>Ga0114932_10000755_pt1 | contig 37956 bp, 38 predicted proteins | sample 2SBtaG_2_FD_87286 | JGI IMG/M metagenome (GOLD analysis project Ga0114932, IMG submission 87286) | Deep subsurface microbial communities from Kolumbo volcano to uncover new lineages of life (NeLLi) - 2SBTROV12_ACTIVE470 metaG | ecosystem: Environmental > Aquatic > Marine > Volcanic ...
TAATTAATGAATTCAAAAAACAATATCTTAACAACAGTTATTATAGCTGCAGTAGTAGCACTCATCGTTTCTCTGATTGTAGTGGCAAACAATGGACCTCAATTAGCCCCTAAATTCAACAGGATAGGAAATGCAACGAATGATTCTACAGGAGACCTATCTGAGAGATTACCTGACCTGATTATAAATCAATCTTCTGTAAAAGGCAAAAGCTTCAATAATATGACTGGAATGTGGGATTTTAAGATAAAGACAGTAGTAAAAAATATTGGCATTGCAAATGCAAACTCAAATAATATGAGACTCGTACTTCAGTCTAATTCTACTACATTTGATACAATGTATGTTAATGTTCCAAAAATTGGCAAAGGCAAATTTAAAGAGATTAATACTGATTGGAACACAACCTCAGGATTTCACAATCTCTTCCTACAGGCAGATACATTCAATCAAGTTAAAGAATCAAACGAGAATAACAACGACTACTCGTTCAACTTCACACTGCCATAAACAAACAAAACTTTTTTTATTTTTTATTTCAACAATAATCTCCACAAAAACCTTTAAAACCTCTCCATTCTCTAGCATTACATGAAAAACTTTGAACCTTGGTATGATAAAAACTATAAAAAACTACTAATTGCTCCAGCAGTCCTTCTAACAATTTCTATAATCTTCTTAGCATTCTTCTACGCCCAAAACGGAGACATAATCAATAAAGATGTTTCATTAACAGGAGGAACAACATTTACAATTTCTACAGAGCTATCTTCTCAAGAATTAGAAAATTTCCTATCAAAATCTATTCAGGATTTTGAGGTTAAAACAATCTCAGATAATTCAGGAAGACAAATAGAATTAGTAGTCACTGCAAGTGAAGAGAATTCCGATAATCTTGAAAATCTTTTAGAAGAATTTTTAGGTTACGAATTAAATTCCCAAAATTCTTCTAAAGAAACCACAAGTGCGGGGCTATCTGCCGATTTCTACAAACAATTAATCGTTGCAATAATTTTAGCATTCTTCTGGATGGCGGCAGTCGTATATCTGATTTTTAAGAAAGGCGGAAAAACAAAAACAAAAGTGGTACTCCTAAACATTCTTTTCGGATTTTTTATGGGAAACTTCTTTTTATCTTCAAACCAGCTAATCTCCGGAGTAGTTTTCTTAGCTTTCGCAGTTTACCTAATAAGAACATATATAAAAAATTCTGTTCCAGCTTTCGCAGTAATGTTCTCAGCTTTCGCAGACATAGTAATGACTTTAGCTGTAGTTGATTTAATTGGAATGAAATTATCTACTGCAGGAATTGTAGCATTCTTAATGCTTATAGGTTATTCCGTAGATACAGATATTCTTCTAACCACAAGACTTCTAAAAAAGAAAAGAGAAGGAATAAACACTGCACTTTTCGAAGCTTTCAAGACAGGAACAACTATGACCCTTACATCTATAATCGCAATCGCAATCGCATTAATCTCGATATATTCTTTTTCCTCGGTCCTAAACCAAATTTTTACAATCCTATTAATTGGTCTCGGATTCGACCTTTTCAATACTTGGATTACTAACGCTTCAATAATTAAATGGCACGTGAGCGAAAATCAATGAAAATCACAATAAGGATATGGATACTTTTAATCGTCGCAGGACTCTCAACAATTTCAATATTCTCAATCCCCCCAATATTTTTAGAAGAAGGATTAGAAGTAAGTAATATCGATACAGAATCAAAGATTTTTGAAGAAGGATTAAGAACGGGAATGATAATCCAAGAAATTAACGGAGAAAGAATTAATTCTCTAGAAGATTATGGAGAAGCACTAGACGCATTCAAAAATTTAGAGGAAAATGAAACAGAAAAATTAATAATAAAAACAAAAGATTTAGAGATAATAAATCTCTTTGGAAAAAATCTCTTAGACGATTTTTCAGTAAAGGAAATCCCTCTAACTAACATAAAAACTGGATTAGATTTGCAAGGAGGGGCAAGGGCATTCGTTAAAGCAGAAGTCCCATTAAATGATGCACAATTAAACGACCTAATTGCTGTTTCTGAACAAAGACTTAATATCTATGGCTTATCTGATGTAAAATTATTCAAAGTTAGAACTTCTACCCAAGACAATCTCATGGGAATTGAAATCGCAGGTTCTTCACCAGAAGATTTAGAAGAATTAATTGCAAAACAAGGAAAATTTGAAGCAAAGATTGGCAATGAAACCGTTTTTGTAGGAGGAGATGAGGATATTGTTTATGTGGGGAGGGCAGGGACTGATGCAATTATCTCAGAATGTTTTACAATTCAAGAAGGAGATTCCTGTACTTTCCAATTTATGATTTTTTTAAGTGAAGAAGCGGCACAAAGGCATGCAGACATAACAGAAGAATTAACAATAAACGGCTCTTATTTAAGCAAAACTTTAGATTTTTATATCGACGAGAAATTAACTTCTTCTTTGAATATTGGGGTGGGATTGAAAGGAAAAGCAGAAACCCAAATTCGAATTTCTGGTTCAGGAGTAGGAGCAACAAGACAAGAGGCAATAGATGACACCGATTTAGAAATGAAAAGATTACAAACAATCCTAATTACAGGTTCTCTTCCATACAAATTAGAAATTGTAAAGCTTGATAAAATTTCTCCAAATCTTGGAGAAGAATTCACAAAACAAATTTTAATAGCAGGACTATTAGCAATACTATCTGTTTCAGTTCTTGTATTCATAAGGTATAGAAAAATAAAAATTTCTCTAGCCCTAGTCTCGGTATCTCTCTCAGAAGTCTTAATTATCTTGGGCTCAGCTGCCCTTATTGGATGGAATCTAGATCTTCCCTCAATTGCAGGAATAATTGCGGCAATAGGGACTGGTATAGACTCTCAAATAATTATCCTGGATGAAGCAAGAGACAAAAGAGAATCAATTAAGGCAAGAATAAAAAAAGCACTTTTCATTATTGTAACTGCCTTTACAACAACCTTTGTTGCCCTAATACCTCTAACCGGATTTTTGGGATTCATGGGAATCGGGGCAGCCTCGGCAGGACTACTAAAAGGGTTTGCAGTAACAACTTTAATCGGAATAAGCACAGGAGTTTTAATATCTAGGCCAGCATTCGCAGATATAGCAAAACAGATAGAAGGGAACGACTAAGATTATGAAATTTAAACAACATCTTTTATGGGGGGCAATTCTTTCATATTTCTCAATAAAAATATTCAACCTCTCTATTATTGAGGGAACCGTAATTTTCTTGGCCTCTGTCTTAATAGACTTTGACCATTACCTGTGGTACGGCGCAGTTACAAAAGATTGGAATCCCTTTCACGCAATTAATTGGTATAATGGAATGGTTCCAAAATGGATAAAGCTATCTGCATCAGAAAAGAAAAAATTCAAAAAGGGAATCTTTATCTTTCATAGCATCGGATTTTGGATAATTCTCTATGCACTCTCTTTAAAAAATCCTTTTTTCTTATGGATACTAATCGGAATTGCAATACATTTAAGTGGGGATTACATTTACATGACATATCATAAAGAATCTTTATCTCCAAAAATTTCAGCATTCTACACTTGGAAAAAAAATAAAGGCAAGAAAGAATTAATAAAGGAATTTACCTTAATGAATTAATGGAAAATCCCAAAAAAGAAAATTTATCAAAAGTAGTAATAAAGAATTCCTCCTATGATTTTATTTCAAACCTCATTGCAAAATTTGGGGGGATGATTTTTTCAATATTCATACTTGCAAGATTATTAGGTCCAGAATTATTTGGAGTTTACAATCTTGCATTTTCAGTAATTGCAATCTTTTTAACTTTTACAGATCTCGGGATAGGGTCTGCTGCAACAAGATACATCTCAGAGGCAGTAGGTAAAAATGACAAAAAGAAAGCAAGAACTTATTTCAAATATTTTTTAAAATTAAAGTCTTCTTTAGCCATAATTATAATTCTAATAATAATCTTAATTGCAAAGAAACTCTCTGTAGGTTTCTATAACCAACCCCTTTTAATGTACCCTCTGCTGTTCTCAGGATTCTATATATTTATTTCTTCCTTGATGGCGCTCCCGCAAACCTTTCTTTTTGCATTAAAAGATTTAAGAAAAATTCCAAACATCCAATTGATAGAACAAGTCTCAAAAATTTTATTATCACTAGTAGCAATTTACATCTTCTCTTATGAATACGAGGTTGTGGGGATTTTCCTAGCAATGTCAATCTCCGCGCTTATGGTTTTTCTTTATTCATTTATAATTATTCTCAGAAAAGATAAAAGATTAATAATTGGAGAAAAATCTTCAGTTGAAAAACCAAGAGTTCTAAAATACACAGGGTTTATGGCCTTATCCTCAATCTCTTTAGTTTTTTTCGCAGCAATAGATACATTAATGCTTGCAAAATTTGTCAGTGCAGCATATATAGGTTACTATCGTGCAGCATTAGGATTAGTACTCTCCGTAGGAGCTTTATTTTCTATAAGAACTATCTTAATGCCAGTATTCACACAAATCTCGGAAAAAAGATTAAAGAGGGGATTCGAAAAAGTAACAAAGTATAATCTTATAATCTCAGTTCCTGCAGCTACAGGGCTGATATTGATTTCCAAACAAATTATCCCAATTCTTTATGGAGGGGATTATGCGCCCGCATCACTTCCTCTTTATTCTTTAGCAGCCTTAGTAGTCATAGCATCTCTAATCTCGAGCTATAAATCTCTATTCTCGGCAAGAGAGAGGCCAGAATTATTAGCAAAGGCAATAATCTATGCATTAGGGATAAACATAGTTCTAAATTATATTCTAATAAAATCCTTAATTTCTTACGGCGCAAGTTATGCAATTCTAGGAGCAGGGATAGCTACCTTGTTAAGCAGAACATTTCTATTAACCCTCCTATCTATAAAAGGGAGGAAGGAGCTTGGAATCTCTCTCTTTGAAAATAAAAGAAACTTCATTAAGCCAATCCTTGCAAGCATGGCGATGATTCCATTCGTATTAGCTATAGGGGTTTTTGTAGAATTCTCCTTACTAAGACTCCCCCTTCAAATTATTGGAGGGGCAATGATATATGTAGTCTCCCTACTATTAATTAAAGGAATCACCAAAAAAGATTTAGCACTTCTTAGATATATACCTTTTTTTAAGAATTAAGATACCTTTTCTGCAACTCTTCAAATGTCTTCCGAGAGTAAGTATCGGGGATGGCGATTACCTCTCCTCCATGCCTAACCATAAAAAGGGTATTGGCTCTACAAGCCATTGAAGAAGGCTCCAGAATATTCAATGTATGCATTATGAATGGAGGAACCACAAGTCCATTTCCCGGTAAAAGTTCAACAGATTTTTTACCTCCATAAACATCTTCTAAATCAACTTCTAATCTCCCAGATAAAGGGAGCAATATCTCCCTTCTCACACGATGAAACTCATTTCCTGCAGGACCTCCAGAGGAAGGCATATCTGGTTGAAAATAAAGTCTATCTGCAGAGAAATCCAAATCATAATCTGGATTAGATTGCCTAACATTTTCCTTAAGCTGGGATTCCTCATCCCTATCAATTTTTAGGAAATCTTCAAGCATCATCCCCTGAGGTATTGCACTATTATGTCTGTCTTCTGATGGCGTTCCCCCATTAGGGAGGACCCACGCAACATAAAGGTGTGCACCTGTCCGAGTAGTGTAAGGCCCATCTCCTGAATAAAGAAGAGCATCTCCAACCCTTGAAGGATTATTTAGAGGTTTTTCACTTGCAAATTTAGGATCTTTCATAAAAACAATCCCCAACCCCCACTTATAAATCTTCTCATAAACTAAAATCAGTCCTTAGACAAAACCCTTTGGCCATCCCGAAGATTTTCCAACCTATCTTTAAAAAACTCTGGCTCAGCATTATAAATTCCATGTTTTTGAAGAGTCCTCTCAAGCATAGATTCATTATCCCCTTTTTCAATTCCCCTGTAAGTATTTCTAAAAATCTCAATACTCTTACTTGGGTCTTCAAGATTCCCAGAATCTACAGAAGAATACTCAAGAGAACAATTGTTTCCAAAAACAATTTCTGCAATTTCTTTAGCACGGCCCATTTGATATTCATGAGTTATAATTTTTAATTTTTTCCAGTTTCGAGGACTTACAATTCCATAGGAAGAAAATAAAATATTTCCTACAGTCTCCAAGCTAACATCTTCTTCAATAACTCTCTTTTCATCAACTCCATGCTCGACAGCATATCTTTTCATAGCATCAGAAAGAGAAAATTTAAAATTTTGCCCTCTCAACTTATGGTCTCCCGTCATAATGATATAATCAATTTCCCCACTTTTCCAAAGCTCAATACTTTTATCAACTCTTTCTCTAGTCTCATCTGAAAGAGACCCATCAGGATTTAACCAGTGTGACAAAACAATCCCTACATCAGATGCCATATTATCGTGTTAAAAAATAAAAATAATATTTATTATCTCGTTCATCACCATACCTCTGATACCCCTCTCTTTTAACATAGCCTGCCTTCTCAAAAGCCCTAATTGACGCAGGGTTAATTTTTAGTATCTCTGCCAAAATTTCGTCAACACCATTTTCTATAGAAAAATATCTTTCAGAACTAGACCTTATCAATTCAGAGCCATGACCCTTCCCCCTACCTTCAGGGGCAATAACAATTCCAGTTTCAGCGATATTCCCCTCAAGCCTATCAAACATAATTCTACCAATCCCAACCCCTTCACTAACTCCAACAAAAATTTTCTTACTTGGGTTTTCCAAAGCTTTGCCATACCATTTAACATGAGACTCCCAAGGAATCTCATCACTATTCCTAGAAAATTCCCGAGTTATAGGGTCATTTCTCCACTTCCAAAGATTCTCAGAATCTGATTCTTTGGCATACCTTATCTCTAAAACCATAAAATCCTATGAAAAAGTCTCTTTATATATCTTATGAAAAATTTCTGAAATAATCCAAAAGGGGAGATTAAACTAGGTTATATAACGCTCTGCCGAACATCATCTTGCAAATTTCTCATTTGCTGTTCTTTTTCACTTTCAAGATTTGATTTGGCAATCTCAGGATTGTTATCTAAAAACGCTACCACTTCCTTTACATCGGCAAATTTTCCAAGTCCATAAAAGTTATTATAAATAATTTTCATTAATCTAAAATCTTCAGGAGTATCTACACAAAGTCTAAGATTTGGTCTACGAAAAATTCCTTCAGCAAAGACATTTCCAAGTTTGAACATTTGAGGGTTACTATAAATAAAAGAGGTTACATGCTCTTTCTCAGGACCTTTTTCTGCAAGCTCATGAGCCCTTTCAAGAGCACTAAAGCTAAAGACCTCAACATCTAAACCTCGAGGATAACTCCTTTCCATAACATTACTCACATAATCATAGTCCCCTTTCTCAAAATTATCTATAACATCGTCAATAGTCTCTGGGTCAATTAAAGGGTCATCTGCACAAATTCTAACAATCGTTTTCAAATCAAATTTTCTAGAAGTATCATAATATCTTTCTAAGACATTATCTTCAGAACCTCTAAAATAAGAATATCCATTTGCCTCACAAAATTTTTCTATAGAATCATTTTCTATATTAGTAGATGTAGCAACGATAACCTCGTCTGCAGAGGATTTTTTACATCTTTCAACAATATGTTTAAGGAAGGGCTCTCCAGATAAATTCTTCAAAACTTTGCCTGGAAGTCTACTAGAAGCCATTCTAGCTTGGATAATTATCCCCACTTTCCCACTTCTCTTTTTATCATAAAATTCATTTATTTTCTCGATAACTTTTTCCTGCTGAGAATCTTTTAATTGTGGGAAGTTTGGAATGCTAATTATCCTATCATAGAATTTTTCAACATTTGGACATAGGCCTTTCTGATAGCCAAGATTTTGATAATAAGGATGCAAGTAAACAGGGATATAATGAATTTGACAAAATATTTCATTTTTCTTAAGAAAGTTAAACAATTCTTTTCTAACCTCTGCAGATTCAACTTTCAAAACAGAAAGATGGTTTGCATTGTATTGATTTTCAGATTCCTTAATCAACTCAACCTCGGTTAAATCTTTAAAGGCTTCAGAATATCTCTTAGCAATCTCCCTTCTACGACCAACAAACTGGTCTATATTTTTTAACTGAGAAACTCCAAGAGCCGCTTGAATGTCTGTAGACCTGTAGTTAAAACCTAAATGATGCATCTCATGAAACCAGTCTCCACCATCTTTAGTCCACATTAAATTTTTATCATTGACCATCCCATGACTACGAATAGACCTAAGCTTATCATAAATTTCTTTAGAGTTAGTGGTAATTATTCCTCCTTCTCCCATCGTCAAATGCTTTACTGGGTGAAAACTAAACACTGCCATATCAGAATTTTGACAACTTCCAATTTTTTCATCCTTATATTTTGCACCAACAGCATGACAGGCATCTTCAATTATAGTTAATCCATGCTTACTAGCAAGTTCTCCAAGCCTCTCCATATTACAAGGAATCCCAGAGTAGTGGACAGGTATAAGGATTTTAGTTTTATCAGTTATTTTTTCCTCTATCTTTTCGATATCTATAAGTCCTTGTTCATCAATATCTACAAAAACTGGCTTAGCTCCACAGTATAATGCACAGTTAGCAGACGCCGCGAAAGTCATTGGAGAAGTAATCAATTCGTCCCCGCTACCAAGTCCTGCGGCTAAACATGCAAGATGGAGTGCAGCAGTCCCATTAGAAACAACAACCCCATACTTCGCACCAACATATTTGGCAAAAGTTTCTTCAAATTCCTGAACCCGAGGTCCTGCTGCTAACCACCCAGATTTAAGAGTTTCAACAACTGCAGAGATGTCATTTTCATTAGGAATCATGGTAGAATAAGGAATTCTTCCCGAAGAAATCTCTCTTTTACCAGGGACATAATTATAGTGAATCGAGTCTTTAACATTTTTAACTTCCCCTCTATCTATCTTAGATTTAATTTCAAGGATACTCTCTTCTAAACTTCTTTTAACATTAAAATCAATATCTCTTTTGATTTTATCAAATGAAACATTATAAGTCCTCTCATCTTTTTTGCCTCCGATAGATTCATTTTCTTCAAAAGATATTTCTGTTCCAGGGATCAACTTACAAACAGCCTCTCCAAGTTCAGAGATTTGGTAGTTTTGTTCAGTAGAGCCAACATTAAATATAGCCCCCCTAATCTTAGAAATTGGTGCCTCCAAACATTTGACATATGCTTCAGCAGCATCTTCTACATGTAGTAATGGCCTCCATTGGTCTCCTCCAAAAATATTAATTTTCCCCTCGCTTACAGCTTTCATCGTTAAGGTATTGACAACAAGGTCAAACCTCATTCTTGGAGAATAGCCATAGAGTGTAGCCATCCTCATCATACATGGAGAAAAATTATCATCAACAAGATTAAGTATAGCTTCTTCAGACTTTATTTTTGTCCGAGCATAAAGAGAAACAGGGTTTAGAGGGGATTCTTCTGTTAACTGTTCATCTCCAACACCATAAACACTACAAGTGGACGCAAAAATAAATCGATTAATCTGATTATATTTACAAGCATCTGCAAGCATTTTTGTTGCAAGATAATTAGTCTCAATGGTATCTTCAGGAGTAGATTGACATGCTGGGTCTCCAACAATTGCTGCAAGGTGAACAACTCCATCAACATCCTTTAATGCAGAAGAAACATCTTGTATATTTCTCACATCACCATTAATCAATTCTAAATTTGGATTTTTTTCTAAATCTTTCAAATGTCCTGTTCCAAATAAATTAATATCAAGAACTCTAACATTATGGCCTCGAGAAAGAAGTTTTTCAATTAATAAAGATCCAAGATATCCTGCCCCTCCAACTATCAAAAATCTTTTTCCCTCTTTCTCCATAACCTTTTTATTGTTTCCTTCAAATAATCCAAAATAGAAAAGACTCTTAAGATTATTACTGGAATCAAGAACTGGAAGAAATTTTGCAAGATTATCTCTTTCATAAAGTTTTTGAATTTTCTCTGATAAAATTTTCGGGTCTCTTAAATCCTCTTCAAAAATACTTACATAATCCTCTCTCATAACTTCCTCTATTTTATCGAGTACATCATAACCTCTAAGAATTGCTCTTCTAATGTCCCCATCAGTAATTACTCCACAAACCCGATTATCTTCTTCAAGAACAAAAACAGAACCGGTCTCACTTTCGTCAATTTTTTTCATACCTTCTTTTATGGTCTTTCCCTTCCCTATAGTTAAACAATCCAAATTTTCCATTATAAATTACCTAGATTTAAGTGTCCAAAAGTCTCCCCATTTAAGAGGGTCATATCTCTTATCATCATTAACACTTTCTTCAAATGTCGAGGTGGAAAGACTAACAAGGATTGTCCCATCTTCTAGAGACATCCAACCATTAGCATATCCGGGGGGGATAATCACTAATTGAGGATTTCGGTCACTAGTAACAAAAATATGTTTATCTTCAGGGTTCTCAGGGTTTATTGCAACAAATTTTGCAGAACCTTTAGCAATATAAAATATCTTAATTTCTTTTTCATGGAAGTGAAGGCCTCTTACAACCCCTCTTCCAAAATTCCCCACAATATAGGTTCTTTTTACAGGCTTGCCTATCTTTTCAGACAATTCATTGGTTAGAGGGACTAAATAACCTCGATCATCACTATGTATTTCAAGATTAAAGCATTCAGGTTTTTCCATCAAATCTAAGGTAAAAATTAGTTTAAAAAGATTGTGGGGATAAAAATTATAGGGCTAAAAATCTCCTATAATCGGATTAAATTATTTTCTGATTGATTCCTTCCTGTAGATGTTTTGCCCTATGGGCCTTTTCATCTTCACTATTCAAATCTCTTATTTCAGGATTCTTATCTAAATATTCTATAATTTTTTCAATAGAATCTAATTCAGCTTCAGAAAGGTTTTCGAAGATATTGCTTAAAACAGCAAAGTCCTTAGGGGTGTCTATTGCTAACCTAATATCGGGTCTCCTTAAGATTCCTTTAGCAGGATAGTTTTTTAATTTAAACATTTCAGGATGGGCATAAATGAATGCAGTAACATGTTCCCTGTGAGGACCATCTTTTGCCAATTCATGTGCCTTCTCTAATGCTTCAAAACTAAACACTTCAGTATCCAAACCGCGGGGCCAAGTCCTCTCGAGTACATTAGACACATAATCATAACCCCCTTCTTTAAACAAATTTATGAGATCATTAATCATCGCAGGATTCATCAAAGGGTCATCTGCAGTAGCCCGGATTACAATGTCTGCACTATATTTTTTTGCAGCCATATAAAATCTCTCAAGAACATCATCTTCAGAACCCCTAAAAACATTATACCCCTCCCATTTACAAAATTCTTCTATAATTCCATTTTCCTCATTTGTAGAGGTAGCTACAACAACTTCATCTGCAATAGACTCCTTACATCTATCTACTACATGTTGAAGAATTGGTTTTCCTGCTAAATCCTTTAAAGTTTTCTTAGGCAACCTTGTAGAAGCCATTCTTGCCTGGATGATTATCACAATTTTCATAATTATTTATCCCTTTATTAATTTTAAAAAATTTAGAGGGTTTATTTTTTATCAGCCCCGGTTTCTTTTCTTAGGGTATCGCTGTCAGCTCCAGCTTTTTCCACATAATGAGAATCTCTATTCTCCAAAGGAATTTCAACAAATCTCCCATTTAACTCTGCTGAATGTTTTAAGGCAAATGATATTTCTAATGCTCTTTTTGCAGACCTAACTCCACACCGAGTATCTCCCCCATTTTCAATTGCTTCAATAAGGTCAGACAATCCCCCTGCCATCATCTCTCTTGGTGCATCTGCTTTAAGAGCTGCAGGAATTTGGTCAGTAGAGTAAGAGTGAGTGATTCCAGCTTCTGGAAAAATTCCGGAAGGACGCATCTCAGAAAACTCAATAGTCCATCCATTTTCACGGATTCTTATTTGCCCCTTAGACCCTCTAAAAGTTTGTTCCCAAAGATAGTTATTGTCAAATTCCTTTCCTCTTCCAGTTGCTGTAAATTGGACTGCTACATCTCTTGATTGTGGAGAAAATTTATAATGGACTGTTCCATCAACATTAGGGTCAGTATCGCTAACCGTATTCCTTATAGGAGAATATATCCCAGACACTCCAGACACCCCGTCAAAGAGCTGATCAAGCAATGCTGTTAATTGAGGTAAAACACTTATGACCCCTCCATTGTAGGTAGCATGGACAGATTGAAACGCTCCAAGATTCCCTCCACGGATATAATCTACAATAGCTTTATGAGAGGTATCATTAGCCCTCAAATAATTCACCTGTACTTTTGTGCTAGAAGAATCTTCAAGGCTTTCTAATCTATCCAAATCTTCCAATCTCCTAGCAAGAGGTTGCTCAACATAAACACCCTTTACACCACTTCCATCAAGAAGAAGTTCACTCAAAACCTCATAACTCGCCTCTCCCTTTCCTCCAACAGAAACTATTTCAGGGCTTCTTTCTCGAACCATTTGCCTCCAATCAGTAAAATATCCCACTTCTAGTTTTTCTCCAGCTAATCTCGCTTCTTCCGGGACAAAATCAGAAACGGAATCCAATCTTGTACGAGAATCTGCCATTAAAACCTGTGCATGACTATACATAAAAGGTTGGGCAGAATCCATATGCTTATGGCCTAAAGGGTTCCCTACCTCTACAATAGATGCCCTATATTCCTTCCCCATTTAAAAATAATGAAACTTTCATTTAAAAATATTTGTATGTTCTAAAAAACAAAAAACCTACTTCTCCAATAAAAACATTTGGTCAGTATTCTCGTCATCTAAGTAATCAATCTTTTTCTCTTTTAATATTTTCAATGAAGGGCAGACTTCAAGATAGGCTTCCAAAAAGTTATTTTTCCAAGCAAGCTCGTGATTCCCCCTGTAATGGATTTCATCATAATTTTCAGAATAATACTCATATCCCCAAACATACCTTTTAGAAACTCTACAAATCTCGCTAAGAACTTTTTTCAAATCTTTTGGATTTATATGTATCAAAACTCCTGAAGTGAATACCAAATCAAAAGAATTATCTTCAAAAGGAAGGTTTAGTGCAGACCCAACAACAAAATTAAGATTCGGAGAAAGGCTCTTTGCTTCTTCTACTGCATAATCCTGGACTTCAATTCCTGTCAAGTTTTTAAAACCTTGAGATTCCAAAACTCTTAATTGAGAACCCACATTAGTTCCAACCTCCAATATCTTTAAATCCTTATCCAAGTCTCCTAAAAATTCTTCGTTAAGGTCAGTTTTTTTAACACCAAAATTTTTCATAAAAAGATCCTGAACATCTTGGATAGATTTAGGATTTCTATCTGTATAATCTTTTCCAAAAGACCCTCTCCAATTATCTGCCTGTTCCTTCATTTCGTTTTCCATTCTTTGATTATAATTAACACCTTTAAAAACTTAACCCTACTTTTTAACAATATAGTGAGGAGTTTTAGAGTAACTAAATTTTTTTATCTCAACATCTTTGTCTTTAAAATAATCATCTACCGCCTTGGTCTCTCCTTCAAAAACACTATAATCATCAATAATCAAAATTCCTCCAGGGACTATTTTTGGCCAAAGTTCTTCAAGAACAGTTTTCGCAGGCTCATAAACATCTGTATCAAGATTTACTAAAGAAATTTTTAAATCAGGATTTTTTCTAACATACTCTGGAACAGTCTCACATACATCTCCTTTTATCAACTCAAGATTTTCTCCAATACCCTTCTTATCTAAAAGTCCTTGCAACTGGTCTTCTCCAATACCCTCTTCCCCTGAGTCATCAATAAATTTTTGCCTCATTGCCCTGTCTCCTTCAAAGTTAGTCTCCGGAAATTTTCCAAAAGCATCAAATCCAATAACCTTTCGAGAATCAATATTTTCAAATAAACTTCTAAAAGTTGCAAATCTAATAAGTGAGCTTCCCTTAAAGACCCCACACTCAATTATGTCTCCTGGCAAATCTTTAACCATCTTGAATAATTCATAATGGGCAATCATTTTTCCAAGACGACTTATATCTGAAGAGAAATAAAAATTATTCTCATACTCAAAAGGCTTTGAAAGGTCTGGCAAATCTATCATTTAACTAACAAATAAAAATCTTTTAAAAAGTTTTAGGTGATAAAGCCTACTCTCCGACCAAATCATCAGACATCCTAGTCCCTTTCTTCAAATCTTTTTTTGCCCTTTTCCCTAAAATCTCGGGTAACCTTTCAGGGTGCATTCCAAAAGCTGGACGAACTGAACGAACATTCTTCTCAGTAAATTCTTCCCCTTCCTTCATATCTTCAGCCACATATAATGAACGAGAAAACTCTCTAGCACTTTTTGAATCCCCACTTAATTCATAACTAACATTTCCAAGAGCCTTCTCAACACGTCTAACATTTTTAACCATCTCTTTGAATTCAGCGGGCTCTAAAGAAAATCCCTTATCAAAAGAATATTCGCCATTAGGATATTTTATTTCTCGGTCAATAATGAAATGTTTTTCAATAACATTAGCTCCAAGAGCAACAGAAGCTAAAGGGACAGAAATCCCGTGAGTATGGTCTGAAAGCCCTGAGAGAACTCCAAATTGTTTAGCCAAATCAGGAATAGTTAAAAGATTCATATCTTCATATTTTGCAGGGTAACCAGAAGTACATTTCAAAAGAACTATCTGGTCATTTCCAACACTCTTACATGCCTCTACAGCTTTTTCAATATCCTTCTTTTCTGCAACACCTGTGGAGATAATTATGGGCTTTCCCTTGCTAGCGGCATGCTTAACCAAAGGAATATCGTTAATTTCAAAAGAAGCTATTTTATATGCAGGAACTCCAAGTTCTTCAAGGAAGTCTACTGCAGTAGGGTCAAAAGGAGAAGAGAAAAAAATCATCCCAAGACTTTCGGTAAGCTCCTTTAGCTTCGGAAACCAATCCCATGGCGTAAATCCGTGCTGGTAAAGGTCATGTAAGGTCTTCCCATCCCAAACTGTCCCCTGCTTTATTAAAAAGTCTTCACTATCGCTATCCAAAGTTATTGTGTCAGGAGTGTATGTTTGAAGTTTAACAGCATCAGCCCCAGAATCTGCCATTGCCTTTATAGTCTTAACCGCTAAATCATAGTCTTGCAGATGATTACATGAAAGCTCAGCAATTATAAACGCCGGATGTCCAGGCCCAATTTTCTTATTTCCTATCGTGATTTCCATTTTTTTAGCAACAATAAGTGCTATAAATAAGTTCCTATATCCTCACAATCAAACTTAAATAACCTCTAAATCTTAGAAAAACATGATAGCAGTAGTAGATTGCGGAATTTCAAACATAAGGTCCATAGAAAAGGCTCTAAAAAAGATAGAAAAAGAGTATTATATCGCCAAAAAAGGTGAAGATTTGAAAAAAGCAACGCATATAATCCTCCCAGGAGTTGGGGCATTCGAAGAAGGAATGAACAAATTAGTTGAAAAAGGATTCAAAAAAGCAATATTGGAAGAAGTTTTAGATAACAAAAAACCAATAATTGGAATTTGCCTCGGAATGCAATTTTTATTTACTAAAAGTGAAGAAGGACTCGGAGAAATTGAGGGTTTAGATTTAATAAAAGGAGAAGTAATAAAATTTAATTTCGATAAAGGAGAAAAATTAAAGATTCCCCATATAGGGTGGAACGAGAGTATACCCGAAGAAAATATAGATTTGTTCAATGAAATTGAAGAAGGTTCCAATTTCTATTTTGTACATAGTTATCATGCAAAAATTTCAAATGAAGAAAATAAAAATATCAAAAAAGCAGTAACTGATTACGGATACAAATTCTCTTCTGCAGTTCAAAAGAAAAATATTTTTGGAGTGCAATTTCACCCAGAGAAAAGCCAAAAAAAAGGTTTACAATTATTAAAAAACTTTTGCGAGATAAAATGTTGAAAACAAGAATTATGCCATGTATTCTATTCAAAGGAAGAACCGTTATAAAAAGTGTGGGATTCAAAGATTTTAGAATGGTAGGAGACCCAACAACTATTGCAAGAGTATTCAATGAGAGAAATGCGGACGAAATGATTTTTTTAGACGTAGTCGCTCCAAGAGAAAAAAATGAACCAAATTTTGAGGTTTTTGAAGAAATAGCCAACGAGTGTTTTATGCCTCTTTCGATGGGAGGAGGAATAAGAGATATAAGCCACGCAGATAAGATGTTTAGAATTGGAGCAGATAAAATTGTTCTAAATACTGCAATAGTAGAAAACCAAGAACTTGTAAAAGAAATAGTCAAAAAATATGGGTCTCAAGCAGTTATAGCTTCTATAGATTCTAAAAAAGTTGGAGAAAAATATAAGGCTTTTATATCTGCAGGAGAAAAAGAAACAGAATATTCTCCTGAAGAATTAGCACTAGTTGCAGAAAAATTGGGAGTAGGAGAAATTTTCTTAACTTCAATAGAAAATGATGGAACCACAAACGGCTATGATTTAGAATTGATAAAAGAAGTGAGTAAATCCATCAAAATCCCTTTGATAGTTTCAGGAGGAGCAGGAGAACTAAAAGATTTTGTAGATGCTATAAAAATTGGAAATGCAGATGCAGTTTGTGCAGCAAGCATTTTTTATTTTGTAGGAGAAAGCATAATAACCTCAAAAAAATACTTATCTGAAAAAGGACTCAATGTGAGAGTTTTATAATTGAGGTGAAAAATCATAGAAAAACTTATAAACAATTTTAGAATTTCTTAATTATGAAATCTGCATTAATAACAGGAATAACAGGTCAAGATGGTTCATATCTTGCAGAGTTTCTTTTAGAAAAAGGATATGAGGTCCACGGGATTATAAGGAGAACAAGTCAAACCTGTGCAGAGAGAATCTCAAGTGCCACAAATCTTAAACATCTAGAAGGAAATCAAAACTTGCACCTACATGCAGGAGATATGTCTGATTGGGATTCCTTAGATAGAATTGTACAAGAAGTTAAGCCTGATGAAGTATATAATCTTGCAGCACAGTCTCACGTAAGAGAATCCTTTAAAATGGCAAGAGTAACAAGGGATGTAGATTATAGGGGGCTTGTAAGACTTCTAGATTCTGTAAAGGTTCATGCACCCCATGCAAGAATCTATCATGCTTCCACTTCAGAATTATTCGGAGATGTACCCACAAAAGAATTCTTAACAGAGGACTCTCCAATGAACCCCATAAGTCCATACGCTAAAGCAAAACTAGAAGCGCACCAATTGATTAACAAGAAAAGAAAAGAAGGAGTTTTTGCAGTAGCAGGAATTTTATTCAACCACGAATCCCCAAGGAGAGGCCTAGATTTTGTAACCAGAAAAATAACTGACGGACTAGCAAGGATAAAACTTGGATTAAAGGAGGATTTAGTTCTCGGAAATTTAGATGCTAAAAGAGACTGGGGCTTTGCCCCAGAATATGTCGAGGCAATGTGGCTAATGCTTCAACAAGAAAAACCACAAGATTATATAATCTCTACCGGAGAAACACACACTATAAAAGAATTTATCGAAGAATGTTCAAAACATGCAGAAATAAATCTAGAATGGCAAGGAGAGGGCGTAGAAGAAAAGGGGATAGATAAAGACACTGGAAAAACAATAATCTCCATAGACCCTCAGTTTTTTAGAAGTGCCGAAGTCCCTTACCTTCTCGGAGACCCAGCAAAAGCAAAAAGAGACTTAGGATGGGAACCAAAAGTAAAATTTTCAGAGTTAGTAAGAATCATGTATGAATCAGATTTCAAAAAGTTAAAAGGGACTTGAAAGATTAAATGATTTCCCCATAGGCAAGACACATTTCTAAGACTAAAAATCCTCAACCTAAGAAACATATATAACACTGAAACTCTTAATCACTAGATGAACAAATTATTTGAAGCAATCAGTTCCAAATTTTTCAAGAAAAAAGAACTCAATCAATTTTATCTAACAATGTTTCTAACAACATTCGCAGAAAGTCTAATAAGTATATTCGTTCCAATTTATTTATTCAACCTAGGTTATCCAATTTATCAAATTCTTTTCTTCTATTTTCTACTCTCCATATATTTCCTCTTACTCACATTTCCTGCCGCAAAAATCGTCTCAAAAATCGGAGAAAAACATTCAATTCTTCTATCTACTCCCTTCGCAATACTTTATTATTTAGGTTTAATTTTCATAACAAAGAGTACACTTTTATTTTTTATCCTGCCGTTATTTCATTCACTAAGAATGGTGCTTTTCAACTATGGGTTCCACTTAAATTTTGTTACACATTCCCATCAAAAAAAGAGGGGCAGAGAACTAGCAACATTTGGAATAGTTCTTATAATCGCTTCTGCCTTAGCACCTTATATCGGAAGCCTTCTAGCAACAATAAATTTTCCTCTAGCATTTGCTACAAGCTCTCTCCTGATAATTCTTGGAACAGCACCACTATTCCTAACAAAAGATAAAAGAGAAAGAATGGATTTTAATTTTAAAGGATTATTCAAGAAAACATTTTCTAAAAAAAATAAAGGAAATTTCATCAGTTTCAGTGGTTACGCAATTGAATCTATTATTGGGAGGACAATCTGGCCAATCTTTTTAATTATAATAATCGGAACAATAAGTAAAACAGGACTAATTATTTCAGCCTCATTAATAATCTCCCTTCTAACTTTCCAATTCATAGGAAGATTAACAGATAAGGTAGATAAAATAAGATTATTAAAAATTGGAACGTTTCTTTATTTCCTCGGATGGGTTGGGCGTATATTTGCAGACACAGCAACCAAAGTATTATTCATTGATTCCTATAAAAACATAAGTGAAAAAATTCTCCAACTCCCTTGGGAGGCTCATAGCTACGACCTCGCAAAAAGAAATGGTTATTTTGAATTCATAGTTTCCCGAGAGATAATATTCAACATTCCAAGAGTAATAATTTTTCCAATCCTCATGTTTATCTTTTGGATAGATTTCTACCCCTTTATCACAAGCTTCCTAATTGCAAGCATTTCAAGCCTCGGTTATGGATTTCTAGAAAGATAGTTAGTCAGCCCTAATAGAATTTTTTAGATTAGTTGGTCCATGGGAGAAAACTTCTGTTCCTTGTTCCCTTATTTTTCTGATAACTTCATCCATAATTCCTCTCTGGCTTTCATTAGTCATCCCGGTTTCACCTTTCTTCGCATCATAAAAATAATTAGTTCCTGTAGCTCTTCCGTCATGGGTTTGATTACTAAACTCCACACCATAAAGATGAATTTCTCTAGCCCCCATAAGATTCGCCAATTGTATTGCTCCGGAAGTACTTGTCCCATTGTAAAACAAATGCCTCTGATCCCTAGAGATCACACTCTCTGGGAGGTATTGAAATATTTCTCTCATAATAAGGTGTGGGAATGTGGGATCAGGTAGACTTCCATCTGCAAACAAATCATCAATCGTCTGAGCTCTCGGGGAATAGTCTGCAGGGAAAACAACCCAAGGGCCCCCCTGTTTCAATGCAATAGTCTCTCCAATAGTCTTAACCAAAATCTCAGGGTCATTCATTACTTTTTGATACATCTTCGGGTTCTCTGAAAGAATCTCTTGGATAAATCTTTCATATTCTCCTATAAATTTTGTTCGTATAGTTTCATCTGGATAAAGTCTTGGAGAATATATGGCTGCATGAGGCCTAACAAGGCACTGAATACCTTCTGACATATCATTAAAATATGAACGAGTGTTTATAATTTCATCACAAGAAAAGAAAAGATCTCCCTTTCTAAGTAAACTCGCAGCCCCATTAATTCCAATCACCATGTCTTCTCTCCTCTCGAAAGAGGTCACAGAGGGGGCAGAACCAAGAACAGCTATACTTTGCCCTTCATACTCCCCACGTAATACGTCTATCATCCTATTATCCCAAGGCTATATACCACTTATAAACTTTTTCATGAAGAACAACTACCAAAAAACTTATAATCTAACTAGTTTCCTTTCCCCTATGAGATATTGTAAAAGATGCCTTTTTCCAGATACAAAACCGGATATATATTTTGATGACGAAGGAATTTGTGATGCATGTAATTCTGCAGAGAAAAAACATAATGTTATCGAAGGAATAGATTGGGAAGCAAGGGGAGAGGAGTTCAAAGAAATTATAGATAAATATCGCTCAAAGGATGGAAAAAATTATGATTGTATAATCCCTGTTAGTGGAGGGAAAGATAGTACCTGGCAAGTTTATGCAATGAAGGTTATTCATAAAATGAATCCTCTAGCAGTAACTTTTGACCAATTTGACCAGACAAAAACAGGAGAACATAATTTAAAGATTTTAAAAGAAATCGGGGTAGACCATATCCATTTTACTATGAATCCAAACATTGTAAAAAAATTAATAAAAAAAGGGTTTGAGATTGTGGGAGATTCCCATTGGATAAACCATGTAGGGATTTTTACAATACCTGCAATAATCGCGGTGAAGTTTAATATTCCTTTGATAATCTGGGGGGAAAATTCCCAATTAGAATATGGGGGTCCTGCAGCTGGAAGAGAAAAGAAGACTCTAGATAAGAGATGGAGGCAAGAGTATGGGGGTATGAGGGGAATGAGGGAAGAAGATACTGTAGACGAAGAAATTTCGTATTCAGATTTAAAACCATTAATCTACCCAACGGATGAGGATATAGAAAGAGTAGGAGTTACAGGGCTTTTTTATGGCTACTTTCATAAATGGAATCCATTAGAACATGTAGAAGTTGTAAAAAAAATTGGATGGAAGGAACTTCCTCAAGCTTGGCCAGGTTCATGGATGGCGATGGAAAATTGTGATATGAAATTTTTAGATGTGAGAGAACACTTAAAATGGCTAAAATATGGTTACGGAAGAACAACCGACCAGATAAATATAGCTCTAAGAAATGGCGCAATAACTAGAGAAGAGGGATTAAAGATAGTTAAAGAAAGAGACGGAAAGTTAACAAAAGAAATGAAAAAAGAATTTTGCGATTTAATAGAGATTACAGAAGATCATTTCAACAAAGTAAGAGATACTTTTGTAAACAAAGACATCTTCAAGAAAAACGAAGAAGGGGAATGGGAGTTCATAGAACAACCAAACTAATAAACCTTTTAAACGAAGAGATTCTATGAAACTTATGCAAGATAACGGCTTCTCAGTGGGAGTAGATATAGAGCGTGTAGAGAGATTTAAAGACATATTCCAAAAAGAACATTCTAAATTTTTAAAAATGATATACACAAAAAAAGAAATAAACTATTGCTTTTCAAAATCAAATCCTTCGGAACATCTCGCAGCTAGGTTTGCAGGGAAGGAAGCTATAATAAAAGTTCTAAGCGGTTTTGGAATAAGAGTGGAGAGTATTCTCCCAAGAGATATAGAAATCCTAAGAGGTGTAAACGGAAGGCCAGAGGTTAAGATAAACCTAGAAGGAACAACAAACCTTACAATTGAAATCTCCCTCTCGCATTCAACTAAAAATGCAATAGCACTTGCCTCTGGAAGAAGAAATGAACAACAATAAAGGGATAAAAATTGCAATCCTATCAAATTTTACAACAAAAGGATTTGAAAAGATTTTAAAAGATAAATGTAGGGAAAGGGAGATTACTGCAGAGTATTATGAAGGAGAGTATGATCAATATTCCCAAGAAATTCTCAATAATAAGAGCGGACTCAATTTATTTCAGCCGGAGATAACCTTTCTCCTTTTAGATGTCTCAAAAACATTTGGAGATGCATTAAATTCTCCATACAGTCAAAAAGAAAAAGAGAGAAAGAGTTTAGTGGAAGAAAAATTTAGAGAAATAAAAAAACTTATAGAAGAATTTTCAAAAAAAACAAAAGGAAATATAATTTTCAATAATTTTATAGTTCCTTATTACTCTCCTTTAGGAAATTTAGAGGAAAAGCAAGAGTTTGGATTAAAGGAGATGATAGAAGAAATAAATCAAAAATTAAGGAAGAATTTCAAGGAAAGTTCAAAAATTTGGATTTTTGATTTTGACGCATTTGCATCAAAACATGGAAAAAATAAAATAACAAATCCAAAAATGAATTACCTTGGAGATTTGAAAATAAACCCTAGTTTAATTCCAAACATTTGTGAGGAGTATATGGGATACATTCTACCGACACTCTCCCTCTCAAAAAAATGCCTAGTTTTAGATTTAGATAATACTCTTTGGGGAGGAATTGTTGGAGAAGAAGGGTTGGAAGGTATAAAACTCGACCCAACAAATTCAGAAGGTAGACCCTTTATAGATTTTCAAAAAAAAATATTGGCCCTTTATGAGAGAGGAATAATCCTTGCAATAAATAGTAGGAATAATCCTGAAGATGCCTTAGAGGCAATTAGGAAACACCCCTATATGGTTTTAAAAGAAAAACATTTTTCTTCTATAAAAATAAATTGGGCAGATAAGGCGACCAATATGAAAGAAATAGCAAATGAAATAAATATAGGATTAGATAGCATAGTGTTTTTAGATGACGATAAAACAAATAGGGAATTGATTAGAAAAGAGATTCCAGAAGTAGAAGTTCCAGAATTGCCAGAAGATGTAGTAGACTACCCAACTGCCTTGGAAGAATTAAAAGGATTCAATACTCTCACTATAACTCCAGAAGATATGAAAAAAGGAGAGATATATGCTTTACAGAAGAAAAGAAAAGTTTTAGAGAAATCTTCTATCAATCTCGAGAGCTTTCTAAAAGATTTAGAGATTAGCATAAAAATTCTAAAGGCAGACAAATTTAATATAAAAAGAATTTCTCAGCTTACCCAAAAAACAAACCAATTTAATATGACTACAAAAAGATACTCTGAAGAAGAAATAAAGTCTTTTGCGAATGATAAGGCTAAGGAAGTCTTCTGTATAAATGTAAATGACAAGTTTGGAGATAGCGGGATTACTGGAGCAATCATAATTAAAGAAGATAAAAATGCACCAGTATGGGAGATAGATACATTTCTACTTTCTTGCAGAATTCTTGGAAAAAATATAGAAAAAGCATTTTTCTCAGAGATTATAAAAATGGCAAAACAAAAAGGAGTAAAGAAGATAACAGGAGAATTCATCAATTCATCAAAAAATTTACCTGCAAAAGATTTTTATAAAGAAAATAACTTCAAAAGAAGTTCAAAAGATTCAAAAAATAGGACCTGGATCCTTGAACTAGAAAATTTAGAGTATAAATCTCCAAAATATATCAAGATAGCCAATGGAAATTGAAAAAAGATTAAAAAAAGTAGTAGCAAGAATTTTTGAAATAGATGAGTCGGAGGCAAAAATGGAGCTGACAAAAGAAGAATCAAGTGAGTGGGATTCTTTCAACCATTTAATGCTCATAAACGAAATAGAAAAAGAATTTGAAATAAAGATTAAAACCTCAGAGGTAAATAAAATAAAAAATCTAAAAGATTTAGAAAAAATTATAAAAAAATAAAATGAAATTTTTAGACGAAATTAATATTGGAGATAAAGATTCTTTTAGTGTAGCGATCACCAAGGATTTGCATAACAAATTTTTAAAATTATCTGGAGATAAAGGCCCAATCCATACAAGCGACGAGTTCTCTAAAACAAACGGGTTCAAAAAAAAGATAGGGTACGCATTTCTTTTAGAATCCTTTCTTTCAAGATTATATGGAAATCATCTTCCTGGAGGGAGTTCTATATGCATTAAACAAGAATCAAAATTTCTCCATCCCTTTTATGAAGGAGACGAATTAAAAATTATGGCAGAAGTAACCTCTAAAAGCGAATCAACAAGGCTAGTTGAGATTAAAACAGAGATTTTTAATCAAGAAAATAAAAAAATTTTTGAAGGAAAAGGGTTAGTAAAAATTATTACAGATAAAAAAAATACTCCACTATACTTAACAGAAGATGGAGAGGGAATCTTTGAAAAAGATTTTTTAGTAGCACTAGAATCTTCAGGAGTTTCTAAAGGAGATTCTATTTTTGTTCACTCTGATATTTCAAATTTTGGGAAAATTGGGAGGGTAAGTAGTAGAAAAGAATTTCTCGAAAAATTAGTAAACATCTTAAAAAAAGCTGTTGGAGAAAAAGGAAATTTAATCATGCCAACATTTACTTATAGTTTTTGTAAAGGAGAGATATTCAACCAAGAAGAGACTCCTTCAACAGTAGGGATATTAACAGAGCATTTTAGAAAATTACCTGAAACAAAACGAAGTAAAGATGCAATATTCTCAGTTTCAACCATGGGTCCTGAAAAAGAAGAATTAACCAAAGTAGGCTCAGATTGCTTTGGAGAAAGTTCAATTTTCGAAAAACTTTATGAAAAGAATGTAAAAATAGTTTTCCTAGGAGAAACTTTCGATATGACCTACCTCCATTTTATCGAGCAAAAAATCGGTTCAGATTATAGATATATAAAAGAATTTCCAGGAGAATCATTGATAGGGGGGAAAAAAGAAAAATCAACTCTAAAGTATAATGTAAGGTCTCTCGATAAGAATCTTTTATACGATTTTGAAAAAATTTCTGATTATCTAAAGGAAAATAATGTCTTAACTGAGGTGAGGTTAGGCAGTAGTAGAATCAGAACAGTTTCTGCAAGAGACACATTCAATATATTGTCAAAAAAAATGAAAGAAGATCCATATTTTCTTCTAAAAGAAAATAAAGACCTATCTTAATTTCTTTAACAAACCTTTAGATTCCAGAAGTTTAGTAGCATGCAAAATTTTTCCATAAGAAATTCCTGAACGCGAAGAGATATCCAATAAAGAATTCTTCCCATCAGAAAAATTCAAAATCCAGAATATTGCAGCTTCATCAAGTTCCATCCCGGTTCGGCCACCTTTAGTATCATAAAGTCCCCTCTTTCCAAGTTGGGGCTCACATTTAGGATTTTGATTAAGGTAGACTCCTTCTTGAGAACAATCTTCCCCTTCAAGAACATCTCCAAATTCATTAAAGTTAACCTCGATTTTCTTCAATATTTCCACATACTTCGAAAAAGAATCTCCTAAAGCCAATGAATCAACAAAAGAAAGATTATCTGCAGAGGTATGATACTCTTCAAACTCTCCGTATTTTGTTTTCATTAAAGAGCCCATAGCAATATTAAATCCGGGTGAAGAGAACTGCCTCTCGTCACTCCCATCTGAAGGGTCAAACTCTCTAATCTTAAATTCTTCTCCAGAATTTTCTAAGACTTCCTCAGCAATTTTATCTATAAAATGGTTTTGGGTTCTAGATCGCTTATAAGTGTAATTTCCTTTATCCCCTACACAAGTGAGTACATAACCTCCCACTAGTTTCTTTAAATTTTCTTCATTTAACTTTAGCCAAGTAATTGCACCGATAGTCTCTGGGATAAATAAAATTCTATAGGAAAATTTATTCTTTTGATTGAGAAGATATTTAGTTAGAAAAGTCAACAATGCAACCCCACTTAGGCTATCATTACATTGGGAAGGGTGACAAAGATAAGAACTTAACAAAATTTCCTTTTCAGATTCTCCTTTAATAAAAATCTCTCCAAAAGTAAGGTTCCCCTCATTTAAATCAGAATCAATAAACACTTCATATTCCCCCTCTTTTAAATTTTTAAAATCTTTTTGACTTAAACAAAAGCCCCACCTCTTTTTATAGTAAGAGGTAATGTAAGGAATATCTTCTGGACGGTTAGGAAGGAAATAAAGATGAGGTGTTAATTCATCAAAAGAAAGTTTTTGATGAAGGGGGGTACTATAATTGACTACATGAAGGTTTGAATTTTTAAGGTCAATTACTTTTTCTCCAATAGAATTTTTTATCCAAGCATCCCTACAATTCCACTCTAAAGGAACTTCCCAATCAAAAACTTTGGTGCCACTAGGAACTTCCCTAACCTCTAATTCTGGGAGAAATTCTTTTATAATTTTCAAAGTTTCTCTATTTCCATTTCCAGTAATACTTCTCATAATGGGGAACAGAGTTTCCATTAGAGAATAAATCTCTTTTCCAAAATTATTATCTTCCATAATCTCCATTATTCTAATTTATATTTTTTTATCAATTTAGAAATTCTCTCTGCAGAATGGCCATCCGCACTATACATATTCCACTTAATTAACTTTTCAACAAATCTTTCCTCCTTATTTCCAAATTTGCTCTTTAATGCAAGGGAAACAGCCCCGGAAACATCTTTTGGATGATTAGTATGCCAGATGACGCCCTTGAATTTAGGATAGTTCTCATATTTAAATTCCCCCTCAAAATTCATTAATATTATTGGCTTCCTCAAGATTAAGGCTTCTAAAATAGTTGTTGAAAAATCAGTTACAAAAACATTCGAGATGTGAAGGAGGGGTCTTAATTCATCTTTACTGATCTGGATTTTAACTCCGTTTTTACGGGCAAGACTCTTATAAAATTCTTCAAAACTCTTTTTGTAATATTCTGCAGGGTGCTGTTTGATGATTAATTTAAGATTTTTGTCTTCTTTTAGTGCCTTAAATAAAGATTCTAATCTTGGCCTTGCTCGAGCATTATCCCCAGTACTTGCAAATAGGATCACCTTTTCATTTTTTCTTAAATCAAATTTATTATTCAATCTTTCTGTTTCTTTCTTATCAATTTTTTTAGAGAAAGCGTCATAGATTGGAGACCCAGTAACCTCAATTTTCCGAGAATCCATCCCTGTCTTAACAAGATAATCTTTTACAGCCTTCCCAAAAACAATTTTTTTTATAGCAAGAGTCTCAGTCCCCTCTGCCCCTTCTTCAGTGATACTTCCATGTTGCATTACAAGGCAAGGAACTCCAAATTTTTTACAAAGATAAGAAGTCCCCCGAGCTATATCCAAAGTTTCATCGGGGAGTATAATCATTGAAGGATTCTCGCTTTCTATGAAATTTGTAAACCCTTCTACAAAATCAATAATTTCATAAAATCTTCTACGGGAACCAAAATAATACTCTAAAGCTGGAAGGAGGATGGAATATTTCTTTTTTTTAGAGATGATTTTCCTTCCAACTTTTAAAGACTTTAATCTAATTTTTTTGATGCCACTCCTTTTTCTTTTTTTAAGATAATTTTCAAAAGTTACATAAGGGAATCCTCTTTTTTCTATTTCTTTTTTCAAACCATCTAAAGAATAATCATACCTAAAAATATAATTTGGCTCCTTATTCTTTTTAAAGAGCTCAATTATCGGTTCAAACAACATTACATTTGTTTCACTAATAGGAAAAAAAACAATAGAATTTTTAGAAACCTTTCCTCCAAGTTCTTTCATTCTTTTTCGAACTTTATTCTTTCTATAAGAATATATCCCAAAATCCCTAACTCCTGAAAGAAATAATTTCTTCTTCCAAAGAGAAACTGCTGCGAACCATAACTCTATTATTTCAAAATAATCAATATTGTTTTTTGAATCTACTAAATTTTCTCTAAATTTTCTCCCATCTAAAGATTCTTCCCCAAATTCTCTAATAAGTCTGAGCCGCTCATTAAATCCACTAGCCATACACTAATGCTCATCCGAATCTTTATAAAGTTTCCATTTATTTAAAGATATCTAAGATGAATAGAGAATATATGAAAGGAAAAGGTAAAATCACCCTTCTATTAATTGTTTATAATGAAGGAGAGATTGTAAGAAGGGCATTAGAGAGTGCAAAGAATGTAGTAGATGAAATAATGGTAATCCATGATGGAAAATGTACAGACAATACATTAAAAATTTGCAAAGAGTATACAAAAAATATTATTATCGGCTCCCATACTGGGAGGGCATCTCTTCACATGATTGACGCTTTCAATAAGATAAAAACAGAATGGATTTTGAAACTAGATGCAGACGAGTATCTTTCAGAAAAAATGAGAGAAGGATTAGGAAAGTTGGTAAAAGTTAAGAGAGTTTCCGCCTATTCTTTTTTATGGAGATGGTGGGATGGAAAAAAATATATCACAAAAAATTTCCCGCATAAAATGGCTTTATTTAAAAAATCCAAAATTTCCTTTTTGGAGTTTCCAGGAAATGATGAGCCAGAAATAAAAGGGATTACCCTCAAAATAGATGATCCTTTAGAGCATCGTCCAAATTATAACAATTTCACGTGGAAAAGTGCACTGACAAGGGGAACCAGAAGAGCAAAAGACCAGGCAAAATGGACATTAAAAGAATTCAAAGATTTAAGGAAATACCAATATGGTAGAAAAGATTTTAAGTTAGCAGTAAAGCTTAGAAAAAATTTTACCTTGCTTGCAATGTTCATTCTTCCAATAGCAGCATTTATTAAGATAGTTTCCGCAGGATTCAAAGAAGGATTCCCAGTATTCAGTTTTGCAATAAAAGATGCATACTATCAAGCAACAGTATGTTATTTCATATTAAAATTAAAACATGGAAAGGAAATTTAGATGGCCAATAAAAAAAACGAAGACCAAAACTTAATCTTACAGAGAAAAAATTTTGACGAATATTCTGCTAATATAAACGATTCAAGGTACAGGAAAGTTTTTAGAATTTTAAAATCAAGAAAAAAAGGAAAGTTTTTAGAAATCGGTTGTAGCTCTGGAGATTTTTTAGAAAAGGTAAAAGGCTTAGGTTACGCTGTAAAGGGATTAGAGATTTCTGAAGAAGCTGCGAGAAGGGGAAGAAAAAAATTTTTAGATATAAAAACTGGAGATGCAATAAAGCCACTCCCATTCCCTAAAAACTATTTTGATGTAATTTTAGCGGGAGAGATAATTGAACATACTTTCGATGATTCCGAATTTCTTGAAAAAGTTTACAAGATTCTAAAACCAAATGGAACTCTTATAATCACTACGCCTAACCTAGTTTCTCTAAAAAATAGAATTCTAATGCTTTTTGGAAAAGACCCAAGATTCGCAATTGCCCCTTATCATTATAAGGTCTACACTCCAAATCAAATAAGAAATCTTTTCAAAAAATCAAAATTCAAATATTTCAAAGTGTTAGGCAATTATGTAATTTATTCGAAGAATAGAGAACCATTTCTTGGAAGTTTCTTTGAATGGCTTGGAGGAAAATTCCCAAGTCTAGCAGAGCATTACATCGTAATGGCTAAGAAATAATTAACTTTTCTTTAACAAATCCTCATAAACCTTTATAGCCACTTTTGAAATATTCTCCCAACTATACTCCTGTGCAAATTTTTTCCCAGCCAACCCAAATTTCTTTTCAAGACCCTTTTCCTTTACCTTAATAAGTGCTTCTGCCAAACCTTTTGGATTTTCCATCCCAACAACAAAACCATTTTCACCATCACGAACCAAGAAAGGTTGAGCAGAACTAACAACTGGCAATTCACAAGCCATCGCTTCGGCAACCCCCATTATCCAGTCATGTTGGGTTGCAGCAGAAATATAGCTATTGCTAGAGAAATAATAATCATAAAGCTCTTTTTCAGGAATGCCTTTCCTATGAATCACAGAGTCTCTCAGTCCAAGTTTTTCAATCATCTCATGCATCATCTCTTCCAGTGGACCCCCTCCAATCATCAGTAATTTAGCATCGGGGATTCTTTTTTTAACAATATCAAAAGCATTAATCATATCTGCAATTCCCTTGTCTGGAGCAATCTGACAAACACTTAAAATCAGATAATCATTTTTTTTTATCCCAATGCTCTCCCTCATATCTTTCCAAGACTTCTTATATTTTCCAATTAATTCTAAATCTGTTCCAATCAATAAAGGAAAAATTTTCTTTTCGGAAAAACCAAGGTTTTTAACCATATCTAGCTGGAAATCTCCTTCACTAGCAATCTTATCAGATTTTTCCATACAGTAAAGCCAAGGTTTTTTAACGGTTAAATTTGTAAGAAATTTTCTCCAACCCCTTTGACGAAGAGATTCTGGACCATAAATAGGTTCTAATCCCCATCCTTGAAAAATTGTAGGCTTCTTTTTTTGTCCGTGCAAATAAAAATAGGCTAACATTTCAAACGAATGTAATATGTCAAAATCCATCTTTTTCAAGGTTCTAGATAAATTCCAAGAAAAAGCTAGTTTTGATGGAGCATTAAATGGAAGCCATCTTTTTTCTTCAGATAAATCAGGACCTATAAATTTATACTTAACCCCATCTTCTTCTGCTTCTCTAAGATTCGGGTCTTTTGTGAGGCTTGTAACAATTGTAACATCTACACCTGCCCTTGCCAAATATCTAGAAAAATTATAGATATATTTGCATCCTCCATCATAAGAATTATGGAAATTCATAGTAGTCCTAAAGGGTAAAACTACTCTTAATTTTCTATTTTCTTTCATCGCCATGCGTAGAGCATCCCTTCACCAAGCTCTTCATTAAGGACAACTTTAAATTTTTCATTCTCAAGATGCTTTTTTAATTCTTGGATATCTCCATTATTATGGTATTCCATAGAGATACTTTTTATTCTTTGGAGATATTTAGATGGAGTAGATAACAAAATCTCATATTCCGCACCTTCACAATCCAATTTTAAAAAATCACATTTAGAAATCTGATTATCCTCAAAAATTTTCTGAAGAGTAGTAGTTTTTATTTTAATTTTTTTATCCTCTTTATCATAAAATGAATGCCCTCCTGTATTCTCACTAGAGATATATAGCTCCCTCTCTCCAGATTTTTCAGCAACTCCCAATTTAAATGGAGAGACGTTTCTAGATTCATTCAATTTGATATTTTTTTGCAACATTCCATAATTCTCATCAAATGGTTCAAAAGATAAGACTCTCCCCTCACTAGCAATCTTTGAGGCAAAAACAGAAAAGACTCCTATCTGAGCCCCTATATCAATAACAACAGAGTTCTTTTTGATAAAATCAAGAAGCTTATGATATTCTCTGACGATATAGACCTCATTGATTATTCCAAAGTCACTAGTCCCGGTTCTCATAAGGTATTTTGCCCCGCCCCTCATCCTATGGACCATTCTTCCATCTCCAATAATTTTAAAATAATCTAAAAAACCAGAGAACCAAGTCTTATACCTCTTAATCACATTAAGGCCAAACCAAATTTTGTGAAAAATCTTCATCTTGACTTCCTGTAAATATCTTCATACATTTTAACTATTCTGCTCCAATCATATTTCTGAGATTTTCTGAGATTCTCCTTAGAAATTCTCTTTCTTAGATTTTTATTATTCAAGACATTATTTAAGTGTTTACTAAGAGAAATTACATCTCCAAATTTAAAGAGAAACCCATTTTTACCAGCCTTAACCAACTCTGGAAGACTACCTCTATCGCTAACAACTAAAGGCAATCCTGCAGCCATAGCCTCTATAATTACAATTCCAAATCCTTCATGTCTTGAAGGCAATGAAAAGACTTCGGAAGAAAAATAGGCAGTAATAAGGTCTTCTTCAGACACGCTCCCCATAAAGATAATCTTCTCAGAGACTCCTAACTTTTTAGAGAGAATTTCCAAATCCTTACGATATCCAGAGTCTCTTCCAACAATTAACAACTTACAATCAATATCTTTTATAGATTTGACTAAAGAATCAAGGCCCTTACTTTCATGAATCCTTCCAACAAAAAGAATGGTCCTTCCCTTTAACCCATATTTCTTTTTAAAATTCAAAACCTTTTCAGAATTCATCTTAAAATTTTTTAGTTCAATCCCATTTGGAACTTCAAAAATCTTTTCTTGAGGAACTCCATAAGAGCCATATTCTCCAAATTCTTTGCTTGTAAGAGCAGTGAAATAGTCAACATTTTTAAAATTTCTTTTCAAAAGAAGCTTATTAAAAAATTTAAGAAACCCTTCGTCTCGTGTATGGAAAAATCCATGAGAAGTAAATACCAGAGGTAACTTCCTCTTTAAAAAATTAAGAGAATAATCTGTGGTGAATCTTCCACATCCATGAACATGGACTAAATCATAATCCTTCCAAATAGATTTCAAAATTTTTTTAAATTCTAGTGAATATCCATATCCAAAGAAGAAAAAATTATTTTTACAAGTAATGACCTTAACACCTTCTCTTGAGACAACCTTCTCATAATTCTTCTTTTCATCATAAAGATTTGTTTGTAGAATGGTCACCTCATGGTTTTTAGAAAGTTTTTTTGAAATCTCCCAGATAACTTTTTCCATTCCACCAGGATAAAAAACAGGAGTGCTAGTAATATGTAATATTTTCATCTCAAAGCTTCTCCATAGATTTGTTTAAGTTTTTTATTTCTTTCAACAACTGAGAATTTTCCAGTTTTAATCATACGATGTCCATAGTTTCCCATTTTTTCCCTAAGAGATTTATCCAAAATCAATTTTTCAGTTTTTTTAATAGCTTCACCAACATACTTTTTATCAAAATTCTTCCGAGCTTCAATCCAATTTTCGCTCAAACCTTTCCCCCTTTTAATTATAAATCCATTTTTCCCTTCAATTACAATCTCATCTCTAGCAAATCCTTCAAAACTAATCAAGGGCAATTTAAACATTAAAGCTTCAACAAGGGCGAAACCAAAGGTATCTGAAAATCCCGGATAGAACAAAATATCTGAAGTAGAATAAATTTTTTCAAATAATTCTTCTTGCCCCATAAGATTATGAAATTCAATTTTATCATTAGACTTATATTTCTCTAAAACTTCTTGAGGAGTCTCAGAAACAACAACCCCATAAACATTTTTATATTTTTTAGTTAAATGTTCCATAACCTCTAAAGCAAAATAACCTCCTTTTGGTTCGAAGTATCTAGAAACAAACAAAATTTTTATTTTCTTAGAATCTCTCTTAAGAGGATATTCTTTAAAAGGCAAAGCAAAAGGAAGCAAATCAATTTTTTTATTTATTCTTTCATCATCAATATATTTAATTAAAGATTCCCTTGCAGAGTTAGTCCAAGGAAGAATCTTTTTACAATTATCCTTCAATAGCATTTTCTTTATTTTTTCAGACCCTTTCTTTGATCGAGCATAGTATCCATTTATAGAGAGGGTTTCATATCTTTCAAAATCTACTACCCAAGGAGTTTTTTTATTCAAGGAGAGACAATGGGCACAATGAATCAAATCATAATCTCCTTTCCGAGTGTATAGGAGGTTAGGAGTTTTTAAAAGTGTAATAATTCTTCTTGCCCAACTTTTTAAAAATTTATTTATATTAAAACCAATCTTGGAATCAATAGATTTCATAGAATTTTTGTTGATGTATTCAATTTCCACGGGAGAAGAATTAACAAGATTCCTATAGTAAGAAGAATCAACAAACTTCCAAGGATATTGCAAATATACTCTAACCATTTCAAAAACACTCTTAGAATGAGGCAGTATTAAACTTTTTAAAAGTTACCTTAACTCCCTCCATTTACTTGAATTTCATAAAGAATAAGTGACTCTCCATTATCCTTAAATTCTTTTATAGGAGTAAGGACAAGAACTCCCTCCTCAAAATTATATGCTCTTTGTCCAAAATTCTTTGCGAAATTTTCCGTTCTTCCATAAAACCAAGACATAGTAGAATCATAAGCAACTGCATAGTTTACTCCGTTAGAATACAAAAAGACTACATAAGGAACAAGAGGGTCTTCATGAGGGTTTTGCTGGGAATAAGAGTTCATCCAATAGGATGCCGAAGACATACTGACCAATTCATTTTCAGTAAAATAAGAATAGACCAATACATCTCCCACTAAAATCTTCTCAGAAGGATCCACATTTTCATTTACCCATTCCATCGCAGATTCAATAACTTCATTTCGAGTTCCCCATTCCCGAGTCTCAGAATATCCTTCGCTGATGTTCACATATAAAAATAAACTCATAAAAATTAAAACAATAATATGGAACATTTTTATTTTTTTATTAGACAATCTTTTTCCAAAGTCTACTATCAAAAACCCGAGAAACCCATATAAGAGTGGGAGGATATAGACTACTTGTTCAGGGTTTCCTCTAAATGCCATATGTATAAACAAACTAAATGCAAGGTAGAGATATATTGGGAAGAACTTTTTAAATTTTGAAAAAGAGCTCAAGATTCCAATTATAATAAATATTAAAAAATACCAGTGGATTAAAGAAAATATCCCTGTTAGATAAGAGATCCCTGCCCCTCCTCCGGAACCACTTAACTGTTGTTGATAACTATAACTTGGAATAAAACCTTTCATTCCACAATCACAAAGATTAAAGGATCTAAGAGACCAAAAAAATAATGGAATAAAAACAATAATCACAGATAAAAGAAAATACTTATTAGAAAATATCCTTAAATCTAAACCATTTTTTTTAAAAATAGATTTTCTATTCCAATATATGAGGCTAATAAAGACTGTAGGTATTAAGAGATACCCTTCCCATCTAGACAGGGAAGCGAGAGTGATAAACATAGCAGCAATTGGCATTTTCCTAAAGTCTTCTTTTATTCTATAAATGAAAAAAAGACTCAAGATTAGGAGCAAGGTATAAAGAGAATCTTCTCTAATAGCCACACTATATTTTAAACTTAGTGCGGCAAAAGCAACAAAAAATGTTGCAAATAATGCAGTTTTCCTATTTTCCAATCTTCTCCAGAAAAAATAGGTTGCAGGAATTACGAGGAGACCGATAATTAGTGAGAAAAGTTTTCCATTAAAATACAAATCATTAAAGAAAAGAGAGGTTATCCCAAGAAGCATAGGGTGTAATGGCTGAGACAAGTCATAAGGCTGATTAGCAGAAAGTTCAATTCTGAAATTATTGATAAAATTTTCTCCAAGAGTTATAAACCAATAGCTATCTTGGCTATGACCCACAGTAACAGCTCCAAAAACAAATAACCTAACTATAAGGCCAACAAGAAGAATTCCAACTAATCCGAGAAGATATTTGTTCTTAAGAAGTTTGTTAAAATTCCTCATGCATCTTTTAATTCGAATACATTTATAAATCCTCTTTTTATAATTCTCTAAATGAGAGAATTATCCGTCGTCGTTCCAACCCTAAATGAAAAAGGAAATATGCCCGAATTAATAAAAAGGGTAAAAAACTTAAATATAGATTGTGAATTAATAATCGTAGATTCAGATAGTATCGACGGAACAAGAGAGGTTGCAGAAAAAGAGGCAAAAGAACAAAACCTTCCATTAAAAATTTTAAATACAGGGATTCTAGATTTAGCAAACTCTGCAATTGAAGGATTTAGAAGTGCAAAAACAAAATATGTAGTCCTAATGGATGCAGATTTGCAACATCCTCCAGAAATGATAGAAACACTTTTAGAGAAGATTAAATCAGAAAATCAAGACATAGTCCTAGCTTCAAAATATGTTAAAGGCTCAGAACTAAAAAATTCTCTTGGAAGATTAATTATTTCAAAAGGCTTCATTTACATGGTCTATTTTTTCTTTCCAAGATTAATAAAGATAAAAGACCCTTCCAGCGGATTTTTTATCTTCAAAAAAGAATTAATAGAAAACAAAAAATTAAATCCTATTGGGTTCAGAACTAATCTAGAAATCTTGGTAAGGGTAAAACCAAAAAAAGTTTTAGAAATTCCTTTTATTTTCGGAGAGAGAAGAATTGGAAAATCAAAGGCAAATCTTAAACAAGTAAAAATGCACCTAATTCATTTAAAGAGGTTAATCTTCGAAAGATGAAATTTTCTAGAAGGTTTATAAAATTCGGAGTAGCAGGACTCTCAGGAGTTTTTGTAAATGAAGGGGTTTTATTTGCCCTTACTGAATTTGCAGGAGTTTTTTATTTATTTTCTTCATTAATTGCAATTGAAGCTTCCATACTCTCAAATTTTATAGTAAATGATTTTTGGGCATTCAAAGATCGAAAAATTTCAGGTAAGAAAAACTTCCTAAAAAGGATGGGAAAGTGGAACCTTGCAAGAGTTTTAACAGGAGTAATAAATCTAGCAATTCTCTGGATTCTCACAGCAGTAGGAATAAATTATCTAATCTCTAATATGATTGGAATTCTAGCAGCAACACTTCTTGCGTATTCTATGAGCCTCTCATGGGTTTGGAGAAAATAAGAAAGTTAACTTGAAGGAGAATTCAAAGTCTCTTCAACTAAATCTGCAAGCCGTTCACTCGCCTTTCCATCAACAGAGAATTTTTCTCTATCCAACGCAAGTTTTTCCAACTCTGAAGGGTCTTCTGTTGCCAACGAACTAAATAAGCCACCAATTTCCTCACTTTTTATAACATAAGGTATTGCTCCCGAAGCAACAGAAGAAATATTCCTCCAAAAATCTCCATAAAATTCTAAACACTCTCCAAGTTCTTTAGCTCCTACTTGGGTAAATATCCCTCCAACATTAATATCCAAAACACAAGCCTCCTCTAACATTGTACTTCTTCCTGCAGTGACTAAATCAGAGGCCAACATAAGTTCTTTAGTATCGCAAGAATCTGCAGGGATGAAGGTATGGCCATACCTCTCAGCAAGAAGCTTAGAGAACCTACCAGATTCCTCTCCAGGATGAGGTTTTATTACTAAATTTAAACCTAAATTAGAAGCAGTTCTCATTATTTCTTCTGCAGCACGAACCTCATATCCAAAGTGGCCAGTTCCAGGAACGTTCTGAGTTCCATGAAAGTAAACTTTCTCAGGAATCTCAATCTCCCTTTCCCTTAATCCATTCAAAAAAGACTCCTTATCAAAAGTAGATTTTCTCTCCCTTAAAGAATAAAGCCCATCAAAAGCAGTCCAGCCAAGAACTCTAGACCTTTCTTTTACAGCCTCAGCAATTTCTTTTGGGAGCTCTTCAAAAATAGTTCCCAAACATACATCATTCATCAAGGAAATCCTCTGTGGAATCCCCTCAATAGAATCTCCAAATCTCTCAACATAATTACTATTTTGGTCATTAACACCAACACTAGCTATCCCTAGATTATTTGCAGCATAAGTAAAAGTTCCATCGGCAGTATCCCTTCCAGTCAATCCAACAACTAACAAATCATAACCTTGGAGGGCATTTTTTGCGTCTCTAACCGAAGGATTTTTCATTCTAAGATATTTTCTATCTCCAAATCCCATAGCCTCATTATCCTTCCCAGTTGCATAAATATCTACCCTATGGCCACGCTCCAATAATGTATCAACTGCACCAACTATTGCATTAACGCTCCCACGCTGCTTTGCAGTCGCTAAAATCTTCGCCATGAAAAATTATAAACTTAATCGTATTTAAATCTTTTGGATGTAGTAACTTTAAAGTAATAATAGATGGAAAAATTTATAAATGCTAAAAAGGACATTATAGAATGGAACAGATAACTAATACAAGGGAAGCAAATTCTCCTACAGCTATCGAATATATGGGGGAACATATAGAGGAATATGTTTTAGATGATCTTTGCTGGAAGGTTAATGATTGGTTAAGGGAACGAACAAACCCTTCCGAAATTGAAAAGATAATTGAAGAAGAAATGGATGGGCCAGAGGGACCAAAGTTAATTGTGAGGGAAAACGAAGAATCTGAAGAAGAATATTTAATAGATTCTGTTGAATATCTTGCCGAGTTAGAACATTTTTACCGAGAAGCTTTTAATGGAGAATCTACAAGAGCACTCTGGATTAACGATAACTCCTATGGACATATTATGGCAATTAAGGGAAGTCCAGATATTGAGGGGATTGTAGGACATTATGATGTCAATGGAGATATGCATGGAATCCCTCTTGAAAGAGAAGAACCTTGGCACGATGATTTGAAGAAAGAAGGGGTTACTATCAAATCTATTTATTTTGCTCTTAATGCAACTAAAGTAGCAACAGATACACATAATTATGATCACAGGGTTAGTCCTAATGGCATATGGACCGTCGAAAAAACTCCGATAAGTGAATAAATTTACTTTCTTATATCCTCAAAAAAATGGTAAAAAAACTACATAAAACTTTTGAAGTCATTGGGCAAAGAGTCTCAATAATTGACCCAACTAATAGAGATAGGGAAGGGATCTTACAGGAAAGTAAGGAA
>Ga0114932_10000757_pt1 | contig 37938 bp, 26 predicted proteins | sample 2SBtaG_2_FD_87286 | JGI IMG/M metagenome (GOLD analysis project Ga0114932, IMG submission 87286) | Deep subsurface microbial communities from Kolumbo volcano to uncover new lineages of life (NeLLi) - 2SBTROV12_ACTIVE470 metaG | ecosystem: Environmental > Aquatic > Marine > Volcanic ...
GCATGGCGGCCTGGGTCCGATCCGTACCCGCCATCGGATTACGCGTGGTGCGGCTCAGCGCCGTCGCGGAATAGCTTGTAGATGATGCTGTCGCGAAGCGCGTTATAGGAGGCGTCGATAATGTTGGTGGATACGCCCACCGTCGACCAATGGGATCCCTGGGCGTCCGCCGATTCGATCATCACCCGGGTCACCGCGCGGGTGCCGTCGCCGGGCGTCAGGATACGGACCTTGTAGTCGACCAGATACAAATCCTCGAGCACCGGATAGTGGGCAACCAGGACCTTGCGCATGGCCGCATCCAAGGCGTTCACCGGGCCGTTGCCTTCGGCGACGGTCATGAACGGATCACCGCCGACGTCCAGTTTGACCGTCGCTTCGGAAAGCGTGATCAGCTCATCGTGAGCATTCCAACGGCGTTCATCGATGACCCGGAAATGGGTGCAGTGGAAATAGTCGGGCACGGTGCCCAGCGTGCGCCGCGCCAGCAGTTCGAAACTGGCTTCCGCCCCGTCATAGGCGTAGCCGTTGAACTCCTGCTCCTTCACCAGTTCCACCAAGCGGCCGACTTTAAGATTCTTCGGGTCGATCTCAACGCCGATTTCACGGAACCGCGACAGGATGTTTGCCCGCCCCGACTGGTCCGAAACGACGATGTGGCGCTGGTTGCCGATAAGGTGCGGCTCAATATGTTCGTAGGTGCGCGGATCCTTCTCCACGGCAGAAGCGTGCAGGCCGCCCTTGTGGGCGAAAGCCGCTTCGCCCACATAGGGGGCGTGGCGGTCCGGTTGGCGGTTCAGGCGCTCATCGAGCATCCGAGAAATATGGGTCAGCTTCGGCAGGTCGTCTTTGCCGATATTGGTCTCATATCCCATTTTTAACATCAGCGTCGGAATGATGGAAACCAGATTGGCATTGCCGCAGCGTTCGCCCAGCCCGTTGATGGTGCCCTGCACCTGCCGCGCGCCGGCCCGCACCCCGGCCAGGGTGTTGGCCACGGCGTTGCCCGTATCGTTGTGGAAGTGAATTCCCACCTTGTCGCCGGGGATGATTTTGCAAATCTCACCGACGATGTCTTCGACCTCATGCGGCAGCGTGCCACCGTTGGTATCGCACAGCACAACCCAACGCGCGCCGTTATCGATGGCCGCCTTCAGGCATTGCAGCGCGAAATCCGGATTGGCCTTGTAGCCGTCGAAGAAATGTTCGGCGTCGAACATGATCTCGCCGGTTTTGCCGGTGGCATGGAGGACGCTGTCGCCGATCATGCGGACGTTTTCGTCGCGCTCGATCTCCAGCGCCACGTCGACATGGTAATCCCAGGTCTTGCCGACCATGACCACGCATTCCGCTTCGGTCGAGAGAATGGCGGTCAGGCCGGGATCATTGTCGGCGCTGCGGCCGGGCCGCCGCGTCATGCCGAAGGCGGTCAGTTTTGAGCGCTTCATCTCCGGCGGTTCGGCGAAGAAGGCGTCGTCGGTGGGATTGGCGCCGGGCCAGCCGCCTTCCACGTAATCGATGCCCAAGTCGTTCAATTCGCGGGCGATCAGGGCCTTGTCGGCGGGATTGAAGTCAACACCCTGGGTCTGCGCGCCATCGCGCAGCGTGGTGTCAAACAGATAGATACGATTGTCGGATGCAGTGTCGGTCATGGCGAAAACTTCTCATCGGTGGTGCGACAAATAAAGACAGCAAATGTCCCCGGTCCCCTAGATGGAGGCCGGGTCCGTAATTCGCCGAATGATCGACACCAACGCGTGAGGCTTCATTTTCATGATGGCGGCATGATAACCGGCCCGCCTGCGGCGTCAAGCACGCCTCACCTCGAATAGCGGTTAATATCCATTTACATTCCGAGAAAACCTTTACGCTTCAAAAGCTTGGCGTCGTGGGTTAATGACTCTATCCTTAATATCTCTGAGGTACAGGAAATTTCCGGACAGATGAATATTCCGGCCGAACACATTGACGACCAAGTGGCCTATGATGCCATGCGTCGCAAGGCGGAGGGATCCAATCTGGATCCGAAGACCTTGCTGGCGACAGACTATCTCAATCATTTCAATGAGATCGTCATGCTGCTGGAAATGATCCCCGACATGCCTGACATCCTGGAAGACGCCAAGGAATGGCAGCCGAAGTCTTACAAGGATCACTTCCATGACAGCACCATCGCCGATCGCGAGATTGCCGTCGAAGCCTATGACTTCGTCCTGCCCATCTATAAGAAGCCCTTCGAAATCACCATCGACCAGATCAATTCGACAATCCATTCGACGGTCGAGCAGTTGGAACGTGACGTCGAAAGCGGCAACATGGATATGGTGCGTGAAAACGCCACCTCCCTGTCGCGTATTATTCAGCGCCTGATGGATACGGCCTCGGCGATTATCCACGGCAGCGCGGAAACTCTTGATCAATCCGAGATCGACGACCTGATCGGTGCTTAATACGGGCTCGGACGGCGATAAGTTCAGCCCATTTTTTTCAAAGGGATCACGTTCGCGCCAATCTGTTCCATGAACGCTTCATCGCTCAGAGGTTTGCTGAACAGGTATCCTTGGCCCGTGTGACACCCAAGCGCGTTCAGAAAGCCATCCTGATTGGCGGTCTCGATGCCCTCGGCGACGATGTGCAGATCAAGGCTCTTCGCCATGCCGACGATGGCCCGTGCGATGGTCACCGCATCGCGGTCATCGGGCAGGTTCATGACGAAGGCGCGATCGACTTTCAAGGTATCCAGGGGGAAGTTGGTCAGGTAGCTGAGCGATGAATAGCCGGTGCCGAAATCGTCGATGGCGACGCTGATGCCAAGATTGCGGAGGTCCTCGAGAGTCGCCACCATCTTGCCGGAGTTGTCGAGCATGACGCTTTCCGTCAATTCCAGTTCCAAAAGTTTGGGATCAAGGCCGGTTTCCTCCAGGCTCAGTTTCACCTTCTCACCCATGTCGCCTTGCTGCATCTGATAGGCGGATACATTGACGCCCACATGGATGGGCCGGTCCGACACCCGGTTCCATATGACGGCTTGGCGGCAGGCCTCGACCAGAACCCATTCGCCGATCGGACCGATCAGGCCGGTTTCCTCGGCGATCGGGACGAATTCATCAGGCGGGACAAAGCCCAGTTCGTGGCTGTTCCAGCGCACCAGGGCCTCGGCACCGATTATGCGGCGCGAATCGAGATCAACCTTGGGCTGGAAGTTCAAATAAATCTCGTCGTTGCTCAGCGCCTGGCGGAGCCCGGCCTCCACCTGCACCCAGTGACCGATGTTGAGGGTTTGCTGCGGCGTATAGAAGTCCATTGTGCCGCGTTGGCGCTGTTTCACATGATGCAGGGCTGTGTCGGCGTTTTTCAACAGCTCCCCAACCGCTTCTCCGTCCGTGGGATACAAGGCGGCACCGATGCTGGCAGTGACGAACACTTCCTTGCCCTCGACGAAAAACGGCTGGGCGATGACCTCCAGAATGATTTGCCCGGCCGTCCGTGTCTCTTCGTCACCGGAGATGCCATCAAGTATCACCATGAATTCATCGCCGCCGAAATGGGCGACGGTGTCGCGGCGGCGCAAACATTGTTGCAGGCGTTCGCCGGTCATCTGGATGACCTGATCGGCGACGACATGTCCCCGGGTCTCGTTGATATGGCGGAAATTGTCGAGATCGACGAACAGCACGGCCAACACTTCATCGCTGGCTTGTATCCGATCCAGGGCTTGATTGAGTTTTTCCGTAAAAGCGGTCCGGTTCGGTAATTTGGTCAGGGGGTCACGGGTCGCCAATTCGACCAGGCGAGCCTCAACCATCTTGCGTTCGGTGATGTCGTGCAGCGCGGCGATGAAGGTTTGGCGTCCGCGGTTCCGCATGGTGCTGACCGTCAATTCGATCGGCACTTCGCTACCGTCCTTGCGCAGGCCCTTCAACTCACGCGGCGATCCCATGAACGCGGCCATCTCCGTATCCATATCACGCCGGCCATGGCCGGCGCTATGGTGCCGGCTCTGTTCCGCCATCAAGGTGGTGAAGTTTTTGCCGACCAGTTCACCGGCGCCGTAGCCGTAAATTTCCTCTGCTGCCGGATTGATGGTTTCGATATTGCCGTCCCGATCAGCGGTGATGATCCCTTCGACGATAGTGTCCATGATTTTCCGAACATGGGCCTCGCTGGCGGCGACCTGAGAGATGGCGCGGTTTCGTTCGGTCACGTCGCGGGCGATCAATAACACCATGTCCGGTGCGCTGGACTCATCTTCTTGGGCATCCATATACGGTACCGCGGCCAATTCCACGTCCACATCACCGCCGCCGGCGCGGCACAGTTTCATCGGCAATCTGGTCGTCCGGTCGGTCAGCCGTTCCAATCCGTCGGCGACCAGCGGCTTGAAATCGTCGTGCACGAAATCGGCGAATTTGCGGCCAATCAAGGTATCCACCGGCCACAGGCCCAGCAGGTTGGCGCCGGCCGGGTTCATGCGCAAAATATTGCCGTCGCGGCAGATACTGATCAGGTCCGGCGCCAGTTCAAACATGTGGCGGAAATCCTTTTCGGATTTTTCGATCTGTTCGAACCGCTGGCGCTCCAGAACATCGTTGAGAATTTCCAGCATCTGCCGGCCGGAGCCGCAAATGTCTTGCAGGTAGGTGCGGTAGTGTTGGTTGTCGACGGGCCCCATGATTTCCTGATCCATCATGTCGGCAAAACCGATGATCGTGTTGAGGGGCGTCCTCAGGTCGTGGCTCAAGGTTTCCAGCAGAACCTGGTTGGCATTGTTGGCCGCTTCCAGGCGCCCTTCGAGATCGTCAAGGTGGGAAGCATCGGGGGTGACAGGTGTCATATCTTTAGTCATAGTTCTTATAGGATATATGAAAAGGCACCCCGCATCAATCCGCGAAGTGCCATGGAAACGCATTGAAACATTCGGAGGTATTAGGCGTCCGCCGGCCACTTTCAGGCTAGCACATCCGTTCGGTCTTTGCGCAGGTCAACGAATTTTCGGACCTGGGCAATCTTGCCGGTCTGCGGATCAACAGTCCCCTTGGCGCCGATGTCACCGCTGGGGCCGCCGCCAAGGGCGCCGTTGAGCAAGCCGAGGACGCCGATCCTGTGGACGTCGCCGAACTTCTGGACCTGCACGGTCGGATGGGCGGCCAGCGTTTCCTTGCAATCGGCACGCATGTTGATCAGTTCGGTGATGGCCTTGGGGTCGCGTTCAAGCAAGTCATTCAGCAATTCGACGGCTCTGCTAACCGAGTCGCTCACGGCAACCTCCTTCAACGTCATCATTGATCCCTGCGGGCAAGCTATCGTATTTTGATTTGCCATGGTAGCCTCTGCGCATGCCCGCCGAAATCGTCCTGCTGACCAGCGATGCCGAGGTTCCGCATCTGACGGAAATCCTGAAACGCCACAATCCGGCGTTGACGGTTGTCCCGGCCTTTGATCGGGGATCCTTGGCAAGTGCCTGTGAACAGGCCGCCGATGGTAATTGGCGGCTTATCGCATTTTGCTCCTCGGTGATCGTGCCAGCGGAAATTCTCAGCGCGTCGGGCGGGCCGGCCTATAACTTTCATCCAGGTCCGCCGACCTATCCCGGCTCTCACGTGGCCAGCTTCGCCATCTACGACGGCGCCGAAATGTTCGGCGCGACGGTCCACGAAATGGCCGCCCAGGTTGATTCCGGGCCCATCGTCGGGGTCGAATGGTTTCAGGTTCCCGACGGCCTGCGCTTCATGGACCTGGAAATCAAAGCCTATCGGGCGCTGGTCAAATTGTTCATGGATCTGGCGCCGCACCTGGCCTCCGACGACGCGCCGTTGCCACGCCTGGATATGGCTTGGGGCGAACGCGCGACGACGAAGCAGGACTTCGAGCGCATGGGCCACATCGACGACACCATGAGCGAAGCCGAAATCAAACTGCGTTTCCGCGCCTTCGGTTGAGGCATCCGCGCTAGCGGCTATTGAATGCAATTCCCGACAGGCTGACCCAGCCGTACTGGGTGCCGCCGGTTTCGACACGGACCACGCCGTTGGAATTAATATCGACCCGCGCCGATTTGTCGTGGGCGTTGGTGTGGAAGACGAGCCGCTTCGCCGGCCTGAAACCGCTTGGCAAGGTCGCCAGATGTGCGGGGCGTTGCTTGGTGCCGGTGAGCAGGCCGCTGAGGATGACCAGCTTCCCAGCCTTGGTTATTTCGGGCAACCGGTACTCGCCGCCGTAGGCACGCCAGGAGTAGAGCAAAGGCAGGCTCCGATCCGGCCGGACGCTGAAAACGATGCCCGAAAGGCTGATCCAGCCGTGCTTGCGGCCGCCGGTAACCCAAATTACCCGGCCGTCCGGCATGATATCGAGGCGCGCCTGCTGGTCGTGGTGGTTGACGGAAAAGATCAGCCGTCCCGGCGGCCGATGGCCCGAGGGCAGCGTCGCCACGTGACCAAAGCGGCTCCCCTTGATCAAGCCCGTCAGGATGACCGTGTTGCCGATCTTGTCATACCGCGCCGGCGCGTAGCCGCCGCCGTAGTTTCGCCAGCCGTTGACGAGACTAAGCCCGCGGCCGCCGCGGGCGGTGAAATGGATGTTGGCAAGACTGAGCCAGCCGCCGTGGGCGCCGGCCCCGGCTCTCCAGACGACGCGGCCGTCCGGACGGACGTCGATGCGCGCCTGGCGGTCGTGGTTGTTGGCGTTAAAGATGAGTACGCCATTGGGCCGGTCGCCGGTTGGCAAACTGGCCACCTGCTGGCCACGGTTGCCGCCGGTAGTCATGCCCTGTAGAGAAATCAGGCTGCTGTTCCTTTTCAGCGCCGGCGCGTCGTATTCACCACCATAATTTCGCCAACCGCCGGCCAGCCCGAAGCGGTTAAAGGGCGTGCCGCCGGCGCCGCCTTCGTTCGGGCTACCGGTGGTTGGTTTGAAGGTGATGGCGCGCGACGCCACCTTCTTGGGGTCGATGCGGGCGACGCTCCAGGCGGCGGCGTCGCTATATCGTCTATTGGTGATCACCTGGGACGCGGTGGGGTCCAGCGAGCAGGCGTCGCCGCCGCAGGTGCCGGACTGCACGTGGGAGATTTTGACCGTCGAACCGTTGACGACCGGCGAGGTATCCGACCACTTGGCGACGTCCGGGTTAATCAGCTTGAACTGGGCTCGCGTGACGTCACCCGGCGCGTTCCCAGCATCGCCTGCGCCGGGTCGGCTGCGCATGATGTACGGGCCGGCGTAATAGGAGAACTCCTTCAGAAAGCGCCCATTGAGAAATCCTGGGTTGCCGACCAAGTGTCCGCGCCCGCCGCCGCCCTTCCAGCAACTCCGGCAATCCAGGGGAAACCCCCAGGCGTGGGCCCACATGAGCGGGAATTTTTGCCCGTCGGGCAAGGGTATGAGGGCGGCGGCGTCATAAACCATCGCCGAGGCCTCGCGGGTGTACCGTTGCCAGCGCGCCGTCCACTGGGTGGCGCCGGCGTCCCAAAACTGCGGCAGCGGCAGCCAGGCCCCGTACTTCTGGTGGATCAGCCGCGCCTGCTCCAATCCCCGGCAGCACCAAGGCGAATAGAAGGTGCCGCCGACCCATTCGTAACCGCCGCCCTTGTCGGCCCGCACCATGGCCCGGCGGCCAGGTGGAATCGGCCCGTTGCCGTCGGCCCAGACTTGGGAATAGCCGCCGGGTTTCCTGAACGCCGTTGGGTGGTCCTTGAAAACGAGTGTTCTTTGGTTATCACGGGTCCGCTCGTAGTCGTCCCCGCTGTTGTAGCGGAATATGGAATCACCAAGGGAAACCCAACCCGCCGGGATCTTGGGGCGCCAGATGATGACATTGTTGATATTGTTGTTGTGCCCCATCTCGGCCGTGTTGAAATTGTAGGGGGCCGACATCCCGACGTAGCGGTAGATCAGCCCGGTATCGTCGTCCTTGGACGACTGCAGCCAGCGGTGCGACTTGGCGACCCGAAGCGTCACCGGCTTCTCCCAGAGCTTCACCGGCTGGCCCGTCGCCTTGCCGTTTTCGTCGAGCAACCGGAACGCCGTATCGGCCTTCGCCGAGATCGAAACCCGGCCCCATTTGTCGGCTGAAAGGAACCGGCTGCCGTGGCGGATGAGCACGGTGTCGCCGAATTTCAAGCTGTCACCGCCGCCGCCCTCCGGCAACGCATCGGCCCGGGGCGCGGCCTTGCCGGCCGTTGCCTTGGCGGTCTTGTCGGCGTTCGCGAATTTGGCCGTATCGACGGTCGGCGCATAGATCATCGTGAAGGTCTCGCCGGCGCCGATGCTGCCCGATGAGGCCACCAGCGGACCATTGCCGCCGTTGTCATAGACCCACTTGCCGCCGGTGGCGTTAATGTGGATTTCGTCACCGGATTTGACGACTCGCTGCGAGCGGTCTTTCAAGTGCACGTTCATGTTTTCAAGCCAGGTATTGTTCCTAGGCGCGTTGTAGAAATAGAACACGTCCTCGCCGTTCAGTGCGCCGCCGTTGTTGTCACGCCAATGCAGTACGGCGTTGCCGGTGCAGTTTTTCCGCGCCTTGTCGATCTGTGGCGCGCCGGAAGCAAAAGTTACATAATTTCCGCCCCGGGTCAGCAGGCAGACCCGGTGGAAACCGTCGCCGCCTTTGCCGAGCGCCGCGTCCTGGGCCCGCTTCGCCGCGTCTACTGCGGGTTTCGAGGCGTAGATGAGCGTATAGGTTTCGCCGGCGCCGATCGATTTGGTGGTGGCCTGCAGTTTGCCATTGCCGCCCGAATCGTAGACCCAGCCGGTATAGCCGCTAATTGCGACCTTATCCCCCGACGCGATGGGAATCTTCCGACGGTCCGCGCGGTGGATGTTGTAGTACTCGTTGCCGCCGACAGTGGCGTCCCGGATATATTGGACCAGTTCGCCATTGCCCGTGTGCGTTGACCAGCGGCGATCCAGCCCGGCGTTGCCGATGCGCACCTTGTCGGCGCCGGTCAGCGCGCCGCCGTTCAAGTCGCGGATGGTGAAGACGGCATTGCCTGCACACTGATCGAGACGGGCAAACAGGCGGGGTTCATTCGAATTGACACTGATGAACTTGCCGGTCCGGGTCTGCAGGCAGACCGCGTGGTCAACCGCGGCGGCCTCGGCTATCGGGGGGGCAAGTACAAGGGCGGCAAGCCCTAACGGGAGGAAACGTTTCATCATCGGCCTAGCCCCCAATATCCGTCTTATAGGGCGCCGTCTTCTTGATCGCCGAAACCAATATCGAGAGCGACGCGGCGGCCTTTGCAAACGCCCAGTCCGTACTCACCGACGTGGCTGTGCCGAAGATCGTGACGTTGGCGGTAACTTTCGTCTTGCCGGCTTCGAAGACAGCAGCAGCCGTGGCGCCTGTCCAGGTGACGGAATTCAACTGAAACAGTTCCTTGCCGTTCAACTGATTGTATTTCTTCTTCATTTTGATGGCGGCGGCGGCGGTATCGATCTCGCCCTTGCGCGCCGTCAGCGACCGGATGCTGTCATTGAGCGAGCCGATGTTGACGTCGAGGACGCCGATCTCGGCGGCCAGTTCGCCGATGCGGCCGGCGACATCGGTGGCGTTCTGGCGCGCCACCTTGAGCTTCACTTTGAGGTCATCGATGCGCCCGGCATTGGGGTCCGGTGTCGGCACATCTGGGATCACCGGCGGTGGCGGCAGGTCGACCTGAAATTTGCCGAGACCGCTCTCCTTGAGCCGATCCGGCGTGGCCAAGGCGTTGGGCCCGCTCGGGAATTCGCCGCGGCTCATCATTCGGAGGTTGTGCAGACCCGCCTTATCAATCTCGTCGGGCACATTGAAATTTTCCGACTTCGCCTTGTTGGCGCGTTTCTTGGCTTCCGAGATGGTGGTGCTGCCGCCGTGGCCCTTGCCGCAACTTCCCCGCCAGCAGTAATGCCCGGCAAGGCGGACATGCCAAGGCCGGAGATAAGACCGCCGCTGCTTGACGGGCGTCGCGAACGGGCGGCCCGGATAGGCGGCATATTTGGGCAGATCGCCGATCAGTGAGGCCTGGCCGCCAAGCTTCTTGATCTCATTGATCAGCCGGTTGACCTCGCCGTCCCATTTGGACTTCTCACCGCCCAGGCCCGTAATCTTGCCTTCCAGCGAGCCCTTGGTGCCGCCGAGGTCGCCCTTGACGCCATTTAACCGGCCAATTTCCTTGTCGATGGCCGTCTTCTCGGACGCCAGCGCGTCCTTCACCCGTTTCGGTCCTCGCAGCCCGTCGAAGGCGCCGTCGAAGGCGCCGCGCAAATCTTCGATCAGCGCCCTGGTCAGTGCCGAGCCAAAGTACGAGCGGTAGCGCTCCAATAGGTCCACCTTCGCCTTGCTGACGCCGTTCCCGTCCGCCGGCAGCTTGGCAATCTCCGCGTAGGCATCCTTGAAGCCCTTGTGGAGCTCGTCCATCTGCTTGGTGTCGGCGGCGAAGGCGGGCAGCGTCATCGTCAGGGAAAGAACGAATACGGAGGTGCGGATCATGACTGCGTCTCCTCTTCCAGATAGGCTTGCAACTCGATCTTGAGTACGTTGAAAATGCCCTTCATGCCCTTGTTGAAGTCCCATTCGACGCCCGCCGACCAGCCGGTGCCGGCGATCTCCACGTCGATCAGCATCTTGCCTTGCGTTGGGTTCTGGCCTTCCAGCCTGCCTTCCACAGACGCTTTGACGATGCGGAACAGGCTGTCCTCGTTTTTGTACCCGCCCATGGCGTCATTGAAGGCGTCGATATACTGGTTGTTGCGGCTGTAGTGGTCGAGCGCCGCCAGCGCCGTCATGACCGCCTGTTCGGCCTTGCGCATGTAGGCGTAATAGGCGGCAAGCCGCCCGCCCGTCGACAGCATGTCACCGACGGCGTCGGCGTATTCCTTATGCGCCGTGGTGATGCCGAGCTTCGTGCCTTCCACGGCAGCGACGGTGCCAACCGTCGATAGGTCACCAACGATCTTCGCCGTCACCTCCAGAATGGTCAGGATATCCAGGAAGTATTTTTCCAGTGGCTTGAGCTCTTTCTTGATCAGGGCGTCGATGCCGGTGATCGAAAGCTGGCCGGTCATGAACGGACGCAGGGCCGGCGGTGCGAGCTTCGGAATGGTCGGCGGGGTCGGCAGCTTGTCCTTGATGTCGTGGGCGACTTGGATGAGCTTGTCGTAGTCTTTCAGATACTTCTGCAACGTGCCGATGTCGTCGACGTATTTGAGCAGCGACGCCAAATCCTTCGCCAAAATCTTCAGGCGTTCGATCTCGGCCCGCATCTTTTTCGCCGCCAGACGCGCCTTGTCAGCCCAGGCGCGGGCCTCGGCGAAGGCTTGCTTGTAGGCCGCCTTCAACAGCTTCGGCAGGTCCTTGGCCAGCTGCTTAGCGATCTTGTCGGCGGCGTCCATTGCGGCAAAGGCTTCGTCGTATTTATCCGGTTTGTAGTCAAAGGTCCGCTCAACCATCTTCATTTGGCATTTCGGCGGCTTCATGGGGAAGGTCGCCGCCTTCGCGAAGTCACCGCATTGCAACTGCGGTTCCTTCCAGGTGATCGGCTTGGTGAGGGCCTTCAGGCCGTCCGGACCGGAGACCTTGAAGGCTTTCTCAAAGGGATCGGCCTTCAGATAAAGCCGGCCGAGATCACGCAGTTTCTTATGGATCGCCGGCGGAAGTCCCATCTCCTTGGCGGTCAGCTCGGTGGCCTTGACGGCCAGCGCTTTCAGTTTCTTCGGGTCAATCTCCATATTGTCGAACATGCCATTAAGCTGATCGATCATTCTGTCCAACTCGCGCAGCATGGCATCCAGCTTCTCCAACTGGCGCACCGTCAGCGCCTCGAAGTCCTTGCGCAGTTTGATCAGTTCTTTCCTGAACTTTCGAAGTTCCTGCAACGTCGCCTGGAATCCGGCGGTAAAGTCCTTCACCGGCTTCCATTGAAACGCCGGGCCGATGATCTTGTGGGCTTTGGCGAAGTCATCCAAAAGCTTTTTCAACACCGGATCCTTGAGGACGAGTTCCGCCAAGCGCTTCTTGAAGTCGGCCTTCAGGACGGCGCGGTATTCGTAGCCCTTCGGAGACGTGTAGCCCGGGAACTTCTGATAGAGCTTTTCGAGATAAAGCTCCGCCTCCAACTGGTCGAAATAGTTGATGTGGACGTAGCCGCTCAGATCTCTCTTGCCGATGCGATAGTAAACGTCCTGCATGGCGCCCAACACCTCGTAGCCGCCGGCGTAGGCCATGGTGTAGCTCTTGCCCCGCTGCCAATCGAGGGTGTAGCTGACCTCCCTGATATTGACCGGGCCCAAGCGGAAGGCGGTTTTGTAGGCCTGGATCATGAAGCCGTTGGGATCGGCCGAGCCATAGGCCCCGGCAATTTCCGCGTCCTTGTGGTAGTAGATGCCGGTGATGTCGACGCCGGGGGTCAGCCCCAAATCTTCCTCGGCAGCCAGGGGCGGGACGATTTTCACCGTCACATTGTCAAAGCGCGAATCCTTGATCACGTCAAAGGTCTCGCATCGTTCCTTCACTTTCAGGACATCCATGCCCAAGTTGCAATAATCGACGATGTCCTGGCCCTTGATGGTGTTCAGCGAGGCGTAGACGGCGGGGATCGGGATGTATTGGATTTGCGGCACGCGTTGGAAGAAATAGTTGTTGCCGAGGATCACGTCGTGCTTGCCCATCAGCTTGGCATCGCCGTAGTAACCGACCGAGAACTGGCGTTTCTTGTAGACGTTGATCTTCATGCGCATCTCGTTCAGGTCAATCTCCTTGATGCCGAAGAAATCCTTCCAGCCCTTGGCCTCCGCGTAGATGGCGAAGCGGGGCTTGCCCTTGATCTTGTCCGTGCTGGAAAAGAACTTGCCGCCGCCGCCGGCCTTCTTCTGCTTCTTGGTGTTTTTCCTGCCGCGCTCGGAGCCTGGATTGGCGGCCGCCTGCTGACGCTGGGCGTGTTGCTGCTTGGCGCCGTTCTTGCCGGTGATCTTGTCGTCTTTCTTTTTGTTGTCCTTGTCCTTCTTGGCGCGTTTCGTTTCATCCGATTTCCGCGACTTCCGCTTATTCTTCTTTGCGTCGGCCAGCTTCTTGCGGCCTTTCGCCGTCTCCGTTTCCAGATCGGGGCTGAGGCGCCAGGTGTTGATCATGTCGCGGCTTCTGAACCCGGCGTTCTTGCCGGCCGAGATCACGCCGGCGAAGTTGACCGTCTGTTTGCAGGGCTGAGACTCTTTGAGCCGGGTTGAATCGACACAGACCGGCATGTTCATGATCGCATATCCGACGACCTTCTTCTTCGAGCCGTGGATGCCCATGATGACGTCCGTCGTGCCGATATAGTGCGGCAGGTAGTCCGGGTTGTAGGGCGGATAGGTCGCCTCCAGTTCGACAAAAACCTCCTTTGCTTCCGACCCGGACGGTTTGGTGCCGGAGAAAACGCTGGCCACAAAGCCCAATCCCAAGCGTCCGACCATCAGCACCTTGTCGCCTCTAAAACCGATCAACTCGCGGATCCGCTTCATGGTCTCGGATTCCGAGTCCGGCGTCAGGTGGCCCATGTACATGAACCCGGCGTCAAGACGCAGCGCGCCGCGTTTGTTGTCCAGGCGGCCCTTATTGGTGAAGAAGTTGGCAAAGAAGCTCTGTGCCTTCTTTGGTAGCTTCGTTTTCGGATAGTTCTCTGTCGCCGTGGTGAACAAGAAGGTGTTGGACTTCGGCGTTACCTTGTCGAGGTACTCACCGACATCCGTGATGATCTCCTTGAACGAGAAGTTCTGCGGCCTGACGGCAAAGTGCCAATTCAATTTTCCGGACGCACCCTTGGCACCGAAGATCATCATCTCCGCCGACTTCCCGAGGAACGTGACCTTGCCCCAGATGGCATTGCCTTCGATCTTCACGCCCTTGATTTTCAGCGATCCGATGCCGGTGCTCTTAACGATCGGTAGTTTCGCCAGATCCGCGATGTCGCCGATGGTCAGCGTCTTCGCCGAGCCGGAATCGGAAACCGCCTTCTTCGCCGCGGAGGCGGGCGAGCCCGTGTATTTGGCGGCGGGCTTCGACGTTTTCGCGCCGGTGGTTTTGCCCTTCGGCAGATAAAAGGCGATGCCGCTGAGACTGAGCCAACCTTTCGCGCCGCCGGCCTTGCTGCTGAGCGTGCCGGCCTGCCAGCCGATACGGCCGTCCGCCAGCACGTCGACCCTGGACGCCCGCTCGTGATTGTTGGCACTGAAGGCAAGGCGTGTTGCCGGACGCATGTTGGTCGGCAGGGTTGCAATATGGCCCCATTTCCCGCCCGAGAAATTACGCACGATGCTCTGCAGATAAACCATATCGCCGATGCGCGTTGCCGTCGGCTCCTGGTAACCGCCGCCGTAGCCCTTCCAGCCGCCGACCGTCTTCAGCTTGGTCTTCGGATTGCGCAGGAACTTGATGCCGTCGAGGCTGATCCATTTGTGCTTGTTGGCGCCGGTCGACCAGTAAACACGACCGTCCTTGAAGACATCGACCCGGGCCGTGCCTTCGTGGTGATTGACGTTGAAGATCAGCGACGTTTTCGGTGCCAGCGACTTGGGCAAGGAGGCCACGTGGCCCCATTTGCCACCGGTGTTCTTGATGAGACCGCTGAGCACGACCATGTCGCCGCTGGTCTGATAATTCGGCGCCGCATAGCCGCTGCCATACGTCCGCCAACCCTTGGTCAGTGGCAGTGATTTGCCTTTCTTGGTGCTGAAACTGATACCCCAAATGCCGAGCCAGTCGTGCTTCTTGCCGCCGGCAACCCAGACGATCTTGCCGTCGGGCAGCACGTCGACGCGGGCTGAGGCTTCGTGATGGTTGACGTTGAAGATGAGGCGCGCCGGCGGCCGGTAGCCGGTAGGCAACGTGCCCACGTGCCCCCATTTGCCGCCCTTGCGGCGGAACATGCCCATGAGGGTAACGACATCGCCCTGCTTCAGCGCACCCGGTTCTGTATACCCGGCGCCGTAAGCCTGCCATCCGGAAACCGGTTTGATTGTTACGGGCTCAGCGGCATTTCCGATGGGGGCCCAAAACAGGCCCATAAGCAGGATACAAAAAATCGGCGCACGGCGGAGCCGGTGCTCAAAAAATTTCCACATCTCACCAAACCCTCGCCTCATCATCGCGCGTTTCTCGGTTTCCCGAAATTCGTTGCCTCACTTGGCTGTCGCGCGGCGCCACCCCGTCTCCCCATTAGGTGCCGCTGCTCATAAGTAACCATTATAGGGGAAAAGTTTTCCGGCGCGAATCGCGATGCCATTTTTCGTTCCTGCCAAGACCGCCAGGGATCATGTTTTTTTGCTTGCCGTTAGATCATCTCGTGTGGCCAGGATCGTGCGCCGGCAACAAACAGATGACATATTACATGTCCCTGATCATTATCAGCGATGACCCTGCATTTGGAGCCGCATAAGGGCCATGGCCATGTTCGTACATCTGGCGCCGGAAACGCAGGCCAAACGCATCCGGCGTTCGGGCATCAAAGCCTCGCGGAATGTTCCGCCCGAACTGGGCGGTTTGCGCGGCATCTACGCTTTTCCGGTGCTTTCCAGCTTTACCATTTCGCACCAATGGCTGCGGGAACTGAAGCGCGGCGGTGCCCGAACCTTCGTTGGCATCTACTTCCGTGTGCCTGACGAAGACCCGGTCTATACGGGCCACTACGACAACACGCACAAGCTCATGACCGCCGCCGCCGCGGCCGGCTTTCTGCAAAAGGTCGGTGATGCGGAAGGCTATCAGGTGATCATTCCGCGTAAGATTTTAGCGAAGGAGATTCATAGGGTGCGCGGCGTGCCGCACGTTGTCGGCTGGCGCCATTTCCCCGGCTCTCACGGCACCAAACCGTGCGGTTGTCCGGTCTGTTGGCAACCGGGGACGATCAAATCGCGGAAAGTTCGCGACCGTTGGCTTGCCGACGAAGGGGCATTGAACTCGGCCGAAGACGTGGAGGCTTGGGCCGCCATGTACGAACAGGAGCCGGCGCAATAACCGGCAATGCGGCCTGATCACCCATAATTTCGCCATCTTCCGTGATCACGATGGCCGTTCTTGGACCCATGGGATTTGATCTTGATGCTTATGACACCCGTCTCCATTTCCATCCGCCTCCTCGCTGTCGGCAGTATCTTCGCCGCGGCGTTCTGGAGTGCCGGCGCGTCGGCCGCCGGCGTGCCGAAAAGCGCCCGGGCGGCGCAGGCCATGAACCGGGCCGTGCCGCGGATCAAGACGCAGCTTGAACAGGCGCATCTTCGGTTCGGCGCGCCGATCTTCATTCGAATCTTCAAGCACGAGAAACAACTGGAGGTCTGGCTGCAGGACACGGGCGGGTTCCGTCTGTTCAAGACCTATCCGATCTGTGCCTATTCCGGTGCCTTGGGTCCGAAACTGGCCGAGGGTGATGGCCAGGCGCCGGAGGGGTTCTATTTCGTCAGACCGAACCAATTCAACCCATTGAGCAAATTCCATCTGTCTTTCAACCTGGGCTACCCCAATGCCTATGACCGCGCTCATGGCCGCACGGGCAGCTATCTGATGGTGCACGGGCAATGCGTGTCGATCGGCTGCTTCGCCATGGCGAAGCGGCCCGCACCCGTCGGCACGGACCGCAACGACCCGATCGAGGAAATCTGGTCGATGGCCGATGCCGCCTATCGTCAGGGCCAATCGTTTTTCCGGGTGCACATCTTTCCGTTTCGAATGACCGAGGAAAACCTGAAATCACACGAACATTCACAATGGGCGGATTTTTGGCGGAATTTGAGCGAGGGATACCGTTACTTTGAGCAGAACCTGCGCCCGCCAAATGTCACCGTGCGCAGCAAGCGTTACGTTTTCTCGGCGCCGTAGGCAGCGCACTCAGTTTCAGGCTTCTTGCCAGTGGAGCGCTCGACGGCACTGTCCCCTATCGCTCAATTTCCTGAAGCAGTGCGTCGCGGCTGCCGTGTTTCGCCGGATCGTAGGGCTCACCACCGAAATGCAAAATGTCGATCCGATCCTGGGTTGATGGTGAGGTGATGGATTTGGGCGGCGGCTCACCCTCGGGCGCGGTCCGCGATATCCGCCCACGCACGACATGTTGCTCGCCGGGGAAAACCACGGCCAGCAACGGCGTGCCGGCAACGCCGATGCCCGCGCTCGAATAGAAATACCGGCGAAGCGTCACCAGCCGGTCACTGTCGTTAACCACCACGGTGGCAACCCTCGGCCAGCTGCGATCCCGGTTGAACCGGCGCTCTTTTCCCGCCGGCGACGTGTAGACGCCGCCGTAGAACGGACTTTTGGAAACGATGCGGTCGGGTTCCGGCTGCCCGGTCACGACGATCACGTCGAACGGCCAGTCACGCAGCAATTGCGGGGCGACCAGAGCGGCCGCACCAAGGCAGACAAAAACCACCGAGATCAGAATATTGCGCTTCAGAAAGATGAAAAAACCGGCGGCCCCGGCGACGGCCAGGGCGATAGCGACGATTTCGCCGTAGCGCGGGTCTTCGATCAACATGATGTTTACTCCCGACGATGGGCGATCTGACGGCGCCACCACATCCTATCGCACGGCCCTCTGCCGGGGAAGTGCCGCAATTTCGTTGAGCCGGGGGTTCAAGGCGCTAGAAACGAACACGGTTTCCGAACAGGGATTTCAACTTGCGCCGGCGTTCGTCCGGTGTCGGATGGTCAGAAAGTTGCTGAGCACGTTTTTGCTCGGCCGACGTCGGATAGTTCCCGGCCGACGCCGCACGGTAGAGGCTCATGCGGTCAAGCATGGCTTTCAGGCCGGACGGATCGGCGCCCGATTCAAGCGCCGTGTGGGTGCCGACCATATCGGCGATAAATTCCTGGTGACGTTCATAGTCGGCGCGGCGCACCCGCACGGCGGCGTCGCGGATCAGGAATTCAATCTGAGGGTTATTAGGACCCTCCGAAGCCAGGCTGGACATCCAGTCGGTTTCTTCGTCGTACCGCGCCCGGATCATCCACAACGCCGAATGGCGCAGGTCGGCGTGCGCCATCTCATGACCGAGAACGAATGCCAGTTCCTTGTCCGATGGATTGGCGGCAAGATAGCCGCGCAGCAGATAGACCGTCGTCGGTGACGACTTGGCCATGCCCATGGGATTATTGTCGTCAAGAATGCGGACGCGGAGCTTTGCGCCGGGTTTCAGGGATGTCTTGCGGAGGTCCGCCAAGATGCCTGACAGCCGGGTTTCCCAAACCGGGTCGCGATGAAAGCCGGGATTCACCGCCAACGCCGCATCGGCTTCCTCGGCGATGCGGCGGCTGATCGTCTCAATGGCCCGATCGACGGCCAAGGTCAGCCCGCTGATCCGGGCGATGTCCTGTTTGGCTTTGCGCAAAGCGCGCCGCGCGATCTGAATGGCACGGCCGGAAATCGTTGCCGCCTGAGGGTTGTTCTGTTCACGGGCGTAGGCCAGCGACGCCTCGGCGTCGCGCAATGCCTGGCGGGCTTTCAGGACCGTCGCTTCCGCATCGCGGCCGCGTTTGCCCATGACCAGAAGGTCGGGAAAGCCGCCTGGAACGGCTTTCCGAATCGCGTCCAGAACGGCATCCGCCATGCTTGAGCGTTGGTCCTGGGCCGTTGCTGGCGCGGCCAGCGCCAGGGCAGTGACGAACAATGCCGTGATGATATTTGCCCGTTTCATCTTCATCTCCCGTGATTTCCCAGCGCTAGCGCTGCGGATGGTCGGCGCGTTTCCTGAGTTCCCGTATGCGGCGCTTGACGCGCGCGCTTTCCGGGGCGTTCGGTTGGGCATCCAAGAACAGGCGCAAATAAACCGTCGCCAGTCCGTGATTGCCGCGCGCGCCGTGCATGAGCCCAAGGTTGAGATAGGCATCGGCCCACCACGGTGCCCGGCGGAGCGCATTTTCCATGTGTCCGATGGCCTTGTCCGCAGCGGCGGGGTTGGCGGCTTTGGCGAACCCCGCGATGCCCGCCAGCGCCAGCCGGCGAACCTTGAACGGCACCAAAGGCGCGGGTTTGACGACGCGGGCCAGCTGGATGAGGCGCCTGAGGACTTCGGAATCCGGCGGTTGTGTCCTGACCAGGCGCCAATAAATCACGAACGCCTCGGTAATGTCGCCCGTGGCTTCGGCCCGCTCGGCGGCGGCGACGGCCCGGTGGCGCGGAATATGCCACTTTACCAGGGCGCCGATCTGGCGTGGCGAAATGCCGCCGTCGATGCGTGATTGCAAGACCACGGGCAGCCGCATTTTTCCGCTACCGCGATGGAACGCCAGCTTCAAGATCGCACCGGGTCCAGCCGCCGACACACCTTTCGCCAGTGTCCTGGCATCGGCGATGGCGTGACCGTTGGCGGTGACAATGCGATCGCCGATCTGCAGTCCGGCCCGTTGCGCGGGGCCGTTGGCGACGACCGACGCAATACGCACGCCGCCCGACTGCGTATTCGACAGACTGGCGCCCAGATACCCCTGCAGGCTCAGCAGGTCCTGACTTTTGTGCAACGCCCCGATGGCCGCGAAAAAGGCCGGCATATCGGTCTCAAGCTCGTAATCGGGATTGAGCCGCCCGACCCGCTTCAAAAGTTTCATGGCGCCGGCCCGGTTGCCGAGACCAAGACGGGCGAAGGCGCCAATCCGGACGGCGAACCCTTGCTCGACCCGATCTCCGCTATTGCGAAAAATGATGGCGGCGGTTCGTGCCGCTTCCAGGGCGGCGTCAAACCGGCCAAGGCGCAGATAGCAATCGGCCAGATAAGCGGCGGCCATGCGGGTCGGCGGTTCGCGGTATTTAGGGTCGCCGTCGCGGACCATCAGAAATTCCGGCACGGCACGCTGGCAATCGGATTTCTTCCGGTAGGCCTCGCCGATGGCCAGATGGGCGTGCCGGCGGCGCGCCGGATCGGCTTTTGGCAGGGATTTTTTCAGGTTCTGGATGCCGCGCAGGGCGTCGCCGGATTTAACCTGGCTCAATCCCAACCAGAACAGAAACTCCAAGGTCGGCTTGACGCCGCCGGCAAGAGCGCGCCTAAGGCCCAGCGCGGCTTCACCGTATTCGCCTTTGCCGATGGCGGTCAGCCCGCGGGCAATCCAAGGCAACGGGTCGTCGGTTGGGCTTTGTGCCAATTCCTGTCCCTGGGCGGCCGCCGCACGCGCTGCATCGGCGGCGGCCGCCGTCGACGGAGGCACCGCCATGGGCAAGGCGAGCGCGGCGGCCAATGCGACCCCGCGCAAGGTCACGGTTTGCTCACTGCGGCAGCGGCCGGTTCTGCACATTTTTCCATTTCCTTTCCGCCGCGGCGCGGTCCTGCTGGGCTTTGGCGACCAGTTGGTCGGCCGCGTCGTCGGCCTGTTCGGCCTGCTTCAGGGCGGCCAGTGCCTTCGCCATGGCATCGTCCTGGCCGATCGGCGGCGGCGTGCCGGTCTGGCTGGCGACCGTCTGCTGCTGCCTGACCTGAACCACCTTCTGATCGGCCCGTTGGCGGCGCTGCGTGGTCTTCACCTTGCGCTGCACCGCCTTTTGTTCGTCAATCTGCGCTGTATCGCGTTCGACCTTAGCTTGCAGGCGCTCGCGCAGCGCCGCCACCTGGCGAACGATCTGCTTTTCAATGCCGACCGCGTGCCCGGCTATATCATTCGGTTTCGGACCCGATATCGGCGTCACCGGGCAGGCGCCGGTTCCCTTCGGGGCGTTCATGAAACTCTCGGCCTGCTGACCCAGGTAGGCAGCGCTGCCGGGCTTGCCGGCCTTTCGGGCCTGACCCATCAGGGCGCGCGCACAGTTGGCCCGCGCCAGCGCATCCTTGAGACCCGGTTGGGCAATCGGCCGGCGCATCATGTTCAGCGCCTGGCCGCGCTCACTATCGAACCGTTGCTGCCATTCTTCGGCTTCCGCATCGGCCCGTGAGGGGGGATTGCCGGGCCCGCCGGCCGCCGGTGCGGCGGCCGGGCAACTGGACTGGGTGACACAGGCGATGGCGCGATCAACGATCTGCCGGGTGATCTGGCCGAGAAGGTTGCCGACCAGGCCGGCGATGCCGCCGTAGGGATTGTTGCCGCGAACCCCGGCGCTGCCGTGCGAGGCGCCGATGCACGCCGTCGTCCGGTATTCGTACTGGCCGCCCATGCATCGGCACCAGGGAGCGTATTTCCTCGCCCACGATTGACCACCGCCGAGAGGCCGCGCCCCGCAGTGGCCAGCGGTCGCGGGGCCGGCGGACACGACGATAACAATCGCCGCCAATACCACAGCGACAGCAACGGCCGCCACTGGCGCCCAGCGCCGTCTACTGGGGCAGTTCGGCATAGAGGCCAGTTGCCGCCATGGCTTCCAATATGACATCGGTCTGATCCGTCTCATTGATGATTTGGCCCGGCGCTCCATAGAGGCCCTGATAACAGCAGTGAACGGCCTTGGTCCGAATTTCCTTGGCGATGCCGGGAACGATATTATTCAGGTTCTGACTGTGCCCGGCGACCAAAAAATCGGTTTTCGCAAACACCTTGACCAGATACGCCAGGCCCGGGTCGCTGATCTTGAGGGCGCGCACAACCGTCGCCATTTTCGATGAGACAATCGAATCCGCCAACGCCCGAGGCATCACGCCGATGACCGACACATACTTGATCTTCCTCGGCAATCGCGTCTTGGCGCTGCGCGTCAGGTTGGAAAGATTGGCGCTGGCGACGGCAAGATCGCGTATCGCCGGCGCGTTGGGATCAAGCTCGATATTGGCCCTGGCCTTGACAATCTTCGCTACGGCCAGCTTGGCCAGTGGCGCGCCAAGCTCGCGGAACAGCGGCTGCAGGGTGTCTTCGTAGAACGGCGGCTTGAAGAGTCCCATCGGCTTGGCCCCCGTGAAGTAACCGGCCGTGAACTGAAGCTGCGCGACGACACTGCCGAGATGCGGCGTGCCGATGGTGACAAGGCCGGAAACGTTGCCTTGGTAATAATGAGCCTGCAGATAAGCCCTGGACGCCAGCCCGCCCATGGAGTGACCGACCAGCACGACGCGCCGGGCGGCCGCGGCGGCAGCCTTATCGACATGACGCAGGATGCGTTCGACAAAAATCTTCACCTCGTTCCCCTGATCGACAAAACTGTCCTGGTTGTCGAGGAAATCCGCCGTATAGAAATCGCCGGCCTTGGGCTTTATACAGGTGATGCAAAGGCGGCCGCCATGGCGCCAGCCGTTTTTCTCAAGGTGCGCCTTGATGCGGTCCCAGGTACGGGCGTCCGATGCGAGACCGTGAAGAAAAAGTGTCGGCGGCACGATGATCAGGTGTTTGCGCACCGCCGCCTCGACGGCGCCCTTGCGATAGCGGACGGTGAGCACCACGGCGCCCGGTTTCAGCGGCGTTAACCGATACCGTGCGCCAACCGTCGGTGCCGGGCCAACGCCGGGCATCGACGCGAGCCCCGATGGCGGCGGCGCCAGAGGTGTCAACTTGATGATCCCCGGCTTGTCCGTGGTCCACGAGAAGGTGCCGCCTGGCGGGGTTGCCTGCGCGGTGACGCTGAAGGGCCCGCCGGTGGTGGCGCGGTAACGGACCATTCCCCGAATCGCCAGTTTCAAAGGCGCGGACTTGATCGGCGGCGGCGCCGTGACGACCGGTTTTTTCGTAATCGGTTGTGTCTGCTGGACCTGACCCGGAATGCAGTCCTGGATCAGGCAATTCAGCTTGCAATCCTCATCGCGTTTTTTGTTGCCGAACAGCCCAGGCACCATCGGGCATTTCGAAATACATTGAATTTCATCTTCGCAGACGGTCGCGGCCTGAGCCAGGCGCACCGGCTGGGATGCGTCGCCACCCGCCGCTTGGCCCGGCACCGCACTGCACAGGATGCCAACAATGAGGGCAGCCGCGGTAAAGGCGTGGCGGCCGATTGTCAACGAATGTCGACAATTCCGATGTCTTTGACGCCAGCCCTTATTCACGAGCCCCGTATTATATGGCATCGCATGTATCCCTAAATTACGCCAATGTTACATCACATTGGATAATTCGCTAGTATCACAGACAATTGTGGCAGTGGGGTGTCAAACGCATGAGGGCATGGCTTCACCGGTTTGCGGCTTTTCTGTTGGTGGCCCATTGGGCTGGCGCGGGCATGGCTTACGAAGCGAACCATGTCGCGCTGAAGGGTGCTTTTGCGACTATCTCACGCGCCACCGCGACGACCTGGGAGATTGACGTTCGGTTCGCGGACAAGCGAACGGTGACGTCGGCACGGTTGCAGTTCGGCGGTGATACCTATCCATCGGCCGGGTTCGATGCCTATCCCGGAGTTGGCGATCGCACCAGCGTGCTGTTCTTGGTTGATACCAGTGACCCGGCCCGCCAGGCCGTCGTCGAACAGAACGCGCGGGATATTCTGGCGGTCACCACCGGCGCGCCGAGGCACCGGCGGTTTGGGCTGGCGCGCTTCGACAATGAAATGACCGTCGTCGTGCCGCTGGGCTCGCCAGCCCTGGACGTCGCCACCGCGGCGGCCAAGCTCAAAGCCAACGGCCAGATCACGCAGCTTTATCTGAGCGCCGTCAAAGCCCTCGACGTATTGGCCGCCGATACCGCGCAGCGGCGCGCCCTGGTGCTGTTTACGGACGGTCTGTCGGAGGACGACGGGTATACGGAAAACCACGCCATCAAGCGCGCCCAAGAAGCCGGCATCGCCATCTACGGCTATGGCTATACCCATATTTTCAAGAAGAAGACGAAGTTCGGAAAACTCAGTCTGATGGCGCGGTCGACGGGTGGCGGCTACGGCGAAGCGGCGGGCACCGGCACCTTGCCGGCCAATGTCCTCAATGACCCGTTCGCCAAGATTGAAACGGGCGGGCGGATCAATTTCGATCTTCATCTTGCCCGTTCGCCGTTCGCCGCGCAACGCGGCGCCGGCCGGGTGATCGTCAGTACCGGCAAGGGTGAAATTACGATTCCCATCGATGTCGATATTCCTCAACTGCCGTGGCAAGCCGCCTTGGGACAACCAAAATATGGCGGCACTGCAGCCGGTCTGGTGGTTGTTGCCCTGGGCTTGGTCATATGGGGCGTGCGCCGCCGGCGTCAGGCGCGCGAAGCGGCAGCGCCGCCGCCGGACGAGCCGCAACCGGACGTGCACGCGGCGTTACATTTTCTCGATTCCGACGGCCGTGTTTTTGAGCTCCGCAAGGGGTCCGTCGTCTTGGGACGCGGTGCCAGCCCGAACTATGACAACGATGTCATCTTGGAAAACGATACCGTCTCCGACGTGCACGCGGCGATCCGCCGGCAGCGTGATGGCAGCTACCTGATTGCCGATCTGGAAAGCTTGAACGGTGTTTTCGTCAACGATGAGAAGATTACGTCGGGCCCACTGAATGATGGTGACGTCTGTGAGCTGGGCGAGGTCCGGTTCCGCTTTGCGGTCGTTGCCGCCGCCACGTCGGTCGCCGAACCGCTGGGCGCCGACGAGGACGATGATGCACCTGTGGAGAACACGGCTGTATCTTCGCCGGGTCCGGCGGTGACCACCATTATTACCGATCCCGACGAACCGGCGGATAATCCAGCTGAGGACACCAAGCGATGAAATGCTACCGTATCGGCCGCGACCCGGACATCAACGACATCGTTATCGGCGATTCGACGGAAACCATGTCACGACAGCACGCGGAGCTGACCGTGGCCCGGGATGGCCGGCTTTTTTATGCCGATACGGGCAGCGCCAACGGATCGTTCCGGGCCGACGGCGATCATTGGGTTCCCCTGGAGCGCGATTACGTCGGCAACCATGAGACCTTGAAATTGGGGGAATATAAAATCTCGGTAACGGCGCTCAGAGGTTTGGTGCCCATGCAGCCGGACCAGACGCCGCGCCCACCCGATCCGCCGCCACTGACACAGGCGCCCGAACCGTCAGCAGAATCGGGGGTCGATGACCCGCACGTGATCAAAGGCCCCGTGACCTGGGATGATGAGGGTGGCGGCTACACGGGCGGTACGAAGGGAAGCGGTAAATGAACGAAAATCGCCTGTTGGTTTGTGTCATCAGCCTTGTCGTCGGCGCCGGCGTAATTTTCGCTCTGCATCTGGCGTTGCCGCCTAGCATCGCAATCATGGTCCTGGGGCCGACCCAGTCATTTCCCCTAACCATCCAGAACGCGGAATGGCTGGCGTTCTTTTTCGGCCTCGGTGAACTTCTGGTCCGGCTGCGGGCAGCCGAGTCGGAGATGTCCGAGATCGGCAAATCCTATCTTCCGGAGGACCGCAGCATCGCCCTGCAGATTGGCCAGAACCTGGAAGAGTATTATCGACGCGTTCGGGGAAGCGCGACGGCCGATTCCCGGTTCCTGCCGCGCCTGATCCAACGCATTATCCGCCAATACCAAGGCAGCCGGTCCATTGATCAGGCCCACAGCCTGCTGAATTCAAGCCTTGAGTTGTTCATGCACGAAATCGATCTGCGCTACAGTATGCTCCGCTATACGGCCTGGGTGATCCCGTCGCTGGGCTTCATCGGCACCGTCTACGGCATCGCCAATGCACTGCGCAGCGCCGCCGCAATCGATCCGACAAAAATGGGCGAAAACCTGCTTGCCCGGCTGACCACGGATCTGGGCGTCGCCTTCGACACCACCATGCTGGCCCTGGCGCTGTCCATGGTGCTGGTGTTTCTAATTCACGTTATTCAGGGACGCGAGGAAGCGGCCCTGAACGGCATTGCCCAATACTGCACCGAAAACCTGATTATTCGCCTCTACAAGGATTAAAGGGAGAACACCCATGGCCGACAGCAACGACAACTCAGGCGGCTCCGGACCAACGAAGACGCGAGTCTACCGACGGGTCGCCGCCGGCGATGGCGCCCCGGCGCCGACCCGGCCGATGGGCGGCGGCGGCAAGACGCCAACCAAGCCGATGGGCGGTGTCGAAGCAGCGTCGGATCCTGTGAAAACCACCGTGGTTGGCGACTTCGGCACCTCCGATGCCCCCTTTGAGGCCGGCGATCCCATGGCCGATCCGGTTGTCGGTTGGTTGGTCGTCACGAAAGGCCCAGGCCGTGGTTCGGTCCGTGGTGTCGGCATGGGGCTCAACACCATTGGCCGCGACCCGAAACGGAACATTATCCACTTTGATCTGGGCGATGGCAGTATTTCCGGCGAAAAGCACGCCGTTATCGTCTATGACAATTCGCCGGGCCGGCGCAGTTTCGCCGTCAAGCATGAGGAAGGGAGAAACCTGACGAAACTTGGCGGCAACGCCGTTCTTGAGCTGACGCCGCTGCATTCCGGCGACGAAATTGAGATTGGTGCGACGACGCTGCGGTTCGTGGCGCTGTGCGGTCCGGAATTCGATTGGGCGGATACCGACGACGCATGACCTTGGCCCTGCAATTCGCGGCCAGCCAGATTCTTGGCGCCCGCACCCACCAGGAGGACGACTACCGCTTTCTCGATCTCTATGGCGATGACGGCCTTGCGGGCGGCGGCCTGCTGATGGTCCTCGCCGACGGCATGGGCGGGCACGCGGCCGGGGCGACGGCTGCAGCGCTCAGCGTGCAAGCTTTCGTCGACACCTTTGCCGGGTCCAAGGGCGACGCAACGCAGCGCCTTGAAGAGGGGCTTGCCAAAAGCAACGATGCCATCGCCGGACATCTCATCGGCGCCCCGGAACACGACGGCATGGGCTGCACCTTGGTCGGCCTGGTCCTCAGCGCCGGTGGGGTCGAATGGATCAGCGTCGGCGATTCACCGGCCTGGCGGTTACGAAACGGCCACCTGGACCGCCTGAACGCCGATCATTCAATGGCGCCGGTGATCGACCGCCAGGTACAGCGGGGCGAATTGACGGCGCGCCTGGCGGCCATGCATCCGCACCGCAATGCCCTTCGCTCCGCCATCATGGGCGAAGAAATATCGTTGATCGACCGCTCCGCCGCCCCCCTTGCCGTGGCTCCAGGTGATCGGCTGATTGTTGCCAGCGACGGTTTGCAGACCATCGACGAGCAGGAAATCGTAGAGATCGGCGCCGGCGCCGGCGCCCAGATGATTGCCGAACAATTGGTGGCCGGCGTCGAAAACCGCGACGCCCCGCGCCAGGACAACACGACGGTCCTGGTCGCCCTGGTCGAATGAAACGATGGCGAAGGAACGTCCGTGATGTCCGCCCTGGACCGCAACACTTCAGCCGCTGAACGTGACGCCATCGCGCCCTCGAACCTGCACCATGTTCTTGAAACCGCGGCCGCCGACCATGTGGGCGGCCGCGACGAACAACAAGACCGGGTCGCCGTCCTGCGGGCGGACGGCACGGCATTGCTGGTGGTCGCCGATGGCCTGGGCGGTCATCGCGGCGGCGCCATGGCGGCGCAGGAGGTGATCGATACCGCAAGCGAGGCCTGGCGGGCCGCCGGCCAACCCATTGGCGAGGCGGCAGCGTTCCTTGGCGGTATTCGCGACCGCGCTCATCAGCGCATTGTAGAAACCTGCCGGCGCAAGGGATTGCAGCCCATGAGCACCTGCAACCTGCTGCTGATGGATGGGACCATGGCGACCTGGATCTATGTCGGTGACAGCCGCCTCTACCGGTTCCGCGGCAAAGACCTGATCGAGCGGACCCGCGATCATTCCATGGCCCAGGCGCTGCTTGAATTGGGTGAAATCGATGAGGCCGAGATGGCGGTGCGGCCGGAGCAGACCCAGCTTTTATCGGTTCTCGGCGCCGACGAGGACCCGGAAGTGGCCGGCGGCGAGGCCGCGATCGTGGCCGGTGACGGCTATGTCATCTGCACCGACGGCATGTGGGAAACCGTAAAACCTAAGGAAATGGCCGCCGCTCTGGCGGCGCCGTCACTGGAAAAGGCCGCCCACGACTTGGTCACCACGGCGGTCGAACGCGGTGGCCCCAGTGGCGACAACGTCGGCGTCGCCATGGCCCGGGTGGTCGGCCCGCCGGCCGGGCTGGGCCAGCAGGTGATGACAGGGGCCGAACAGGCCTGGAATTTTCTAAGTGCTCCCGTCCGGTTCGCCGAACGTCTGGTCGGCGGTCTTCAGCGGAAACCCGATCATGCTTCGGACCGGCCCGCTAGCGACGAACAATCTGAGTCAGAGCCCGTTGAGCCCGCCCCAGACAATCGAGGACGAAGTTGATGATCCGGCGAACAGTATCCGCGCTGATCGTTATGTCGGTGTTGGCGATGCCATCAGGGGCCGCCGCGGTCGATATCAAAAAGATCGATGCCGCAGTCGTCCGGGTATTAATGCAGGCGGACGTGCTGGTCACCCTGGCCAACGGCAAGGTGATCCGCAAGAAACGGGGCGGCACGGGCACCGGTTTCGTCGTCAACAAGTCCATGGTGGTGACGAACTTGCACGTGGTCTACCCGAACAAACCCGGCAAAGGCGAAACGAATGTCGACATTATCAAAATCCGGGTCGGAATCCGGGTCCGTGGCATCGACAAAATATCCGAGGTGGAGGTCATAAAATCCGACCCGGCCGCCGATCTCGCCGTTTTGCGGGCCGAAGGCCTAAAGACGCCGATCCTGCCCATTTCCCAGGTCACGCCCGACAAGGGGCTGAAGGTCCATAGCCTCGGGTTTCCCGGCATGGGCGACAGGGGGGATAAGCTCAGCTGGGAAAGCTCACTGTCCAGCGGCATTGTCGAAAAACTGGAGAAGTGGTCGAAAATTCCATCGGGGCCGCCAGTCGTGTGGGTTCAGCACAGCGCTACCGTGCGGCGCGGCAACAGCGGCGGGCCCTTGTTCAACGATTGCGGAGAAGTTGTCGGTGTCAATACGCTGGTCAGAGGCGCCGAAATTGTAACGCACGGCGGCAAGGCACATGTCGTCGACGCCAGTCTGTCTTTCGCCTCCCATGCCTCAGCGTTGACAAAATTTTTAAAACAAAACGGATACCCGTTTACGTCCATCGACGCGCCCTGCCAGCCGACCGTGGTTCCTGCCGCCACCTGGCTGACACCGGCCAATATGGTGGCCATTGCCGCCTCGGTGTTCGCGCTGATCATCGCCTTGTTAAACCGCGCCCGCATTACTAGCGCCGCAAGCACAATTGTTGGCAGGCCGCCGCGCGAACCCGAGCCGCCAAACGGTAAATCACCGTCGCAACCAACACCGGCGCCGACGCAGGCGCCGAAGATTGAGAAAGGCTGGCAGCTGGTTGGTTCGGACGGACGCGGGCGTCCTCTTCGGTTCACCCTTTCGGCCGCCGAATTTGCCAAGGCGGGGGGCAATCTTGTCATCGGCCGGGACGGCAATATCGCCGATCTGGTGGTTGGCGACGATGACGTCTCCAGCCGCCACCTTCGCTTGACCATGGCCGGTGGCGGCATTGTGGCCGAAGATCTGGGATCGTCGAACGGGACCCGGATCGATGGCCGCGCGCTTGCCCCCTATGCCACCGAACCCCTGCCGGTTGGGACCACGCTGGCCTTTGGCGGTTCCCGCGTCAGCCTGCAGGCGTCATGATGAACCGCCGGGGACGAAACCGATGACGGCGGGCCGGCGATGAGGCGGCGGTCGCGGGAATTTAACATCTTCAGCCTGTCGGCCATGGATCTGTTCGCCTCGGCGCTGGGTGCCTTCGTGGTCATCGCCGTGATGTTGTTCCCGTTCTACCAGAAGAACGCGCCGACCCTGGCCCAGGCGGCGCAGATGACCAAGGAGGCCGAGGACCTCAATCGGGAGACCAAGAACCTCGGCGAACAGGCCGACAAAGACCGAAAGCGGGCGAAGGGCGCGGCCGACGAAGCCAAACAAACCCAACGCAAGACGGCGGCGATCGAAACCGAAATCAAGGCTCTTGGCGAGCAGCGCCGCAAGGGCGGCGAGATGTTGGAACAATGCCGCATCGCGTTGAGCAAGCTCGACATCAGCGAATTCGACTTGGTGCTGGCCTTCGATACCACCGGCAGCATGTCGTCGATCATGCAAGAAATGTTGGTCAAACTGCGCGCCATCGTCCGCATTTTGCAGAAGATGATCCCCAGCTTGCGGGTCGGGTTTGTCGCCTTCCGCGATGATGCGCCCTACATCACGAAGGATTTTCCCCTGCGCTCCATGGATGCGGCAGGCTTGGTCGCCGCCGAGGCCTGGCTGAAGAAGTTGTCCGCGGGCGGCGGCACCGGCGCGCTGGCCGTCGCCAAGGGAATCGCCGCGGCCCGAAACATGGCCTGGCGCTCCGGGGTGAGCGGCGCCATCATTGTCGTCGGCGACGATACGGACGATGATGCCACGCCGCATCGCGCCCATCGCGCCGCCCAGGCCTTCGCTGGCCGCGGCGATGCCCGAACCAAGATCTCGGTGATCGTGCCCGAAGCAACGTCGGGCCGCGACCTGAAATTTTTTCAGCAACTGGCCCGCGCCGGCGGCGGAGATTTCGTCCGCGACCGGGGCAACATGCTGACCAGCATTCTGCTGTCGATGATCAAGCGGTGAGGCGGCGGGGCGGATGAAATATTTCAATCGCGAGATCGAAGTCTTCAACATGTCGGCCCTGGATTTGTTTGCCTCGGCCATGGGCGCCTTCATGATCGTCGCGGTCTTGTTGTTCCCCTACTACATGAACGTTTCCGAAGCCGAGAGCCGGGTCCAGGTGGCGCAACGGCAACTTGACCAAGCGCAGGCGGCGAACGCCATGGCCCGGGCCGATGCCAAGAAGGCGCGCGGTGAACGCGACAAGGCGGAAGCCGACGCGCAAGCGAAAAGGAAGGCCCAAGATGACGCCAAGGCGAAGCGCGACAAAGTCGCCGCCGGAAACGCCCGGATCAAATCCGCCGTCAACGGCTGCGAGGCCCGGAAAAGTGCCATCCAGGTAGGAAACCTGGACCTCGTTTTCACCATCGACACGACCTTGAGCATGGACAAGGATATTAATTTTCTGGCCACCGAGATCACGGGTATCGTCCGGGTCCTGGAGAAAGTGGTCAATGAGCTTCGTATCGGCGTCGTTGCCTACCGCGATGTCGATATGAGCGATCCCAGCAGCTACGTGAGCACGGCGTCACAGCTGCTTGCGATGACGCCCTCGGGCCTCAGTCAGATCATCCGCTACATTGAAGGTCTGAACGTCGCTGGCGGACGCAGTTGCGCGGAGGCAGTCGAACGCGGTCTTGAGACCGCCTTGAACCTGCCGTGGCGGACCGACGCGCGTCGTCAGATCGTCGTCATCGGCGACGCCAGGGCGCACAAGGAAAATTGGCCGAAGTCCTTTTCCCAGGCCGATAATTTCGCCGCCGCGCCGACACCCAGCCGCCTGGCCACCATCTACCGGGCGCACCCATCGGGCGGCTGTAAGGTCAATCCGGACGATCCGCGATTTTTCCGTGAATTGGCGACCCGCGGAAATGGCGAATACGTCGACCGGACGGGTTCTTTTTCGGAAAGCGTCTTGTTGTCGGTTCTGAAGAAGTGGTGACGGCGCCCATGCGGACCCCTGGAAACCGGCCATGAACGCCGATGATCTTCACGTCCTGCCCGGCGGTTACCGGATCGGAGACTACGTTATTGACCGGGTGCTCGGCCAAGGCGGTTTCGGCGTCACGTATCTGGCCGGGCATGCGGAAACCGGAGAGCTTCGGGCGATCAAGGAATACTTCCCGGCCGAGTTCTCATACCGGGAGGCCTCAATGGCCATCCGCTCACGCACCGGCACGGCCGAGGGCGACTATGACTGGGGCCTGCAGCGGTTCATCGAAGAAGCCCAGACGCTGCAAAAATTCAAGCACTTGGCGAACATTGTCGAGGTCGACGACGACGTTATCGAAACCAACGGCACCGCCTACATGATCATGTCCTACCAGCGGGGCGAAACGCTGGAGGAATGGTTGGGCCGCGACGGGAATCTTGGCCCCGACGCCGTCGGGCGCATCCTGACGCCGCTGCTCGATGCCCTTCAGACGATCCATGCCGCCGACGTCTATCACCGCGACATCAAACCGGACAACATCTACATTGCCGAGGACGGCGCCCCGGTGCTGCTGGATTTCGGCGCCGCGCGTCAGGCCGTCAATACCCGGACCCGCAGCGTTTCGGCAATCATTGCCGAAGGATATTCGCCGCTTGAGCAGTATTCGCCGGACCGCGATCTGCTTGGCCCCTGGTCGGATATCTACGCCCTGGCCGCCACCATCTACCATGCCGTGACCGGCGCGAAACCCCTGGCGTCGACGGAACGTTCACTGGGCGGCACCTTGATCGACGCCGCGTCGTTGTCGCCGCCCGGGTTCGAACCGGCGTTTCTGGAAGCCCTGGACTGGGCCTTGGCCTTGTTGCCCGACGACCGCCCGCAGACGGTCATGGCATGGCGCACGGCGTTGACGGGCCCAAAGGTGGATGAGGAACCGGAACCGGAGTCGGCGCCCGAACCGGAGCCTGAGCCGGAGCCCGAACCTGAGCCAGAACCTGAGCCAGAACCTGAGCTTGAACCGCAACTGGAGCCCGAACCGGAACCAGAGCCGCGGCGCCGGTGGCCCTGGGTCGCTGTTCTGCTGATTTTTATTGGCGTCGGCGGCCCGGGCGCCGTGTATTTTCTGTTGATCCCACAGGGCGCCGATATCCCGTTCTTGGAGCCGGGGCGCGGCTTCAGCGCCCCGGCCCTGCGCATCGCCACCGGAATTTTGAACGTGCGAGACCAGCCGACGACCACCGGTTCTGCAATCGTCGGCAAGCTCAAGCGGGGCGATGCGGTCAAGGTCGGTGCCATGGTCGACGGCGGTTATTGGCGCAACGCGGGCAACATGTGGTATGAAGTTTCGATAAGTGCCGGCGCCCCTTCCTATGTCCACGCCTCCCTATTGGTCGAACGGTTTCGCGATTGCCGCAGCTGTCCGGAGATGACGGTGATTCCCGCCGGCCGGTTCACCATGGGACAGGACGGCAACACATCCGCAATGCCGTCCCACGTTGTCACCTTGCGGCGGCCTTTCGCCATGGGCCGCCGCGAAGTGTCGGTGGCCGAATGGCAAGCCTGTGTGGACGCGGCGGCATGTGCGGCACGCCGATCTGACGCGTCGATGCAGATGCCGGTCACCGGGCTCACTTGGGCAGAGGCCGGCAATTTCGTGACCTGGTTGCGGCAATTGACGGGCCGCGGTTACCGGTTGCCCAGCGAAGCCGAATGGGAATACGCGGCGCGCGGAGAAACCGACACAGCCTATCATTGGGGCGCCTGGTCCTATAACGCCTGCCGCTATGAAAACTTTTATGATGTGTCCGCAGTATTGTCGGAACGGGATCCCGCGAAAAACCAAACGCCTCCCTGTGACGACGACTATCGCGGCGTCGCGCCAACCGGCAGCTTCGATCCCAATCCTTTCGGCTTGTACGATATTTTGGGCAATGTCTCTGAGTGGGTCGCGGACTGTTGGCGCCCGAATTATCACGGTGCGCCGGCGGACGGAAGTGCCTGGCATAACAGTGGGCCCTGTGGAGAGCGCGTCTACCGGGGCGGTTCGTGGCGCGACGGTTCGGTCGAGATGAACCCGGGTTGGCGGGCGCCACTGGTTGGCGGCATTCGACGCGACGACCGTGGTTTTCGCGTGGCCAGGGACCTCGACTAGGCGCTAAAATCGTCCGCACGCCAGCTTTATGATCGGACGGGGAACGCCATGGCAGAGGAAGCCCTCCACAGTCTGCCCCAGGGCTGTCAACTTCAGGAATACCGCATCGACGATATTCTCGGCGAAGGCGGCTTTGGCATCACCTATCTGGCGACGGATACGAACCTGGGCTTTGCCGTCGCCATCAAGGAATACTTCCCGTTTGATTGGGCGGTCCGCAACGCCGACCATACCGTGGTCCCCCGTTCGCAACAAATCCGGAAGAAATTCCAATGGGGCCTTGAGAGATTCCTGGAGGAAGCCAATCGCCTGGCGCAGTTCCGCGGCCACCCCAACATCGTTCGTGTCAATCGGGTCATCCGCGAAAACCAAACCGCCTACTTCGTCATGGAATACGAAGAAGGGGAAAGCCTGCACGCGGTCCTTGAACGCGAGGCCCCCATGGAAGAGGACCGTTTGCGCTTCCTGATCTCGGAGGTCCTCGACGGTTTGGCGGAAGTCCATTCCCGGGAAATTCTGCATCGCGATATCAAGCCCGACAATATTTATGTCCGCGAGAACGGCGTCCCGGTGCTTTTGGATTTTGGCTCGGCCCGCCGCGATCAGCGTTCCAAGGCGTTGACCGGCATTGTCGCCGAGGGCTACTCGCCGCTGGAACAGTACGCCAGTGATTCCGAGAACCAGGGCGTTTGGTCGGACATCTATGCCCTGGGCGCGACCATCTATCACGCCATCAGCGGCGCGGCGCCGCCGCCGTCGCCGCGGCGGCGGTTGAAGGATGCCATGATACCGGCCGCCGAGATCGGCGCCGGCCAATACGATGCGGATTTTCTCGATGCTGTCGACTGGGCCCTGGGCATCACGCCCGAGCAACGGCCACCGGATGTCGAAACCTGGCGCGAAGCGCTTTTCACCGAATCCGATAAAACAGAGGAAGAAGACGCGGACGACGTTGACGATGACGGCGATTTTGAGGATGAAGAGGAACAAGACGAAGATGACCGTCAGCCCTACAAGTTGGCAGCCGACGCCGTCCCGGTGCTGCAAAAACGGGCCGACGAAGGCGAAGCCGATGCGCAGTTCGAACTGGGCGAAGCGCACGAGTACGGCTGGATCGATGGTGCCAGCGATTCCTTAGCCGCACACTATTACCGGCTAGCCGCCGAACAAGACCATACGGAGGCGCAAAAGAGCCTGGGTGATTGCTACCTGAACGGCACTGGCGTCCCTGAAGAGGACACGGAGGCCGCCATCTGGTACCGGCGCGCCGCGCAGGCCGGCCACGCCATGGCCCAGTATGAGATCGCTTATATGTACCAAACCGGCCAAGGCGCCTTGCAGAAAAACGCCGGAACGGCGGCGAACTATTATCGGAAGTCGGCGGACCAGGGAAATTACCTGTCGAAGCACTACTTGGCAGAGCTTTACGAACACGGAAGCGGCGTCGCCCAGGACTTGGCCCGGGCCGTCGAGCTCTACCGCGAGGTCGCCGAGGCCGACCGGTCCTTCGGCCAGTACGATCTCGGCCGCATGCTGGAACATGGATTGGGCACCGTTCGCGATATCGTCGAGGCCCTGAAGTGGTACAACCTCGCGGCCGAGGACGGCGATAGTGACGCCCAATACGCTTTGGCCCGGCTTTACGCGGAAGGCGACGATGTCGCCTATGACCTGGACGAGGCCCTGGCCTGGCTAAACCGTGCCGTCGACGCGGGCAGCGATGAGGCGCAAAAACGGCTCGATGAATACGAAGCCGGGGACTTGATGGATTTCGACGCCGACGATGAGGACGACGACTGGGATGACGATTGGGACGACGAGGATCCCTCAGAGCCCGACCGCCGGCGCCCCTCGGCGGGTGCCATGTTCGTCGATGAGAGTATCGATTTTCTTAAACTGATCTTCGGATTCATCTGGTTCAAGCCGGCCTATGTGGCCTTCGCCTTGGGCTGGTTCTGGCTGCTTGGCGGCGTCGGAACATTTGCCCTGCGATATGTTATCGCCGGCGGTTTCTATGTGTTCGGCGATGAGGGATGGAATTCCATGGCTGTCTTGGATTATTCGGGCGAGGACGGATTGATTGCCAATGTCTACGACTTTTGGACGCTGACCGCGGACCGCGCGTTGAACGACATGGTGCCCGGATTTTACGGATTCTGGAGTGCCGAGTTTGAAATCTGGACGGGATGGCACGATATCGTGGTGCCGGTATTCAGCTACCTGCACATGGGTCTCGCCCTGTGGGCCCTGGCCATTCTCTGGCTGGTGGCCTGGGCGGTACCCTTGCTTCCCCTGAACTGGATCGGCGACAAGATCAGTTATCATATCTGGCGTTGAGAATGTAGCCGGCAAATTCCTGCATTGACGGGACATTGAGACGCCGCCCTGAAAATACCGCAATTCGGCCCGATTTTCGCCGCCCGGTTTTCGTCTCATTCAGCCCTCCTTCATTGGGTTGGGTTGGATGAGATGTTTGGCGCCGTCAGAACGCACACAGATCCTGCTGCGGGCGCCGGCCGCGCCGGCGTATATTTAATTTGGATGCTAGGCCTGATTGCCGGTCTTCTGGTTGCCCTGGCAGCCGGATCGTCCGCTGCCGACGGCGCGTCGGGAAAATCCGGCCCCGCGCAATCCGGGTTGCTGTTTCGGCTGCCCGACGGAAAGGGTTTTCGCCAGGCGCCGGAGGTTGCCACCGAGGTCCGGGTGCGGATCGGCGGGGTCGTCGGATCGGTCCGGGTAAAACAGTATTTCTCGAATCCCGGCAACGATTGGAAAGAAGGCATTTACGTCTTCCCGCTGCCCGAAAATGCCGCCATCGACCGGCTGAAGCTGCACATCGGTGACCGCACGATTACCGGCGAAATCAGGAAACGCGAAGAAGCCAAGAACGTCTACACGGACGCCGCCAAGGCGGGGCGCCGCGCCGGTTTGGTCGAGCAGGAACGGCCGAACGTCTTCACCGTGTCCGTCGCCAACATTGGACCGGGCGACGTGGTTGCCGTCGAGCTCGATTACGTGCAGACCGTCCGTTACGATCAAGGCGCCTTCCGGTTCCGCTTCCCCATGGTCGTGGCGCCGCGATTCGTCGGCGAGCGCATGCCGGTGGCCGGCGTTGGCGGGGCATCGCCCAAGCCACGGGTCCCCGATACGGGGCGCATCACGCCGCCCGTGCGCCGCCCGGACCAGGGCACCAGCAATCCTCTTTCCATGACCATTGAGCTCGATCCGGGGTTTCCCATCACCGCCATCAACAGTTCCTATCACGCCATCCAGACGCACGAGACGGCGCCATCGGTCTACGCCGTCAGCCTTGACGGCGACGCCATTCCGGCAGACCGCGATTTCGAGTTAACTTGGCGACCGAAAGCGGCCGATGCGCCGCTGACCGCCAGTTTCATCGAACGCCGCGACGACGGCGATTATCTTTTGGCGGTGATCGCGCCGCCGGGGAAGACCGTCGCCAAACCCCGCCGCCAGCCGCGCGAGATCATTTTTGTCATCGATGTCTCGGGCTCCATGGAAGGGACCTCCATCCGCCAGGCTCGATCCGCCCTGAGCGCCGCACTTGAGCGTCTGACCCCTGATGATTTCTTCAATGTCATCGCCTTCAATTCCCGCGCCCATGCCCTCCATGATGAGGCGGTCCGCGCCACCCCGCAGGCCATCAAGGACGCCAAGGCGGTGGTCGACACCCTGCAGGCGTGGGGCGGCACGCATATGCTGCCGGCCCTCAATCTGGCCCTCGCCGGAAATCCGGCAGCGGAACGCCTGCGCCAGATGGTGGTGATGACCGATGGTGCCGTCGGCTACGAAACCGAAGTGTTCCGTCTGCTGACCGGCGCGGCGGCCCAGACGCGCGTCTTCACCGTCGGCATCGGTTCGGCGCCAAATGGTCATCTGATGAAGGAAATGGCCGCCATCGGCCGTGGTGGCTTCACCTATATCGGTTCCCTGGAAGAGGTCGGCGCGAAGATGACCGGCCTGTTTGAAAAACTGGCACACCCAGTGCTGACCGATATCTCCGTACGAACACCGCAGGACACATCCGCCGAAATGATGCCGCCGGCAGTGCCTGATCTCTACATGGGCGAACCCGTCGTGGTCACGGCCCGGCTTTCACATACGACGGGCACGTTGCGCCTATCGGGCCGGCATGCCGGTGAACCGTGGCAAACGACGCTTGATTTGAGCACCGCGCGGCCGGCTGCCGGGCTTGCCAAAATCTGGGCGCGGCGGAAAATCCGCAGTCTTCTGACCTCCGTCTATTTGGGGGCCGATCACGATGCCGTAAATCAGAACGTCACTACTGTTGCGCTGGCACACCATTTGATCAGTCCTTTCACCAGTTTATACCAAATTGCATTAATAATGACCCATAGAGATCGTCCGTACAGCCCGCTGGGTAGGAGGGAACGTGCAGGCGA
>Ga0114932_10000758_pt1 | contig 37929 bp, 34 predicted proteins | sample 2SBtaG_2_FD_87286 | JGI IMG/M metagenome (GOLD analysis project Ga0114932, IMG submission 87286) | Deep subsurface microbial communities from Kolumbo volcano to uncover new lineages of life (NeLLi) - 2SBTROV12_ACTIVE470 metaG | ecosystem: Environmental > Aquatic > Marine > Volcanic ...
CGGCGAGCTGGAGCGGCACTACCGCGCGACCCTCGTCTTGACCTTCGGGGGCGGGGTCAACGAGGTCCAGCGAGACATCATCGCGACGGTTGGGCTGGGTCTGCCGCGGGCGGGGAGGTAGCCGTGGACTGGAAGCCGACAGAGATGATGGACGCCGTCAGCGGCTTGGCCGCCGACGTGCTCGCCGCAGCCGACGACCCGTGGGACGGCCTCGTGCGCTCGGAGCTGCTGGAGGTCGAGGACCTGCTGGACGTGTGCGCCCTGCTGGTGCAGGTCGGGCGGCACGGCGCGCGCGCGCCGGCGCTGGCCACGCTCGTCCTGGGGGCACCAGCCGGAGCCTCGGGAGGCGCCATCGCCACGGGCGGTCTGCAGGAGCCGGGGCGTCCGGATCCCATGCTCGCCGCCACGCGTTGCCACGAGGGCCGGCTCGTGGGCACCAAGATCTGCGTGATGGCGGCGGAGCGGGCCGAGCGCATCGTGGTGCCAGCCCAGGATGGCCTGTACGTGGCGCGCCTGGCGGACTGCCAGGTGGAGCTGCAGACCGGCACCGACGACGACGCGCTCGGTGTCGTGACCCTCGACGGCGCCACCGCGGAGCGTGTCGGCGACCGCGAAGCGCTCGCAGGCTGGTTGGCGAAGGTCGAGGTGGGAATCTGCGCGGTGCTGCTGGGCCTGTCGCAGAAGGCGCTCGAGCTCACCGCGTCCTACGTGAAAGAGCGCCACCAGTTCGGACGCCCCGTGGGCATGTTCCAGGCCGTTCAGCAGCGCGTGGCCGACGCCTGGATCGCGACCGAGGTGATGGAGGTGACCTTCTGGCAGGCGGCGTGGCGTGTCTCGGAGGGTCTGCCCTCGGATCGCGAACGCGCCATCGCTCGGTACTGGGCGAGCGAAGGCAGCCACCAGGTCTGCGCCGCAGCGCAACACCTGCACGGCGGCTTCGGCTTCGACCGTGACTACGAGCTGCACCGCTTCTTCCTCTGCGCCAAGCAGCACGAGTTCCTGCTCGGCGGCGCGAACGCACAGCTCGACCGCCTGGGTGCCTTGCTGGCGCGCTGACCGGCTCAGGTCGACGCCCGGCGCTCCACGGTGACGGGCAGCGCGCCCTCGGGATGGAGGGACAGCTCGGCCTTGCTGGCCAGCTCGTAGGTCTCCGAGACGCGCGGCTGCAGGCGCTGCAGCATGGTTCCGAGGATGAGCCTCATCTCCATGAGGGCGAAGTTCTTCCCGATGCAGATGCGCTGGCCGCCTGAGAACGGGAAGTAGGCGCCTCGCGGGATCTCCTCCTTGCGCTCCGGGCCGAAGCGATCGGGGTCGAAGGTCTCGGGACTCTTGAACCAGCGCGGATCGTGGTGGGTGACGTACGGGCTGATCAGCACCGGCGCCCCCTTCGGGACCCGGTAGCCACCGATGGTCGTGTCTTCGGTGGGCTCCTTGATGAACACCCACACGCTCGGCAGGAAGCGCAGGGACTCGTCCACGGTCTGGCAGAGGTAGGGCAGATCGCGGAGGTGGGCAGCGGTCAGCGAGGCGCCTCCGGTGACCTCGCGCAGGTCCGCCTGCAGGCGCGCCGCGACCTTCCGGTGCTTGGCGAGCAGGTACCAGCCCCAGCTCATCGCGTGCGCGGTGGTCTCGTGGCCCGCGAAGAAGAAGGTCATCAGCTGGTCGCGGATCTCCTTGTCGCTGAGCCCCTCACCCGACTCGTCCCGGGTCATCAAGAGCATGCTGAGCAAGTCGCCTCGATCCTCCCCGCTCGCACGACGCTCCTCGATCACGGTCCACACGATGGCTTCGATGTCGGCGATGGCGGCGAGCTTGCGCTTGTTCCGTGCGCTCGGCCACCAACGAGGCACCGGCACGGGCATGTGGATGTGTTCCAACATCTCCTTGTTCAGGACGTGCATCGCCTGGCCGACCGCCTCGGCGCCGTCCGCCACGTCGGCGTCGAACAGGGTCTTGGCCACGATGCGCAGCGTGAGGCTCACGAACTCGTCGTCGACGTCGACCTCGCCGCCTTCGGGCCAGGCCGCGATCATCGACTCGGTGTAGCTCACCATGATGTCGGCGTAGCCCGCGATCCGCTCCCGATGGAAGGCCGGGAGCACCAGCTTGTGGTGCCGTTTCCAGACCTCTCCTTCGGTGGTCAGCAGCCCGTTGCCGAGGAACTTCTCCCAGAGCCGCTTGGCGATCTTCGGCTTCAGGAAGAGCTTCGACCGGGTGGTCATCACGTCCTGGATGTGGGACGGGTTCGTGATCAGGTACCAGTAGGCCGGTCCGATGCGAAACCGGGACACGTCGCCGTAGCTGTCGGCCACGTACTTCAGGAAGCGGAGCGGGCGATCCTTGAAGTCCAAGGTGCTGCCGAGCAGCATGTCGCCGTGGGGTCCGGGGGCGGTCTTGGCGCTGGCCATGGCACCTCTGCCTCGACAGAAAAGTAGAACGTGTTCTATTGTAGCTGAAACCCGTTCTAGCTGTGAGCGCACCCCGCATGACCGCGCCCTTCGACCGGGTCGACCTGCTCGACCCCGACACCCACGCCGGCAACCCCTGGCCCCTCTACGACTGGCTGCGCGAAGAGCAGCGCATGTACTGGGACGAGCAGAACGAGCTGTGGTGCGTCAGCCGCTACGACGACATCATCGACACGGCCCGCCGCCCCGAGGCCTTCACGTCCACCGAGGGCAACGTGCCCAAGATGCCGGCGGACCCGAGCTTCATCAACATGGACGGCAAGCCGCACCACGAGCGTCGAAAGCTCATCGGAGGCTTCTTCAAGCCGTCGGCGGTGCGGAAGATGGAGCAGCACATCCGCGACACCATCGACAAGCTCATCGACGAGGTGATCGAGCAGGGCCGGTGCGACTTCGTGCAAGACATCGCCGCGCCGCTGCCCGCGAAGCTCATGTGCGAGATGACCGGCATCCCGGAGGACTTCGAAGACGACGTGCGCCGGTGGATGGACGTGTTCATCCAGGGCGGGAGCGGTCCCGACCACGTGACGATGGAGGTGAACGAGGCGTTCATCAACTTCGGCGCGCTGCACATGCAGCTGGTGGACGAGCGGCGGATCGAGCCGAAGGACGACCTGCTCAGCATCTGGGTGCAGGCCGAGGTCGACGGTCAGAAGCTGGACGAAGACCAGCTCTTGTTCGAACACACCATGATCATGATCGGGGGATCGGAGACCGCGCGGAACGCCATCAGCGGCGCCGTGCACGCGCTGCACACCTTGCCGGCACAACGCCGCTTCCTGGCCGAGAACCCCGACTGGTGTGGCAACGCCGCGGAAGAGGCCACACGCTGGGTCACGCCGTTCATCCGCATGTCCCGCACGGCCACACGCGACGCCGAGCTGGCCGGAGCCGCGGTGAAAGAGGGCCAGGAGGTCATCATGCTGTACCCGGCCGCCAACCGGGACCCGCGCAAGTTCGAGGATCCCTACACCTTCGACGTGAAGCGGGACTTCTCCAAGGCGCGCACCCTGGCGTTCGGCCACGGTCACCACTTCTGCCTAGGCGCCTACCTGGCCCTGGCCGAGGCCAAGCACGTGTTCCAGGCGCTCAACGAGCGCCTGCCGGACTGGCGTGTGATCGGCGAACCGCCGCGCGCCCACTCCTCCTTCATCCGGGGCTACACGGCCCTCGAGATGGCCTTCACCCCCGGGGAGCGCCGGACATGAGCGTCTTCGCACCCAAGGTCCTGGACGGGAAGGTCGCCTACGTCGCCGGGGGCACCCGCGGCATGAACCTCGCCATCGCCAAGCGCTACGCCGAGCACGGCGCCAGGGTGGCCGTGATCAGCCGCAACCCGGAACGCTGCGCCGCCGCTGAAGAAGCCATCGCGGCCTTGGGTCCCGGCGCCCTGGGCATGCCGTGCGACGTTCGTGACTACGACGCGGTGGCGGCGACCTTCGCTCGAGCCGAGGACGCCTTCGGCAAGATCGACATCGTGGTGGCAGGCCAGGCGGGCAACTTCTACGCGCCGGTGACCCGGATGTCGACGAAGGGCTTCGAGACCGTGGTCGACATCGACCTGGTCGGGACCTTCAACGTGTTCAAGGCGGCCTTCGAGCACCTGGAGCGCCGCGGCGCCAGCCTCATCGCCATCACCGCACCCGAGGCGGTCCAGGCCCTGCACTTCCAGGCGCACGTGTGCGCGGCCAAGGCCGGCGTGAACCAGCTCGTGAGGGTGCTCGCCCAGGAGTGGGGACCGGAGGGCGTCCGGGTCAACGGCATCTCCCCCGGTCCCATCGAGGGCTCCTGGGGCATGGACAACGTGGCCTCCCCCAACCCCCAGCTCGTCGAGATGATCCGGGCCGCGGTGCCGCTGAAGCGCTGGGGCACCGAGGCGGATATCGCCGATGCGGCGCTCTTCCTGGCCACCTCGGCCGCGAGCTACGTGACCGGCTCGATCCTGGAATGCGACGGCGGCGTCACGGTGGCCAGCCCCGAGATGTCGCGCTTCTCCAGCCTCGAGGACCTGGAGAACGACCCCCGGGTGAAGCGGCGTTGAGCGCCCACTCGATGTAGCCGATGCTCCGGATCTGCGACGCGAGCTCGTCGGACGGCGGCTGGGGCTCGTAAGGACGGACGCGGTTCTCCGCGTCTCCGATGGTGGCCCGGTAGGCGGCGTAGGCGGCCAGCTCCGGGGCGGCCGACCCCCCCGTGGGCTCGAGCTCCTCGGGGTCCGCCACGAGGTCGTAGAGACGCCCCTCATCCCGTCGACCGTCGTCGAAGATGAGCTTGCGGTCGCTGCTGCGCACGGCCACGTCGCCCTCCCCTTCCCAGGGGTGCACGCGGGCGTGGTGCACCGCGGGCGAGGACGCGTCGGGCTCCCCCGCGAGCCAGGCCACGCGGCTCTCGCCCATCATGCCTCGGTCGACGGGCCAGCCAGCGAGGTCGGCCACCGTGGGGGCGAGGTCGAGGTGGCTGAAGAAGCCGTCGTCGGCGTGGCGGGCTTGCAGATCCGGCGATCGGACGAGCAGCGGCACGCGAAGCACGCCGTCCCACATCACGTCGCGGTGGTTGAAGAGGTAGCCATGCTCGAAGGACTCGCCGTGGTCGGCGGTGATCACCACCACCGCGTCGTCGGGAGCGGCGTCGAGCACCACCCCGATCATCGCGTCCAGCTCACCGATCTCCCCGTCGTACAGCGCCCGTCCATGCGCCCGCTCGCTCTCCGGTGCGGACGCGCCAGCATGCTCCATCCAGGGTTCCAAGCTGGCCATCGAGCCGTCCAGGTCGCCGCTGTAGTCCGGGTCGAAGGCAGTGTCCCAGGGGGCAGGCGGGGTGTAGGGGCTGTGGGCGTCGAAGAGGTTCACGAACAGGAAGTAGTCGCCCTCCTGCTCGCCCATCCACGCTGCGGCCGCGGCCGCCACCTCCACACCCGGCGCTGTGGGCGACGCGTCGGTCTCGAACGGGAAGTCCTCGCGCCAGTCGTCGAAGCCCGACAGGCCACACACACCCCGCATCAGGGTGGGGGCCGCGGTGAAGCCGGCCGTGGGCAGCCCGACAGAGCGCGCGATGTCCCCCATGGCCGGACCGGCGTAGCGTGTGCTCCGCTGCTTGGGCACGCTCCCGTGCACCTCGGGCAACACGCCGGTGAGCATCGTCCAGTGCGACACGCAGGTCTCGGGCGCGTGGGAGAACGCTCGCTCGACGACCACCGCGGAGTCGGCGAAGGCCTCCAGGTGCGGCATCTCCACGCGCCCCCCGTAGACGCCCATGCTGTCGGCCCGGACCGTGTCGAGCACCAGCCAGATCACCGTGCTGGGGTCGTCTCCCCCGCCGACGGGGTCGAACGCGGTGAGGCGCTCCCGGTCCTCATCGTGCGCAGGAACCCGCTCGTCCCCTTGCCGCACGGGGGTATCGACCGCGTCCGGTACGGAGACCGAACACGACACAGCCACGCCGAGAGCGGCGAGGAACAGGGGGACGCGCATGCGTCACCAATACCACGTGAACACCCACCTCAGGGGGATCTACGATGCCCATCGACGGGAAAATCCCTTCAGACGCCAGAGGTAGCTCCGCAGGTTCAACCGCATGAGCCAACCGAAGAGCGGGTAGAACCTACCGAACGCTCCTGTCGGCTCGAACGCCACGGTCCATGTGAGGCGACAACTCTTCTGCCCGATCGCCTCGATCCGGTAGTGCTCGCCGAAGGACGTCCACACCAGCTCGCTGGTGCCATAGAAGACGAAGGCCATCTCGCGGCCCCGGTCGAACTGCAGGAACTCCTCGTAGACCTCCATGCCGCCCCAGAAGATGACGGTGCGGGTGGTGCCGGGTCCGTAGGGCTTCTCGCTGGTCCAGACGACCCGTGCGATGCCGAGCGCCCACTTCGCCCAGGTGTCGGGATCCTCGAAGATGTCGAAGAGCGTGTCGGGCGTGACCGGCAGCTCCTGGGTGAACACGTAGCGAACCGGCGCGTCCGTGTAGAGGGACGCATCCGATGGCCCGCACGGAAAGAAGGGCAGGTCGGGGTTGTGAGGGCGATCGGACAAGGTGCAGATCCAGGTAGAACGTGTTCTACTTGTAGCACGAAGGGAGCACCGGATGGCTGAGGCCTGGATCTACGACGGCGTGCGCACCCCGCGCGGAAAGGGCAAGCCGACAGGCTCGCTGCACACCATTCCCCCCATCGAGCTGGCCGCCGGGGTGCTGGAGGCGCTCCGGGACCGCAACGAGCTCGACACCTCGCTGGTGGACGACGTGGTCCTGGGCCTGGTGGAGCCTGTGAAGGAGCAGGGTGGCAACCTGCCGCGCATCGCAGCGCTGTACGCCGGCTACGATCAGGCCGTGCCGGGCGTGCAGGTCAACCGCTTCTGCGCGAGCGGACTCGTCGCCACCAACCTCGCAGCGGCCCGGGTGATGAGCGGCATGGCCGACCTCGTGGTGGGCGGCGGTGTCGAGAGCATGAGCCGCGTGCCGATGGGATCGAGCCGCGGCCCCTGGGCGACCGACCCGCAGGTCGCTGCCGACACCAAGTTCGTGCCGCAAGGCATCAGCGCCGACCTGTTGGCCACGCTGCACGGCTACTCCCGCACCGACTGCGACGCCCTGGCAGCGCGTTCGCAGGCGCGGGCCGGTGCCGCGTGGGCGGCGGGCCTGTTCGACCGGTCCGTGGTGCCGGTGAAGGACCGGAACGGTGTGGAGGTGCTCGCAGCGGACGAGCACGGCCGTCCGGACACCACGGTCGAGAGCCTGGCGAAGCTGCGCCCGTCGTTCGTGAAGCTGGGTCGCGACTACGGCTTCGACGCAGTGGCGCTCCAGCGGTACCCGCAGCTCGAGCGCATCGACCACGTGCACCACGCAGGCAACAGCTCCGGCATCGTGGACGGCGCGGCCGCCATCCTGGTGGGCAGCCGAGACGTCGGGCATGCGTTGGGACTGAAGCCCCGGGCGCGCATCCGGAGCTTCGCGTCGATCGGCTCGGAGCCGACCATCATGCTGACCGGTCCCTCCTACGCCGCCGAGAAGGCCCTGAAGCGGGCCGGCATGGCGCCGGGCGACATCGACCTCTGGGAGATCAACGAAGCCTTCGCCGCCGTGGTGCTGCGCTTCGTCGACGCCCTCGGGCTGGACCACGACACGGTCAACGTGAACGGCGGCGCCATCGCCATGGGCCACCCCCTGGGCGCCACGGGCGCCATCATCCTGCAGACCCTGCTCGACGAGATGGAGCGGCGCGACCTCGCCACCGGCCTCGCCGCACTCTGCGTCGGCGCAGGCATGGGCACCGCCACCATCATCGAACGCATCGAGGCCTGATCCATGATTCTCGTCGACACCACCGAAGGGGTGGCCACGCTCACCTGGGACATGCCTGGCCGCAGCCAGAACGTGTTCAACCAGGGCTCGCTCGATGCCTTCTCCGCGGCCCTGGATGCCGCCGCGACCGATCCGGACGTGACGGGCATCGTGGTGACATCGGCCAAGAAGGACTTCATCGCCGGCGCCGATCTCGACGCGCTGGAGACCATGGCCTTCGGCGGCCTCTCCGCCCAGGAGCTGCACCGGTCCGTCGGGGCCCTCTCCGAGGTGCTTCGGCGCATGGAGACCTGCGGCAAGCCCGTGGTCGCCGCCATCAATGGCACCGCGCTCGGGGGCGGACTGGAGCTGGCCCTGGCGTGTCACCACCGCGTGCTCGTGGACAGCGCGCGGGCGAAGGTCGGGCTGCCGGAGTCCACCCTCGGGCTGCTCCCGGGGGCCGGAGGCACCCAGCGTCTGCCGCGCCTGCTCGGCGTCCGGGCGGCTCTGCCGCTGCTGATGGAGGGCAAGCAGCTACGACCCGACCAAGCGCTGAAGGCTGGACTGGTCGACCAGGTCGTGCCTGGCGACGCGCTGTTGGACACCGCTCGTACCTGGGTGAAGGCCAACCGGGACGCCCACACCCAGCCCTGGGACCGGCGCGGCTTCGAGGTGCCCGGTGGCGGGATGGACGACGCCAGCACGCTGCAGACGATGATGGTGGCCAACGCGATGTTCGCGGCCAAGACCCACGGTCGCTACCCCGCCGGCAAGGCGATCCTGAGCTGCCTGTTCGAAGGCCTGCGCACCACCCTGGACGCCGGCCTCGCCATCGAGAAGCGGTACTTCGTGTCGCTGCTCCTCGACCCCACCGCTGGTGCGATGATCCGCACGCTGTTCCTGTCGCTCCAGGACGCCAACAAGCTCGTGCGCAGGCCCGCGGGCATCGAGCCACGTCCTCCGACGCGCCTCGGCGTTCTCGGCGCGGGCCTCATGGGTGCCGGCATCGCGCTGGTCGCGGCGAAGGCCGGCATCGACGTGGTCGTGCTCGACCGCGACCAGGACCAGGCCGACAACGCCCTGCGCTACGCCAGCGGTCACTTCGACCGCCGCATCGCACGCGGACGGGCGACCGAGGCGAAGAAGGCCGCAGCACTCGCCCACATCACCACGACCACGGACTACGCGGACCTCGCTGGATCCGACCTGGTGATCGAGGCGGTGTTCGAGGATCGCGACGTGAAGGCCGCCGTGACCCGGCAAGCCGACGCCGTGCTCGGCGACCACGCGGTCTTCGGGTCCAACACCTCCACCCTGCCCATCACCGGGCTCGCCCAGGCGTCCACGCGGCCGCAGAACTTCATCGGCCTGCACTTCTTCTCGCCCGTGGAGAAGATGCCCCTGGTCGAGGTCATCCGGGCGGAACACACCAGCGACGAGACCCTTGCCTGGGCCCTCGATGCCGTCCAGGCCCTCGGCAAGACCCCCATCGTGGTGAACGACGCGCGCGGCTTCTACACGAGCCGCGTCTTCGGCACCTACATCACCGAGGGCATGGCCATGCTCGCCGCCGGCGTCGCGCCGGCCCTGATCGAGAACGCCGGTCGGGCCAGCGGCATGCCCATGCCACCGCTAGGACTCGCCGACGAGGTGGGCCTGGCGCTGATGCACCAGGTGGGCGTGCAGACCCGGAAAGACCTGGGGGACGCGGCCCCCGACAACCCCTCCAACGACGTGCTGGAGGTGCTCGTGGCCAAGCTCGATCGCAGCGGGAAGCGAGGCGGACGCGGCTTCTACGACCACGGCGACGACAAGCGCCTCTGGACGGGCCTGCAGGACCACTTCCCGGTGGCCGCAGCGCAACCTTCGGCCGACGAGCTCGTCGAGCGCTACCTGTACGTGCAAGCCCTCGAGGCCGCGCGCTGCATGGACGCCGGTGTGCTGCTCGCGAAGGAGGACGCCGACGTCGGCGCCATCATGGGCTGGGGCTTCGCACCCTGGTCCGGTGGCCCGCTGAGCTACATCGACCGGGTCGGCGTGGCCGCCTTCGTAGCCCGGGCGGATGCGCTCGCCGACGAGCACGGCGCGCGGTACAGCCCGCCAGACCTCTTGCGCCGGATGGCTGCCGAGGGGGCGAGCTTCTACTGAAGGTCCGGCGGCTCCAGGCCTTCGACCCAGTACAGCGCGTCCCGCAGGGCGCGGGCGGTGTCGAAGGCGCAGTGTCCGCCGCTGCCCTCGTCCACCTGCCGGGTCTCGGCGCCCAGGGCGTCCCAGAGCGCGAGCCCATCTTCCACGAAAGGCGTCCACTCGTCGCCCGTGGTGGTGCTGGCGGTCACGCGCTTGCCAACGGCCAGCTTGGACCAGCTCGCCTGCTCCTCGAGCGCCGGGTCGTCGCTGTCGTAGTCCTCGAAGCACCAGTCCGTCTCCGAGTCCTCGCGGGGCACGTCGCCGCCACAGGCGCCCACGAAGCCCCCCTCGAAGGGCAGCTCGCGGTACATCGGCACCCCCATCGACCAGAAGGCGCCACCGCTGATCCCCCCGAGGTGCACCCGCTCGAGGTCCACGTCGTAGGCGCCGAAGAGCTTTCCTTCCAGCAGATCGACGAGGTAGTCCGCGCGTTGGTGCTTCCGCGGTGTCCACCAGCACGGGCTGCCCGGAGCGCCGAGCGACAAGACCATGGCGTGGGTGTCGTCGGCCCAGTCGCGGAGCTCGAGATCGCTCGTGAACTCGGTGTGGCTGCCCCAGTCGCCGTGCATCAGGACCGCCAGGCCCAGCGGCGCGTCGTGGGCATCCTCGGGCACATACAGGGTGTAGCGACCCGCTTGCTCCTCGAAGGTGTGCCCGCCCTCGAGCAGACCGGTCGGACCGCCCTTCCCCCCGGTGGAGCCGGCTCCGGTCTCCGGGTCGCCGGTCTCGTCAGCCGTGTCGGGCGGGGCAGCCGTGTCGCCAACGGAGCTGGCCGTGCCGTCGCCGCTGTCGTTCATCGACGCGTCGGCGCCAGGTGCTTCAGCCGTGTCCGCCGGCTCCTGGGTCACGCACGCCAACAGGATCCACATCGCTCGACCTCCGTGCCGCCGCGGCCCCGGCGCGCCGACCAGAGTACACGCAGTCCGCGATGGAGAGCCCGCTCACGTATTGGCGCGAGCAGATGCCCACGGCGTTCCGCCCAGCGGCGAACAGACCCTCGATCCCGGAGCGATCCGTCCTCAACACCTGACCGTCCCGTTCGTCCACCACCAGGCCTCCGAGCGTGAGCGTGGGGAGCGGCCAGACCTTGCTCCGGATGCCGCAGTCCATCACGTAGAAGGGGGGCCGAAGCGCCTGACGAAGCTCCTTGCCGAAGGCATCGGGCGCGTCCGCAGCGATGGCCGCGTTGTAGCTCTCGAGCGTGGTGCGGAGGGTGTTCAGGTCGAAGCCACCCACCTTGGCGAGCGCCTCCATGGAGTCCGCTCGGCGGCAGTTGAACCAGAGGTTCAGGAGCGCCGGCGCGGTCTGGAACCACTGCGTCCTGCCCCGCCCGACCTGGGACTTCGCCGTCCGCTTGATGGCGTCGTCGATGACGAGCAGGCCGACGCCGTCGTTGTGGTCGACCATCGCCTCGCCGATGGCGGCGCCGTAGAGCGACTCGTTCACGTAGCGAGCACCAGACCGGTTCAACAACACGCCACGCACCAACGCTTCCGGGGGGTTGAGGAAGCGCCACGCGCTCACCCGGCCCATGCGGTCCACATCGCCGCCCACGGACCGCCCGAGCTCGATGCCCAGGCCGCCGCAGCCCGACGTGCCCAGGGGCATGCCGCGACGGTAGGGCTCGGCGTAGCGCTTCACCATCTCGCGGTTGTAGATGAACCCACCGGCGGCCAACACCACCCCGCCACGAGCTTCGACGCGACACGGCTCACCGTGCCGTTCCTCCAGCCGAGCAGCCATGCGCCTCAGCCGCTTGGCGAGCCGTGGCACGTAGTTCACCAGCCTGATGGCGAGCTTCTCCAACCGGGCGTGACGCCGAGCGACCGCCCCGCGGAGCCGGGTGGCCAGGACGCCCGTGACGCGGCCGTTGTCCTCGATCAGCTCCCGCACCCGGCACTGCGTCCACACGTCCACACCCGCAGCCAGCGCAGCCGCTCGGAGTGGTTCGTAGAAGTTCTTGCCCGGCAGCGAGGTCCCGACGGCACGGTGCCCGCGTGCGGCGGGCTTGGCGATCTCCCGAAACGGCGAGAACCCCTCGTTGCCCGAGTAGTACAGGAAGTAGTCGTCGGTCGGGTAGCTGGTCTTTACGGGGCAGAGGGCCGCTCGGAAGGGCACGCCGTGGTCCGAGAGCCAGCGAAGGTTCGACACACTCTCGTCGCAGAAATGGCGGAGCGTCGCATCGCTGACCACGCCCTGCACCTCCGCCTTCAGGTACGCGAACATCGCGTCCGTCGAGTCCTCGACACCTGCTTCCTGCTGGATGTGGGTGCCCCCACCCGCGTAGACCACACCCCCGGAGATGGCTGTGGCTCCCCCGCCGCCAAAGCGGTCGAGGGCGAGCACGGAGCGGTCCAGGGCACGGGCTTCGAGGGCCGCACAGGCCCCCGCGCCGCCAAAGCCGACCACCACGACGTCGACGCTGGCGTCCCAGCTCATCGGCGCAACAGGTCGGCGGCCTTCTCGCCGATCATCAGGCAAGGGGCGTTGGTGTTGCCGCCGGTGATGCTCGGCATGATGGACGCGTCGGCCACGCGCAAGCCCTCGATGCCACGCACGCGCAAGCTCGGGTCGACCACCGCTCGCTCGTCCGAGCCCATGCGGCACGTGCCGACCGGGTGGTACACGGTCGAGACCCGGTTGGGGATCTCCCGAGCCAGCCCCCCGGGGGTGTGCGTGTCCCCCGCGGGGTGAAGCTCCGTGGTGATCTCCTGAGCGATGTCGCTCGACGCCATGATCGCGCGGGTGATGGCGACGCCCTCCTCCAGGAGCTTGGTGTCACCGGCGGCCTGGAGGTAGGCCGGGTCGATGTCCGGAGCAGCGGCGGGCGCCGCACTCCTCAAGCGGATCCGACCCCGGCTCTCCGGGTAGATCAGCGTGGGCAGCAAGGTGAACGCCGGCCGCATGTCGACCTTCGGGCGCTCGTCGCTGTTGTCCTGATTCGGCGACGGGTAGGCCCATGGCAAGGTGTGGAGCTGCAGGTTGGGCAGCGCGCTGTCCCCGACACGCACGAACGCCACCGACTCGAACACGCTGCGGCCGAACCAGGTGCCGCCGAAGATCTTCTCCTTGAGCATGCCGCCGAAGAAGTGCCACGGGGTGCCGCGGTGACCACCACGGGGGGCGAGGAACGTGAGCGGCACGAACAGGTGGTCGTGCAGGTTCTCACCGACCGGGAGATCCACGCGCACCTCGACGTCGAGGGACTGCAGGTGGTCGGCCGGACCGACCCCGCTCCGCATCAGGATGGCCGGCGTGCCGACGGCACCTGCTGAGAGCACCACCTCGCGTTCGGCGTCGACCTGGTGCAGCGTGTGACCGACGCTGTAGTCCACGCCGACCGCGCGGCCCTGCGCGATGCGAACGCGGTGGACCAGGGCGCCCGTCACCACCTCGAGGTTGGGTCGGTGGAGGTTGGGGTGGAGGTAGCCTTCGGAGGAGCTGTAGCGCACGCCGCCGTGGCACGTGAGCTGCCAGAGCGCCGCACCCTCCTGGCTCTCACCGTTGTAGTCGTCGAGCACCGGGACCTTGCACGTGGCTGCACAGGCTGCGAGGAAGGCCTCGGACACAGGGCTGATGCCGGTGGGGCGCGTGACCTTGATCGGTCCTCCGCTGCCGCGCAGGGCGCTCTCGCCCCCCTCCCAGTCCTCCAGGCGCTTGAAGTACGGCAGCACGCCCTCGTGGTCCCAACCGGGACAACCGTCGGCGGCCCAGTCGTCGAAGTTCTGGCGGTGGCCCCGCACGAAGACCATGCCGTTGATGGCGCTGGAGCCACCGAGGACCTTGCCCCGCATGTAGGGGATCCGGCGGCCGAGGGTGGCCTGCCGCGGCTCGGTCTTGTACCCCCAGTCGTAGGCCTTCTTCACCTGCGGGACGGTGTGGATGATGGACACCATGCCGGGCACCCGGCAGAGGTCGGACCGGTCGCTGCCCCCGCCCTCCAGCAACAACACGCGACACGCCGGGTCCTCGGTCAGACGCGCCGCGATGACACAGCCGGCCGATCCGGCACCGACGACGACGTAGTCCCAGGTGCTCACGGCGTGCCCACGCGGGCGAGGGCCGCGCGGCACCCATCGATGAGCTCCGCCATGACGTCTGCGGTGCTCTGCACCTCGTTCATGCGCCCGACGATCTGCCCGACGGGGCTGCCCGCCAGGGCCTCGCAGCCGTGGTGGTAGATGCGCTCGACCGCCTCGGCCTGCACCATCCACATCAGCGGGATGGGCAGGTAGCCCGGGCTCTCTTCCGAGGCCCACGCCTCGGTCCAGGCCGTCTTGAGCTGCCGGGCCGGCTTGCCCGAGATGGCGCGGCTGCGAACCGTGTCCTCGGAGCTGGCGGCGAGCAGCTTGCGCACCACGATCTCGGGGTTGTAGTCGAGGTGTTCCCGGGTGGTCAGCCAGATCGACCCCGTCCACACACCCTGGGCGCCGAGGCAGAGCGCGGCGGCCATCTGGCGGCCGGACCCGATGCCCCCGGCCATCAGGACCGGCGTGTCGCCCACCGCGTCCACGACCTCCGGACAGAGCACCATGCCCGCGATCTCGCCGGTGTGCCCGCCCGCCTCCCAGCCCTGGGCCACGATGATGTCGAGCCCAGCCTCCTCGTGGCGCACCGCCTGCTTCACCTTCCCGCAGAGGGCCGCGACCAGGATGCCGTGCTGGTGCGCCTTGTCGACTACATCCGCGGGCGGGGTGCCGAGCGCGTTGGCGATGAGCTTGGGTCGGTGCCGGAGCGAGACCTCGACGTGCTCCCGGCCGCGCTCGAGGCTCCAACCGAGGAGGTCCTCGCCCTTGCGCGCATAGTCGTCGGGCAAGGCCGCGACCCCGTGGTCCTCGAGCAACTTGTCGACGAAGGCGGTGTGGGCCGGGGTGATCAGCGCCTTCAGCTGGTCCATGCTGAAGTCCTGCCCGCGGCCGGCGTACTTCATCGGCATGACGGTGTCGACGCCGTAGGGCTTGTCGCCGACGTGCTCGTCGATGAAGGTGAGCGCCTCGTCGAGCTGCTCCGCGGTCAGGTTGATGGCACCGAGCACGCCGAGGCCTCCGGCACGGCACACCTCGACGACGACCTCGGGGCTGCGCGTGAACGCGAAGATGGGCGCTTCGAGGCCGAGGCGCCTGGCGAGAGGGGTCATGTCAGGTCCCGTAGACGGGGGCGGGGGGGGCGGCCTCGGCGAGGAGCCCCGCCACGGCGGCGGACAGCTCCTCGGGCGCCCACCGCGCGCCCTTGTCGATGCTGGGACCAGGCCGCCAGCCGTCCGACAGCTGCACCAGCCCGCCCCAGACCTCGAACACGCGGCCGGACACCGCACGGCTGGCCGAGGACCCGAGCCAGACCACGAGTGGGCTGACGTTGGCCGGGTGGTAGACGTCGAAGCCCTGCTCGGGTGGCTTCATCCTCGCCGCGAAAGGCCCCTCGGTCATGCGTGTGCGAGCTGCGGGCGCGATGGCGTTCGCGGTGACACCGTAGCGCCCCAGCTCCGCCGCCTGCACCAGCGTGAGCGAAGCGATGCCGCCCTTCGCTGCGGCGTAGGCCGACTGACCGACGCTGCCCTGCAAGCCGGCGCCCGAGGAGGTGTTGATGATGCGCGCGTCGGGCATGCGACCGGCCTTCGCCTCCCCCCGCCAATACGCCCCGGCATGCCGGGCGACGCAGTAGTGACCGCGCAGGTGCACACGCATCACGGCGTCCCACTCGTCGCAGGTCGAGCTGACGAACATCCGGTCTCGGAGGATGCCCGCGTTGTTCACCACGACGTCCAGGCGTCCGAAGCGCTCCAGCGTGGCCGCGACCAGCGCCCCCGCCTCGTCCCAGTCGGCTACGTCGGCGCCGTTGGCGAGGGCCTCGCCGCCCGCGGACTCGATGGCGGACACCACCTTGTCGGCCGGGCCGCCCGAGCTTCCCACGCCGCGGCCTGAGGTGCCGAGGTCGTTGACGACCACCTTGGCGCCGGCGGCGGCGAAGGCGAGTGCGTGCGCCCGTCCGATGCCGGTGCCGGCTCCGGTGATGAGGACGACGCGGTCCTGGCAGATCATCGTGCTCCCAGAGTAGAACGTGTTCTATCCAGAAGTAGAACACGTTTCAGTGGGCACGGCTACCCGTGGTCGTCGCCCCGACCCGCTCGCAGGAACGCGGGCCAGTCCCCGCCCCCATCGAGCACCAGGTTGGCTCCGTTCACGTAGGTCGCAGCGTCGCCGGCCAACCACGTGCACGCGCTGGCGATGTCCCCCGGCGTGCAGAACCGGTCGGCCGGAATGGTGGCACGGAGCGCCTCCGGCCAGGTGGCCGAGTCCGTCGCCACGAGCCCCGGACTGACACACGCTACGCGCACCTTGGGGGCCCACTCGAGCGCGTGGGTGCGGGTCAGCTGCACCAGACCCGCCTTGGCGGCTCCGTAGGCCGCCACCGTCGGCGAACCACGCAGCGCCGCGACGCTCGCCACGTTCAGGATCACGCCGCCGTGGGCGGCCTGCATCGCCGCGTTGGCGTACTGCGAGAGCCAGAGCGGCGCGAGCAGGTTGAGCCGAACCACCTTCTCGGAGAGCCTCGGGGACGCCGTGGCCGTGTCGACCGCCGGCGCGCCGCCGGCGTTGTTCACGAGCACGTCGAGCCGACCGGTCGCCTCGACCACATCGGCGATCAGGCGCTCGCAGGCATCGGGTTGTCGCAGGTCCGCGCAGAACACGCGGTGGGGGCAACCCATGGCCCCACGGCGCGCTGCCACCACCACCTCGTCGCCTTGCGCCGCGAAGGCCGCGGCGATCGCTGCGCCGATGTTCCGGGTGCCACCTGTGACGAGGACCGTACGTGCCATCACCCTACTCTGGCACGACGAAGGTCATCCAACCCTGCACGCTCACCGCCCCGTCCTGGTCGGTGACGGTGAGCGCGATGTCCGCGTAGCGTTCGCCGTCTTCCTCACGGAGGGCGTCGATCGCAGCGGACACCGTGAGCACGTAGTCGGCGAACGCCGGCGCCTTCCACCGGATGCGTGTCCGGCGGACGTGCGACGCCCCCAGCCAGTCCGTGCCGAAGGTGTTCATCACGCCCGCCGCGAACATGCCCACCGCCAGCGGACCCGGGTAGCCCGCGGCCTTGGCGAAGCCGGCGTCGTGGTGCACCGGGTTCATGTCACCGCTCGCGCCCTGGTAGCGCACGAAGTCGGTGACCGACAGCGGGCCGAAGCTCCGAGGTTCGGGCACCTGGCCGGCCTGCAGTGCCTGCCATCGGCTCATGGCGCCTCCGGTGGATGCCGCTCGACACCCGTGAGGATCGCCTCGGCGCGGAGGGCGCCATTCGCGTCACGGAACTCGGTCACCATCTTCACGAAGATCAGGCGATGACCCGCCCGGCTGCGCTTCTCCCAGATGTCGTCGATGCGCGCCTGGGCGATGAGCCGGTCCCCGGCACCTGGCGGAGGTCCATGAAACACGAATTCCTGTTCGGCGTGCATGCCGAGCTCTTCGCTCATCTGCACCAGCGCCCAGGGGTTCGCGCCCTCGACGCGCTTCTCCCAGTGCAGGGTGGTGGAGAGGAACGTGGGGTGGCTGACGGCACCGCAGAGGTGCGCAGGGTCCTCGGAGCGCACCGCACGGGCGAACTCGAAACACTTGCCGCGCTCAACGTCCAGCGGAAAGGGCGTGCCCCTCGCCCCAAGCGACTCGGGATCGACCATGCGGCCCTCTACGCGTGTTGGTTGGAGACGGAGACGACCTCGCCCGTCATGTACGAGGACAGGTCGGAGGCGAGGAAGACGATGACGTTGGCCACCTCCTCGGGCGTGGCTGGGCGGCCGAAGGCCTCCTTGGCGGCCAGCTCGGCGAGCAGCTCCGCGGTGGTGACCTTCTCGAGGAAGGCGTGCATCGCGAGGCTCGGAGACACGGCGTTGATGCGCACACCGTGCTCGGCGACCTCGATGGCCGCGCAGCGCGTGAGGGCGTTCACGCCCGCTTTCGCAGCGGCGTAGTGCGATTGCCCCGCCTGGGCGCGCCAGGCGAGCACGCTCGAGTTGTTCACGATGACGCCGCCGGCTTGCGCGACCATCACCGGCAGCGCCGCCCTCATGCAGCGCATCGTGCCCGTGAGCGTGACGTCGAGCACCTTGGCCCATGCGGCGTCGGTCATCTGCATCAACGACGCGGTGCCGCCCAGGCCGGCATTGTTCACCAGGACGTCGAGGCGACCATGCTCGTGGACCACCTTCGCCACCATCGCCTGCACCTGATCCTCTTCCGTGACGTCGCAGACGGCCGCGAGGCAGCCGCCGAGGCGTCCGGCGGCCTCGCGGAGGCGCCGCTCGTGCCGGTCCGAGAGCACCACGACCGCACCCTCCTCCTGGCAGCGTCGAGCCGTGGCGAACCCGATGCCCGTGCCGGCCGCCGCGGTGACCAACACCACCTTGTCCTTCAGCAGGCTCATCGGGGCAGTCCCAGCGCCCGCCGCGCGATGAGGTTGCGTTGGATCTGGTTCGTGCCTGCGTAGATGGTGTCGCTCCTCGACCAGAGGTAGAGCGCATGGAGGTCCGCGTGCTCCGGCTCCGCGAGGGCGGCCGAGGCACCCAGCACGTCCATGGCGAGATCGCCGAGGTCCCGGTGCCAGGTGGCCCAGTAGATCTTGGTCACGAAGGCCTCTCGCCGAAGCCCGGTGTCGTGTGCGGAGAGCGTGCGGAGCGCGTTGTGGCGCATCACCTGGAGCCGCATCCAGAGCTCGGCGATGCGGTCACGGATCAGCGGCCTCCGCGCCGCGCCCGTCTGCTTGGCGACCTCGCAGACACGCTCCAGCTCCCGCACGAAGCCCACCTGCTGCCCGAGGGTGCTGGCGCCGCGCTCGAAAGCGAGCGTGCCCATGGCCACCTTCCAGCCTCCGTCGACCGGACCGACCACGTGGTCCCGGGGCGTGCGGGCCTCGTCGAAGAAGACCTCCGCGAACTCGCTCCGACCGGTGATCTGCTGGATGGGCACGACGCGGATGCCCGGCTGGTCCATCGGGATCAGCAGGCAGCTGATGCCCTGGTGCTTCGGCGCGTCGGCGTTGGTGCGGCAGAGCGCGAAGCACCACTCGCTGTCCTCGGCCAGCGACGTCCAGACCTTCTGGCCCGTGATGACCCAGTCGTCGCCGTCCACCTCAGCGCGCGTCTTCACGTTCGCGAGGTCCGATCCGGCGTTGGGCTCGGAGTAGCCCTGGCACCAGAACTCGGTGCCCGCGACGATGGGGGGGAGGAAGCGCGCCTGTTGCTCCGCCGTGCCGAAGTGGATCACCGTCGGCCCCAGCAGGCCTTCGCCGATGTGGCCGGCCCGGCCGGGAGCCCGAGCACGAGCGTACTCCTCCAGGAAGATGACCTCTTCGTACAGGCTGGCGCCACGACCGCCGTGTTCCTCGGGCCACGCGATGCAGGTCCAGCCACCGGCTGCCAGCTCCCGTTCCCACTCCTTGCGCTCGTCGACGAAGGCATCCATGTCACCGAGCCCCCCGCGACCACGGAGCTTGGCGAAGTCGCCGACGAGGTGGGCCTCGAGCCAGGTGCGCGCCTCGTCTCGAAAGGCCTCGTCCTGCACGGAGAAGGTGAGGTTCATGCAACCCCCAACACGAGGTCGGCGACCGCCGCGCGGTGGCTTGCCGGAGAACCCAGCAGAGTGTGCGAGCTGCGCGCTCGCTTGAAGTAGAGGTGGGCGTCGTGCTCCCAGGTGAAGCCGATGCCACCGTGGATCTGGATGTTGTCCCCCGCGGCGTGCAGGAACGCGTCGCAGGCCATGGCCTTCGCCGTGTGCGCAGCGGCACGCGCATCGGGCGCTTCCGCGTCCAGGGCCCACAACGCGTACAGCACGGCACTGCGCGCCGACTCCACCATCACCAGGACGTCGGCGCACTTGTGCTGGATGGCCTGAAAGCTGCCGATGGCCCGGCCGAACTGCTGGCGCGTCTTCGCGTAGTCGACCGCCATGTCGAGCACGGCCTCGGCCGCTCCCACACACTCCGCGGCGAGCAGCGCTTCGCAGGCGGCCGCGACCGCCGGGGGCGGCGCCACGGCTGCGACCGCCACCCGGCCAGCAGGCCGGGTCGAGTCGAGGGTCGGGACCGCCTCCACGGGGGCTTCGACGAGCGACCCGTCGCCCAGCACCAGGAGCTGGGCCGCGCAGGCGCCGGGCACGCAGGAGGGATCGAGCACACAGGCGGCCGCTGCCCCTTCGGCGATGGCCTGGAGCGCCGCGTCGCGCGCCGGTCCGGAGCCCGCTCGGAGCGCCACCGTGGCGAAGGCCGTCGGGAGCATGGGCACGGGGGTGAGCGCGCGGCCGAGCTCCTCCAACACCACACCCAGATCGAGCAAGCCGAAGCCGAAGCCGCCCCGCTCCTCGGGCACGAGGATGGCCTGCCACGCCTGCTCCGAAGCGATCCGCTGCCAGGTGGACGGGTCGTCCGCCGTGGCACGCCCCTCCAGCACGTCCCGCGCCGTGGGCACGGTACCGAGGAAGCCACGCACGGCGTCCTGCAGCTGGCGCTGTTCCTCGCTGAGCCCGAAGTGCATCAGAGGCGCTCGAGGATCGTGACGTTGGCCTGTCCGCCGCCCTCGCACATGGTCTGCAGCCCGTACCGGCCACCGGTCCGCTCCAGCTCGTGCAGCAAGGTGGTCATCAACCGTGCCCCGGTGGCGCCGAGCGGGTGGCCCAGCGCGATCGCGCCCCCGTTCACGTTGACCTTGTCCGGATCGCAGCCGGTCTCGTGGAGCCAGGCCAGCACGACCGACGCGAAGGCCTCGTTGATCTCGACGAGATCGATGTCGTCGAGGGACATGCCCGACTTCTCCAGCGCGTAGCGCGTGGCTCGGATGGGTGCCGTGAGCATCCAGATGGGATCGTCCGCGCGCACCGAGAGGTGGTGGATCCGTGCCCGGGGCACGAGCCCATGGTCCTTCACGGCCCGCTCCGACGCCACCAACAGCGCCGCGGCACCATCGGAGATCTGGCTGCAGGCAGCCGCGGTGTGCAGGCCGCCCTCCATCAAGGGCTTGAGGGTTGCGAGCTTCTCGCGGGTCGAACCCGGTCGCGGTCCCTCATCTGCGGTGAGGTCGCCGAAGGGCACGAGCTCCCTGTCGAAGCGCCCTTCGTGCTGGGCGCGCGCGGCCTTCTGGTGGCTGTCGTAGGCAAAGGCCTCGAGGTCGTCCCGCGACAGCCCCCACTTCTTCGCGATGTTCTCCGCGGACGCGAACTGGTCGACCGGCGTGTCGCCGTAGCGCTCCACCCAGCCCTGGGAGCCCGAGAAGGGGTCGGACTGGCCGAGCTCGCGGGCGGCGACCATCGCGTAGCCGATGGGCACCATGCTCATGTTCTGCACGCCCCCCGCCACCACGAGATCCTGGGTGCCACTCATCACAGCCTGGGCCGCGAAGTGCACCGCTTGCTGGGAGGAGCCACACTGCCGGTCGACCGTGGTGCCCGGCACGTGATCGGGCAGGCCCCCCGCGAGCCAGCAGGTGCGGGCGATGTCGCCCGCCTGCACGCCCACGCTGTCGACGCAGCCGAAGATGACGTCGTCCACCGCCGCCGGATCGACGTGGCTGCCGAGCACCGCGACGATGGCGTGGGCGCCCAGATCGGCGGGATGGACAGCGGCCAGGCCGCCTCGCCGCCTCCCCACGGGGCTGCGCTTGGCGTCGATCAGGTAGGCCTCAGGCACGGGGGGTCTCCAGGGACAGGTGGTGCGCGATGCGGTCGCGCTGGTGGGCCGGGTCACCCCATGCCGCAGAGAGGGCCCAGATGCGCTTCATCCAGAGGTGCAGGTCGAGCTCTTCGGTGTAGCCGATGGCGCCATGCACCTGGAGCGCGACGCGGCAGGCAAAGGTGGCCGCCTCCGAGGCGTACAGCTTGGCCATGGCGACGTGCAGGTCGCGCTGTGCGTGGTCCTCGTCCAGGCTGAAGGCCGCCCGGTGGACCATGGGGTGGGCGAAGCGGAGCTTCAGGGCGGCGTTCACCAGCTGGTGCTGCACGGCCTGGAAGGATCCGATCGCCTTGCCGAACTGGTTCCGATCCTTGGCGTAGCCGACGGCGCTCGCCAGCACCGTCTCGGCGAGCCCCAGCAGGAACGCGCTGGTGCCGAGCGTGACCCTGCGCCTCACACCGGAGCCCTCGCCGACCGAGGTCTCGACGCCATGGACCGCGAACAGCCGTCGGGTGCCGTCGAGCGCCGGCTGCGCCACCAGGCGCGGTGCCACCACCCGCGTCAACGCCCCACCCGACACACGAAACACAGCCTCCGCGCGGTCGGCGCCGTCGGCGTAGCCCTGACCATCAGCGAGGGCCACCCGAGCCTCCCCTGCAGCCACGCGCTCGGCGAGGTCGGGCGCCGACTCCACCAGCGCCGGCAACAGCGACACCGACTCCACGAGGGGTCCGACGACGGCTGCGCGCCCACACGCTTCCATCACGAGCACCTGGTCCACAGCCCCGAGGCCGAGCCCGATGGGTTCGGGAGCCGCCATCGAGAGCAGGCCGAGCTCGCTCAACGCAAGCCAGAGCCCTCGGGGCTCGGCCTCCCAGGCGGAGCGAACAACGCTCGGAGGGCACAGATCCGCGAGCGCTGCCGACACACCATCGCGCAGCTCGAGCTGATCGTCGGAGAACGCGAAGTGCATCAGCGGGGCAGCTCCAGCACGCGACGGGCGAGGATGTTGCGCTGGATCTCGTTGGTCCCGGCGTAGATGGGACCAGCCAGCGAGAACAGGTAGTCGTGCAGCCACCGCCCCCCAGCGACAGCATCGGGCGCGTCCCCCACGAGCTCCGCCTGCTGCCCCAGGAGCTCCAGCGCGAGCTCGTGGGTGGCGATGTCCATCTCGGACCAGAAGATCTTGTTGAAGCTCGAGTCGGCGCCGATGCCGTGTCCGTCGCGCATCTTCGCGACCGTCTGCCAGGTGTGCAGGGCGTAGGCCTCCGCGTCGGTCCAGCAACGCAGCACCCGGTCGCGGAGGTGCGCGGGGGCCCCGCGCTCGGCCCAGAGCCTGCGGATCCGCGCGGCGGTGTCGAGGTAGCGCCCCGGCGACCGGAGGCTGAGGCCACGCTCGGACGAGGTGGTGGCCATGGCGACCTTCCAGCCGCCGTTCACCGCACCGATGATGTCGGCGTCGGGCACGAAGACGTCGTCGAGGAAGACCTCGGCGAAGGCCTCGTCCCCTCCGAGGTCGTCGACCCCGCGGAGGGTCACGCCCGGCTGGTCGAGCATCACCAGGCAATAGGTGAGGCCCCTGTGACGGGCGCTCTCCGGGTCGGTGCGGAAGAGCCCATAGATGCCGTCGGAGAACGAGCCGCGGGAGCACCAGGTCTTCTGACCCGTGACCCGCCACCCACCGTCGACCCGTCGAGCCTTGGAGCGCACGTTGGCCAGGTCGCTCCCCGCGTTGGGCTCGCTCCACGCCTGCGCCCACAGGCACGAAGCCGCGGCCATGGGACGGAGGATGCGCTCCTGCTGCTCGGCGGTGCCGAACTCGAACAGCGTGGGCGCGAGCAGGAAGATGCCGTTCTGGGTGACCCGCGCGGGTGCCCCAGCCCGGTAGTACTCCTCTTCGAAGATCAACCACTCGACCAGGCTGGCCTCGCGGCCGCCGTACGCCTCGGGCCACGACACCACCGCCCAGCCGGCGGCGAAGAGCTGCTGCTCCCAAGCCACGTGCTGCGCGAAGCCCTCCCGCGTGTTGTGGCTGCGCAGAGGCTCCCGAGGCACGTTGGCTTCGAGCCACGCACGGCAGTCCGCCCGGAAGCGTTCCTCGTCGGCGGTGAAGCGCATCGTGCCCATCAGTCGTCCAGCCCCTTCTTCATGCTCTCCACGGTCTGGCCGCCGATGTAGTCGTCGCTGGCCAGGGCGTTGTGGGCGTGGGCCAGGTGGTGCAGGCCATAGGCCGCGTCCATCGTGTCGCGCAGGCCCATGCGGTCCTCCGCCTGGTTGATGGCCTGCTTGGTGAGCGCGAGGCCGAAGCGCGGCATCTTCGCGATCCGTGCGGCCATCGCCTCGGTCTGTTTCCGGAGCTCGGCTCGAGGCACCACGCGGTTGATCATGCCGATTCGGAAGGCCTCGGTCGCGGTCATCCGGCCGCCGCAGAACAGGAACTCCTTCGCCTTCCGAGGTCCCATCACGAAGGGATGGGCGAAGTACTCGACCCCCGGGATGCCCATGCGCACCACCGGATCGGCAAAGAAGGCATCGTCGCTGGCGAGGATCAGGTCGCAGGCCCACGCCAGCATCAGGCCCCCGGCGATGCACGCTCCGTGCACCATCGCGATCGTGGGCTTGGGCAGGTCGCGCCAACGTCGGCACAGACCCAGGTAGGCATCGGCCTCTCGGACGAACGCGTTCTCGGCGCCCGGCTTGTTCGCGTGGGGGTACCAGGGCGTGGCGACCCGCTCGAAGGGCTGGTCGATGTCCCGCTCGGGCGTGCCGATGTCGTGGCCAGCCGAGAAGTGATCCCCGGCACCGGCGAGCACCACGACCTTGACCGCGTCGTCCGCCATGGCCTGCGTGTAGGCAGCGTCGAGGGCCCGGAGCAGGGCGACGTTCTGGGCGTTCTTGTAGCGGGGCCGGTTCAGCGTGACCCAGGCCACGCTCTCTCGGACCTCGTAGAGCACCTCACTCATGTCAGACCTCCGAGCCGCGCGAGGGCGGCCTCTGCATCCCGCTCGATCGCCGCCAGCAGCTCCGCCACGCTGGGCAGGCCGTCGATCCTGCCGACGACCGTGCCGGTGGGCAGGATCCCGGCGCGCAGATCCCCAGCGACCATCGTGGCGCGGGTGTACATCGGGGCGTTGGCCGCCATCGCGAGCTGGGGCCAGCTCAGGCCCTGGCTGGCACGCATGGCGAGGGCCTCGCGGAAGAGGTCGACGAGCGAGGTGCCGGTCACAGCCTTCAGGGCCAGCGCGTGGCCGACCGCAGCGATCAGCCGGCGGAGCGGACCCGCCTGCTCCAGCTTGTGGATGAAGGGCGTGTTCACGACCCGCTGTGGGTGCCCATCGATGGCGGTGGTCCGCACCGTGCCGGACGACCGGGTGCCCAGGTAGTGCTGCTTGACGCTGTCGGGCACGGTGGATTCCTGGGTGAGCAGGAAGCGCGTGCCCATGGCGATGCCGTCAGCGCCGAAGGAGAGCGCAGCGACCAGGCCGCGGCCGTCGCAGAAGCCACCGGCACCGAAGACCGGAACCCGACCCGCCACCGCGTCCACGACCTCGGGCAACAGCGACGTGGTGGGCACGCTGCCGGTGTGGCCCCCGCCCTCCCCGCCCTGCGCGATGATGGCGTCGGCGCCCCAGTCGATCATCTTCTCGGCGTGACGCTTCATGCCGACCTTGGGCATGGTGAGCACACCGGCGTCCTTCAAGCGCTGCATGCCCTGCCGGGAGGGTGCGCCGGCGAAGCTCGCCACGGTCACCTGCTCCTTCACCAACAGGTCGATGCGGGCGTCGAGATCGGAGGCATCGGAGCGCAGGTTCACGCCGAAGGGGCCCTTGGTCCTGCGCTTGACCTCGGTGACCTGGCTCTGGAGCTGATCGAGGTCCATCGTGGCCGCCGCCAGCACCCCGAGGCCCCCGGCTTCGCTCGTGGCGGCGCACAGGCGGGCACCCGCGACCCAGCCCATGCCGGTCTGAACGACCGGCACCCGCAGATCGAAGAGCTCGGTGGCGGCGGTGCGGATCACGCGACCGTGCCCCGGACAGGGGCGCCCGGATCGAGACGTTCCAGCCAGGCCAACTCCGCCTCGGTCGGTCCTCGGGAGGTGGCGACGTCGGCGGCGAAGTGCACGGGGAAGCCCGTCGCCGCCTCGACCTCCGCCCGGGTCACACCAGGGTGGAGCGAGCGGCAGCGCAAGCCTCCGTCGATGCTCTCGAAGTCGAAGACGCCGAGGTTGGTCACCACGCGCCGGAGCTCGTAGGCACCGCGATCGGTGCCCACCCCACAGACCATGTCGACCTTCGGAACGAAGACGCGGGGGGTGTGCCGTCCGACGTAGTAGCTGGTGGGGTGGCAGACGGTGTTCCCGGGCGCACCGCGCACCCCCAGGAGCTGCACCTTCGGCTTCTCGAAGGGCCCGACACAGCTGATGTTCTGGTTGCCGAAGCGGTCGATCTGGCTCGCGCCCATCATCACGTGCCGTTGGCCGTTCCAGAGGGTGTCGAACACGCGCGAGAAGGGCATCCAGCCCTCCGGCTCGCCGTCCGGAGCGAGGATGGTGGCCACGCCGTCGGTCAGCACGATGTGCGGCGAGAAGGTCGCGCGCGCCAGGCGAGCGCCGAGCTTCGGGAGCGGCGCCATCGGACTCACCATCTTCTTGCCGTCGCCGCGAAAGACCTCCGCGCAGGCCACCGCCACGATGTCGCCGAGCCCGCTCACGACAGCCAAGCCTCGACGAAGGCCTGCCAGGCGGCCGGATCCCTGGCCGTGGCTGCGTAGGTCGTCTGGAAGGCCTCGTCGCGCGGGTAGTCGGGTGGACACTCGGTGAACCAGGCGCCTCCCGGTGCGTGCACGACACCATCGACCATGGTGCGGTTCAGGAGCCGGCTGTGCAGGCAGGCGTTGGCGTCGAGGCCGAGCTTCTCGCAGCTCACGAAGGCGCGCTCCGCCGCCATGCAGAACCAGTCGTCGAAGTACGGGTCCGGGCCGAGGTACTGCCCGTTCCCGCGCTCGTCGGCCCGGTTCATGTGCACGAACGCGGCGTCGAGCTCGAGGGCCGGAACGGCCACGAGCTCCTCCTCGCCATAGGGCGACACGACGGTGCGCAGATCGGGGTTCACCCGCAGCACGTCGGAGCCGAGCCCTGCCCGCGTGGGCAGGAAGGGCACGCCCCAGGCTGCCGCCCGGAGGCCCAGCTGCAACATGCCCTCGTCGAGCTCCACGACCTCCGGCAGCGTGCCCGCCTGGCGCGCGCGCCGAAAGTGGGGCTCGAGCGGGATCGAGTCGAGCGACACGAAGCCGTAGACGAGCTTCCTCACCTTGCCCAAGGCACAGAGCATGCCGACCTCGGGGCCGCCGTAGGTCACCACCGTGAGGTCGCGCACCGGGCTGGCCGCGAGCGCCCGCACCAGGGTCATCGGCTTCCGACGGGAGCCCCATCCGCCGATGCCCAGCGTCATGCCGTCCTCGAGGGTGTGCACGACCTCGCTCGGGGTCATCAACAAGCTCACTCGTCCCCCTCGACGAAGGCGTCGCGGGCCGCGTCGCCGTCGCCCGCGAGGTTCAGCTCGAAGGTGAAGCCCTGCTCGAAGCGGTAGCTCTTGTTCACGTCGACGGGGTCGATGCCGTTCAGGCACTCCTTCGCCGCCCGGATGACGTTGGGGCGCTTCTCGGCGATCTGGTGCGCCACCCGACGCGCCGCGGCCTCGAGCCCGTCGCGCGGCACCACCTCGAGCACGCTCCCGAAGTGGTGGAGCTCCTGGGCGGTGGCGTTCCTGGCCGTGTAGACCATGGCCCTCATCCTGTGCTGCGGCACGAGCCGTGCAAGGTGCGTGGCCGCCCCGAGCGCGCCGCGGTCCACCTCCGGGAGGCCGAAGTAGGCGCAGTCCGAGGCCACGATGACGTCGGCGTTCCCGACCAGTCCGATGCCCCCGCCGAGGCAGTAGCCGTGCACCGCAGCGATGACCGGCACGGCGCACTCGTAGACCGCCTTGAAGGCTGCGTGGCACCCCTGGTTCGCGCCGATCAGGGCGGCGAAGCCTTCGCTGGCCTGCATCTCCTTGATGTCCACGCCGGCGTTGAAGCCCCGACCTTCCGCGCGGAGGATCACCGCGCGCACGCCGGGATCCGCGCCGGCTTCGTCGAGCGCCTGGCCCAACGCGAACCACCCGGCCACGCGCAGCGCGTTGACGGGGGGACGCGCCACCACGACCTCGGCGACGTGGCCAGCAAGCGCGACCTTGACGCCCTCGGCGGCCCAACTAGAACGTGTTCTCACCCCTCAAGTAGAACACGTTTCACCAGGCTCTGCCAGGGGCCTGTCGTCGGGGGGCCGACGCGCCGGGCATGCTGTCGCCATGACCCTCTTCCTGCTCACCCTCGCCTGCCCCGCGGACGGCCCCGGTGATGGCCACGCAGCCTCGGACACCGCGCCCCATCCCCAGGACTCGCCCCCGGGCGAGACGGGCACGAGCGCAGAGACCGGCGATGCCGCAGAGACCGGCGCGACCGAGGAGCCGGCCACGGTGGCGCTGGCCTTCTCGAGCACCGACGCGGCGATCGACAACCCGGAGCGCGGCCTCTACACGTGGGCGTACCTCGAGCACACCGACGTCAGCACCTTGCGCGCCGAGGGCTACACGCTCGTCTACACCCCGCTCGTGCTCGCAGACCATCGCGACAGCGCCATCCCACAGTCGACGATCGACACGTGGTCCGCCGGCTTCGATCGGCTTCGTGAAGCCGGCCTGAAGGCCATCGTTCGCGCAACCTACACCGACTACGACACCGGCGAGTACGACGACGCGAGCGCCGACCGCATCCTCGAGCACATCGCCCAGCTCGAGCCGCTGCTGGCGACCCATGCCGACGTCATCGCGACGCAGCAGGCCGGCTGGATGGGTGCCTGGGGGGAGTGGCACAGCTCGACGAACGGACTCTTCGACGACGAAGCGACGTGGACCGGGGTCCTGGACGCCATCGTCGCGGCCCTGCCCGAGCACCGGACGGTGCAACTCCGGACGCCCATGTTCAAGCAAACGGCCTACGGAGGCCCCCTCGACGCCACCGACGCCTTCTCGGGCACACCCGCCGCTCGCGTGGGGCACCACAACGACTGCTTCCTCGCGAGCGACACCGACTGGGGCACCTACCCCGAGCACGCCATCGAGACCTACAAGGACTTCGTGGCGCAGGAGGGGCTGTACCTGCCCGTCGGTGGAGAGACCTGCAACGACGACCCGGCTCGGACGACGTGTCCGGTGGCCACCGAGGAGCTCGAGCGCCTGCACTGGAGCTACCTGAACATCCTGTGGCACCCGGACGTGATCGAGCGCTGGCGGAACGAGGGCTGCTTCGACGAGGTGGTCCAGCGGCTGGGCTACCGCTTCGCGCTCACCGATGGGGAGGTCTCCGAGGCCGTGGCGCCCGGGGGCCTGCTGCAGCTGGCGCTCACCCTGGAGAACCACGGCTACGCCTCGCCGTTCAATCCGCGTGACGTCGTGCTCGTGCTGCGCTCCGAGAGCGAGCGCCACGAGGCGAGCCTGCCCGACGATCCTCGAACCTGGACGGCCGGCGACGCCCAGGATCTTCGCTGGACCCTGCGCCTCCCCGCCAGCCTCCCCACCGGGACCTACGACCTCGCGCTCTGGCTGCCGGATCCCGAGCCTTCGCTGCGAGACGACGAGCGCTACGCGATCCAGCTCGCGAACGAAGGGCTGTGGCAGGCGGGAGAGAACGTGATCGGCAGCGTGGTCGTGCGCGACGATGCGGGGGGCGCCACGGATCCGAGCGCAACGGTGTTCGAGGCGATCTGATGGCTCAGACCGCGTAGCCACCATCGACGAACAGCGTCTGCCCGGTGACGAAGCTCGCCGCGTCCGAGGCGAGGAACGCCACCACCTCGGCAACCTCCGCCGGCTGCGCGAAGCGACGCAGGGCCGTGTGGCGCTTCATCGCGTCGATCTGGCCGGCGGTCCAGACGATCCGCTCGAAGATCCCGGCTTCGACCACGCCGATCGCAACGCCGTTCGCCCGGACACCGTAGCGACCCTCTTCGCGCGCCACGCCCTTGACGATGGCCTCCATCGCCGCCTTGGGCGCGACGCTGAGGATGTCGCCCTGCGGAAAGCGACCGAGCCCGGCCGAGAGGGTGGCCACGACGCTTCCCCGCGACGCCCGCAGCGCCGGAAGCGACGCCTGGACCAGGCGGAAGAAGCCCTGCACCTCGACTGCGAAGGCGTTGGCCAGCTCCGCGGGGTCGGCCAGGCTGATGTAGGGCTGTCCGATGTCGGCGCCCGCCGCGAAGACCAGGGTCTTCAGCCCGTGCAGGTCGCCCGGCTCGCCGTCCGGCAGGACCACCTGCCGCGTGCTCCCACCGATGCGCTCAGCAACGGCGGCCGCGCGCGCCTCGTTGCGCCCGTAGCCGACGACCACCTCCTGGCCGCCCGCGGCGAGCGCCTCGCAGATGCTCGCGCCGAGCCCACCCGAGCCACCCACCACCAGGGCCCAGTCACGCATCGGACAGCTCCCGGAGGGCGAACTTCATCACCTTGGTCGACGCGTTCCGAGGCAAGGCGTCGAGCCAGACGACCGCACGCGGCACCTTGAAGTTGGCCATGCGCTCACGGCACCAAGCCACCAGCTCGGCCTCGGTGGGCGGCTCCTCGCCCCTCGCGGCCACCAGGTACGCGCGGCCCACCTCGCCCAGACGGGCGTCCGGCACCCCGATGACCGCGGCCTCCGCCACAGCGGGATGGCTCAGCAGCACGTGCTCGATCTCCGCCGGGTAGGCGTTGAAGCCCCCGACGATGAACATGTCCTTGATGCGGTCGGTGATGCGCAGGTAGCCGCGGGCGTCGAGCACGCCGACGTCGCCGGTGTGCAGCCAGCCGTCCACCACGGCCTCGGCGGTCTGTTCCGGCTCGTCGAGGTAGCCCTGCATGACGTTGTAGCCACGGACAAGCACCTCGCCCGGCTCCCCGGCGGGGAGCGCTTCGCCCTGCGCATCGACCACGACCACCTCGACCCCGGGGATCGCACAGCCCGAGGTCGTGGCGATGGTCTCGGGGTCGTCGTCGTAGCGGCACATCGTCGCGATGCCGGTCGCCTCGGTGAGACCGTAGCCGGTGATGACGGTGTCGAAGCCGAGCAGGTTGCGCATGTCGTGGATGAGCTGCACCGGGATGGTGGCCGCCCCGGTGACCGCGAGCCGCAGCGACGAGAGATCGGCACCGCCGTGGTCGGCGTTCAGGATCATCTGGTAGAGCGCCGGCGGCCCGGGCAACACGCTCACCCGATCCTCGGGGATGCGCGCCAGCACCTGCGCCACGTCGAACACAGGCTGCGGCAGCACCGTGGCCCCGCGCATGAGGCAAGCCAGCCACCCGGCCTTGTAGCCGAAGCAGTGGAAGAAGGGTGCCACCACCAGGTAGCGGTCCCCGCGCCGAAGCCCGACGACCTCCGACCAGGACACGTAGGCCCGCATGGACTGCTCATGGGTGGTCATCGCGCCCTTGGGACGGCCGGTCGTGCCCGACGTGAACAGGATGTCGGAGAGGTCGGACGGCCGCACAAGGGGGAGCTCGGCTGCCGACGCCGACGCGACGAACTGCGCCCAGTCGCGCTCGAAGACGACAGCGGGCAGGTCCACGTCGCCCAGCATCGACAGGAAGTCGAGGCCCAGGAAGCCGTCGACCGTGAACAGCGCCTTCGCGCCCGTTCGGTCCAGGATGAAGCGGGCCTCTGGGCCCTTGTAGCGGGTGTTGATGGGCACCAGCACCGCGCCGGCGCAGTGGATGCCCAACGCCGCCACCGGCCACGCCCAGTGGTTGGGCGCCCAGATCGCGACCCGGTCGCCCGGGCGGATCCCGATCCCGACGAGCGCGCGCGCCGCCCGATGCGCCGCTTCGCGCAGCTCGAGGAAGGACAGGCCGACCTCGCCGTGCTCGATGGCGACGAGCTCGCCAAAGGTGGCGGCGGCGCGATCGAGCAGCTGGGGAATCGTGCGGGCGGTCGTGGGCATGGCGGAACGATGGCACAGGTCCGCGCGCGGCAACCGGCGTGGAAACGTGGCGGCCTGTCAGTTGTGACCGATCGGCAACAGCTTCAGGATCGGACCGATCAGGGCGAACACCACGCCCACGACAGCCCCGGCCGCCGCCACGATCGTGGACAGGCCATCGACCGCGAGTCCCGAGAGAGAGCCATCGCGGCCCGTGGCCTCGATCAGCCCGAAGGACTCGGCCAACGGCTCGCCCACGCCAAAGCCGAGCAGCCCCCCCGCCACGCTGCGTCCGAGGTAGCGTCTCGCTGCCCGAGGGCACAGGCTCAGCGGACGGCCACCGCCGCTGCCCCGGAGCTCAGCTCGGACACCCTGGTGACGTCCGGCCCGAAGTACGCGTGGCCGTCGAGATCCCGGCTGCGTCCATCGACGGTGTTCGCGAAGACCAGGTCCGGCCACCCGTCGTGTCGAGCGCTTCGGCAGCCACCTCATCGCGCCCAGGGTCGATCACGGTGACGCGCTCGTCGGAAGGCCCCCGGGTCCACCCCGGTGGCTCGTGGCGCGCGGGCTTCCATCGGGCCACGCGTACCTGCTCGAGACCACCCGATCCGCGCAGCCGGCAGCACGGGGCACCCTCGGCTCGCCGCAGCTCAGCACATCGGGGCCACGGGTGGTAACAACGCAGCGTCGAGGCCCCTCCGATGTCAGCCCAAGCCCTGCTGCGCAAGCTCGCGTTCACCACCGTGGCCGGTCTGGCGGGGCTGGTCCTCGTCGAGGCCACGGCTTGGGGGCTCGAGCAGCTGAAGCCCCACCACGACGCGTTGCTCCCGGTGCCGGCCGCGCACGGAAACCAGGCGGTTCCCCACGAGGTGTGGCAGCGCTTCGCCCGCACCGACGACGTGCAGATCGAGCTGACCGCCGGCGACGACAACCCCTGGGACCTGCCGTCCGACCGCGTGGTGCGCCAAGGCAGCAAGCTCTGTCGGATCAACAGCCTGGGGCTCCGCGGCCCCGAGCTCGAGCCGGGCGGCGACCGCCTGATGACGACGGGCGACAGCTCCATCTTCGGCTTCGGCGTCGAGGAGGACGAGGTGTTGAGCCACGTGGCCGCCGCGGAGCTCTCGACCGCGCTGGGGCGGCCGGTCGTCGCGGTGAACGGGGGCGTGCCCGGGTACACCGCCTGGATGTCGCGCACCAAGCTGGAGCGCGTGATCGACCAGGTGGACCCCACCTGGCTGGTGATCGGCAACCTCTGGAGCGATCTGGCGTACGGGCCGGAAGAAGAGGTCCGGCCGAAGCCCCATGCCCTCCAGCGCCTGGCCACCTTCCGCCTCGCCGTGGACCTGCTGGGGCCCTGGCTCTCGCCGCGTCAGATCTCGTGGGTCGACCCGGCCGCTCTCGGCCAACAAGAGGCGCGGGCTGGTCGGCTTGCGGCCTACGAGAAGGAGCTGACGACGATGGCGCGCATGGCCTCGGAGCGCGGCGCGTGGCCCCTCTTCCTGGCCCTGCCAGCGCCTGTGGACTTCGACACGCGGCAGCTGCCGTTTCTGGTCCGCGCGTACCGCGCCGCGATGCGCGACGTCGCGGCCCGCTTCGACGCCCCCTACCTCGACGGTGCCGGGACCTTCGCCGAACACGGGGCCGACCTGGGGTACTTCTTCGACGCCGTGCATCCATCGCCGCGTGGTCACGCGCTGTTGGGCCAGCTCCTGGCCGACGCCATCGCCAGCGACGCGCGCTACTCCAGGACCCAGTAGCTCAGCCCGTCCTGCTCCACCGGCGGGCCGAGGGCGGCAACCACCTGGTCCAGCGGCATCCAGTCGTTCTGCGACTCCGCGTGCCAGATCGCGTAGCGGTAGCCGTGTTGTGCGAGCGTGGCCCTCGCTGCGGCCGGGTCCGAAGCCGCCAGCGCCTGCTTCACGTGCTGCCCGACCTGGCGCAGGTGGGGAAGCTGCATCGCGCGGTTCTGACGCGGCAGCGCCTGGGTGGCACGCCCGTGGAACACCGCGCCGAGGAGGGCGACCTCGCCCCCGTGCACGTCGGTCTCGAGCGGCAGATCGAGCACCCGCCCCTCCACGGGGTCCTGGGCCATGGCTGCGTACGCCGCCAGGCCAGGGAGCGGCTGCGCCGGACGAGGCCACAGGGGCTCCGACACCCGGTAGCCGTCGTACACGATCCCGGCGGCGAGCCCCCAGGAAAGCACCGCCCCCCACGGACGACGGATCCGCCCACAGGCGCCCCCGACCAGCACGGCGAAGCCGAGGCTCGCCAGGGAGATCGCGCGGTAGTACATCCCACTCTCGGACATCGGGTAGTGCGCGAGCTCCAGGAGCTTCGCGGGCAGGGCGTACTCGTAGCCGTCGGCGTTCTGTACGTACCGCCCATGGGCGGCCAGCTTCGGCCCGAAGGCGATGCCCACGCCGAGCAGCACCCCTCCCCAGGCGAACCAGCGTCCCGGGAACCTGCGGAGCGTCAACAGCACGCAGATCCCCAGCACGGGCCAGCCCAGGTAGGTGAGGTGCGTCGTCATCTTGGGGTTGTCGTCGAAGACGAAGCGCCCCTCCAGCACATGCTGCGGCTGGGCCATCGGTGCCGGGTCCGGGATCACGCCAGGCGACGGTGGAACCCCCGGCTCGAAGGCCTGCACGAGCCGCGAGCCACGCAGGCTCGCGTAGTACGAACGTGCCGGGAGCAGGCTCGTCGCGGTGATGCTCAGGGCCAGCAGGCACAACAGCCCCGCCGCCCAGAAGCGACGTCTCCCCCGCACCATCTCCCCGAGGACCCAGGCCCCCGCGACGAGGGGGATCTGGAGGGTGGTGGTCGGGCTCGTGAACGACGCCGCCACGGTGACCACGGACAGAGCCAGCGCCGCTCCGACACGCTGCTCGACGCTGCTTCCCTCGCGCACCAACGCCAACAGCGCCAGCAGGTAGAGCGGCACGATCCAGAGCTGGATCTTCGCGGTCTGGCCGCTGGCGAGGGCGCCCAGCAGGTAGGGACACAGCGCGAACACCAGCGATGCGCCGGCCGCGGTCCAGGGCCCCGACCGGGTGAGCCGCCGGATGAGCGCCCAGGTGGCCAGGGCCACGAAGCCCGGGCTCGCCAGCACCACCGCGTAGTAAGCGCCGAGAGGGCCCAACAGTGGCCGCAGCGGAAGTGCGACGAGAGCGGGCAACCACGTGATGAAGCGCAGCTCGACCAGCTCCGGGTACCCGATCACGCGGGTGAGGTGGCTCCAACCGACCTCACCGGTGACCATCTTCGCGATGTAGTCGAAGCACCAGACGTGCCCGTCGTGGAACGCTGCCACGGACTGCCAGCTCCCGAGGGCGAGCGGCAGCGGCCAGTGCAGCGCGCACGTCACGCCCACCGCGATCGAGAAGGCTGCGAGGCCCGCCAGCGCGGTGCTCAGCGGGGGGCGCGACACGGCTCCATCCTACGGGGTGGCGAGCCGTTGGCGCACGGCGACGTCGCTGGCGGTGTAGCTCGCGCCGCGTGGCGTGGTGACCACCACGTCGGCGGAGTCGACGGGCCCCAGACCGACGTGCGCGACCGACGACCTCGCTCCGCCGGAGCCGCTGTCGTGGGTGGTCCAGCCGGTGAACGTGGTGCCACCCGCGCTGACCTCGACCCGGCTGCCCGGGGGCGCAGCCACCTCCAACCAGGCCTGCTCCGTGCAGCCATCCGACAGCCAGAGGGCGGGCGGACCCGCCACGTCGACGGCGAGCAGATCGGGCACACCGTCGCCGTTGTGGTCGTCGGCGATCACGGCGCGCCAGCTGCCTTCGAGCGCGGTGCCGCGCTCGTCCCGCCGCTCGATGAAGTTCACCGAGCTCGCGGCTCCGAGGATGGACAGGTCGTGGTCGCCCTCCGGGGTGCTCTCCACGTCGCTGTAGATCTTGTCCTCGCCCCACAGATCGCCGATGGCGACGACGATGTCGAGCAGTCCGTCCTGGTCATGGTCCAGGAAGGTCGCGCCCCAGCCCATGGCCGAGAGCTCCTGGAGCTGGTTGGCCCCGCTCGACAGCGAGACGTCCACGTAGCTGGCGTCCTCCAGTTGCTGGAGCAGCTTGTTGGACCCACCGTCGGTGAGGAACAGATCCGGGCGGCCATCGCCGTTCACGTCACCCACGGTGACGCCCATCCCCGCGTGCTCGATCCCGCAGGCGCACGCGTCGGAGCCCTCGCTGAGCTGGCCGTCGACGTTCTCGTAGAGCGTGTTCCCGCCCAGGTCCGTGCCGAAGTCGTTGACCACGTAGAGGTCCAGATCCAGGTCGCCGTCCCAGTCGAACCACTGGGCGTCGAAGCCCTTGCCGCCCGCGATCGTGCCCGCGATCGGCTGGGTGGCCGTGAAGCCGCCGTGCCCGTCGTTCTCCAGCAGCAGGTCGACGGCGTTCTGCTCATGCTCGCGGCTCGTGACCACCCCCCAGCCGTCGAGGTCCCCGTCGCCGTCGAGGTCGCCGAGCGCCACCTCACGGAGCAGGCCCTCGGCGGGTGCCGGCAAGGTCGCCGCCACCGTGAAGCTCCCGCCGTCGTTCTGGAGCACCACCCCGTCGCTCCCCGAGCCGTCCGCGTACTCGAAGCCGGTGACGACGAGATCGAGATCCTGGTCGCCGTCGAGGTCGCCGAGCGCGAGGTTCCAGGGGTGGGCCGGAGCCGGAAGGCTCTTCTCGACGAAGCCCGCGCCGTCCCGGAGGAAGAGCACGGGCGGTTCGCTGGGCCACGCCAGCGCGACGTCGAGGTCGCCGTCGCCATCGGCGTCGAAGACCGCGCCGCTCCCCCACTCCGGATGTTCGTCCTCGGGGTCGAGCGGCCCCCTCAGGCCCATGGAGGCGGCCAGCTCGGTGTAGCGGAGCTCGGCGAGCGGCTCGTCGCACGCGATCACGCCACCCTCGACCAGGCCGACCGGCGCGCTCGTGTCGCCGGGTGGACGCTCGGTGTCGTCGACCGGACCGGCGCTGTCGCCACCGTCCGAGCCCACCTCGAAGGGCACGCAGCTTCCGTCGTTGGCGCGGCCGTAGCCTTCGGCGCAGGGCGGGGCGTCCCCGTTGCAGGCCCAGAACAGGATGAGCACGGATTCCTCGGTGGGTGCCTGCAGCGTAGCCCGAGGGAGCGCCCTTGCGCCGCGCTCACTCGATGCGCCAGAGCGCGAAGCGCTCCATGCCGTGCCCCACGACCAGAGCCCGCTCGAATCCAAGCGCCTCCACCGCGTCCTGGGAGAGCACGATGCCCGGGGAGGCCGCGTCCTTGCGCAAGAGCGTGATCCCCCACCCCGGCTGGCCACCCGTCGCAAGATCCTCCAGCGCGACGAGGCACCGGCCCGGCGACGAGCCCACCAGGGCGCGCAGGTCGACGACCTCGGGAAGTGCAAACACCTCCAGGCCCGACCCGCCGCAGTCGACGATCGGATCGGCGGAGCCTTGGTCCAGGACGCGCTCGGCCAAGGAGGCGAGCCCCTCCGGTCGACCGCTCGGCGCGCTGGGCCAGGCCTCCCGGTCGGCGGTGACTCCAGGCCACTGCGTCACGGCGAACACCGCGAGCGCCCACAGGCCCAGCCCGACGAGCCTGGGCGACCGCTCGGCCACTCGGGCTGCCGCGAGCGGCGCCAACAGCACCAACGACACCGCGAGCGGCGTCAGGTAGCGCGGCTGACCCAGGACCCAGGCCAAGCCCACCAGCATCGCCAGGACGGGGGCGACCAACACCCCCAGCCCAGCGAGCGTGCTCCGCCACCCCCAGCGCGCGGGGAGGAGCGCGGGTGCGAGGGCCAGGAGCCAGGCCACCGGCGGCAGGGACACGGCGAGCCGCTGGATGTTGGACGCGAACAGCGCGCGGCTGCACGGCTCCTGCAGCCCGGCGAGGGTCATCGAGGTCGCCGAGAGGTCGAGGCAAGCGTTCAAGGCGCCTCCCGGACCACCACCCTCGAGTCGGATCGCCTGGAGCGTGAGCGCGCGCTGGATGCGCACCTGCTCGTCGAAGGGCAGGCTGGAGAGGCCAGCGATCGCCACGAGGTGGTCGTGCCAGGCCGACACGGCGGCCACGGCCGCGACGAAGGCCGCCGGGAGCAGGAGACGTCGCCACCAGGACACCGGCGCGAACACTCCGAGGAGCACCAGACCAGCCGCCGTTCCCGCGCCCGCCAGCCCGCGCAGGTCGAGCGCCATGGCGGCACCCGCCAGCAAGCCGGCGCCGAGAGCCGCGACCGCGCTCCCCCACCGGCACGAACAGGCCCCTGCCGCGATGGCCAGCCCGACCAGTGCTCCCAGGAGCCCGTAGTGGTTGGTCCAGTGGGCAGCGTCCACCGTCACGGGGACGAACGGCACGCTCGCCGCGGCCAGGATCGCGACA
>Ga0114932_10000764_pt1 | contig 37800 bp, 42 predicted proteins | sample 2SBtaG_2_FD_87286 | JGI IMG/M metagenome (GOLD analysis project Ga0114932, IMG submission 87286) | Deep subsurface microbial communities from Kolumbo volcano to uncover new lineages of life (NeLLi) - 2SBTROV12_ACTIVE470 metaG | ecosystem: Environmental > Aquatic > Marine > Volcanic ...
CTAAAGGAGATACCGGTGCAACCGGTTTGGCAGGAATTAATGGTGTTGATGGTCAAGATGCTGATCCGGCAACCATCGTCAATACCTTTCATTCAGAATTTAATTGTAATACCGGCTCGACAGGGCAATTGACTTGTGACGATCTCCCAGCGGGTCCGACAGGACCACAAGGACCACAAGGACCGCAAGGTAATCCGGGTGATCCACTGGCGATTGCCGATGGAACCTTACCGGGGTCTAAAATTGTTCCCAGTACGATTGGCGCAAGCGAAATCCTTAAAGGCCCATTATTGGGTGGAGTGAATGTTGAATTATTAAATAATATGACTAGCAGTGACATCATCGATGCCGCCGGTGATGAAGCGCGGATTGCGATTTCTTCCATACCATTTGTCATTAAAGAGAACGATGCAAAGTCGTATTACCTGACTAAGGATGTAACAGGCTCAAGTGGGATTACTGTTAAAGCGGACGGGGTGACTATCGACCTCAACGGTTTTGCACTGATTGGCACGGGGACAGGTGGGAGCGGAATTTTGATTCAATCCCGATTCAATGTTACGGTCAAAAATGGTATGGTGCGCGGATTTGGCGGCGATGGAATAGCGGATAATGCACTATTTGGTATCAGCGTAGGCCACCGGGTCTTCAATGTCGTGGCACGTAATAATATCGGCTCTGGAATTTCTCTCTTTTCCTCAGGAAATGCCCTAGTGCAAAACTCGCTGGCAGCGGCTAATGGAGGCAATGGAATACGTGTGGCCGATGGCTCCCGGGTGATAGGAAACACCGTGGTTGCTAACACAGGAACAGGCATTGCCGCTCTCCAACAAGTTGTAATCCGTGACAATATAGTGGTTGGAAAAAATGGCACTGGCGATGGTATTTTTGCACAAACAGGTTCTATCGTTGCGGGAAACTCCGTTAAAAATAATAGAATTGGGATTGATGCTGGACTATCCAAGATTGATGGAAACACAGTTGAATCCAACAATTCTATTGGCATCAATGCCCGCTCTGATTCGACAGTCACAAATAACACTGTTAAAAATAATGGTATCACAAATTCTGCACCAGGTATCGTTGTGAGCCAAAGTTGCCTGGTAAAAGGGAATCATTTGGTCCGAAACGGGAATTGGAATATGGAAGTGGGCCCGTTCAATGTTATTGAAGAAAACCTTGTGATTGGCGATCCCAGCCTAGCTAACCAAGTGGGGATACGTTTTAGTAGCAACTCCACAAACTATTGGGCCAACAATAGAGCACGCGGTTATCCTACCTCGGGAGATGCATTTTTCAATCCTCCAACTGGTACAAGAGACGGTGGAAGGAATGTCCTTTATGCGCCTAACTAGGAATTTTTAATTTCATGAATAAATGGCTCACGGCTCACTGCCGCGAGCCATTCTTTTTATGCCCGAATACGGTTGTCTGAAATGAGAAGGTTAAAATCCGTACCATGAAATCAACCAACACCTTTTTCATTGCTTTCTTTTTTCTATTATTGAGTGCCCACATCGTGGATGCGGAGTTTGTCACTCTGACCAAAGGCAACCCTTCAGCGATCAGTCAGACCGAGATTGGCAAAAACGCCAGCGGTGTTCGCATTTCGGTACAAAGCCGCGCCCTGCGTGATGTGCTGCAACGCATCCAGAATGAAACCGGTGTCACTTTCAAACTCGATGACTCTTTGCTTGACACCCCTGTCACAGCTTCCATCCAAGCAGCGGACTGGAGATCCGCTATTACCGAATTGCTGGATTCGTTCAACGTGATGACCGTATGGGGAAAGACATTGGATCAAAGTCGAATCCGCATCATCGGTCTTGATGGGAATGAGGTGAATGTGGTCTCGGCACCGATCCCGGCAAATCGGAATCCTGCTCCAGTTAGAACCCCACCGCCTGTACCATCGAAATCCTATACGGTTTCTGGAACTTCAATGCAGCCAACATTGAATTCCGGTGACAACATTCAGGTGGAAGAAGGTTATTACAAAAACCATCCGGTGACTAGAGGCGATCTGGTGGCTTTAAAATTTCAGTCCCGCAACCGCCCTATGGTGAAACGTGTCGTCGCGGTCGCCGGTAATTCAGTAGAAATTAAAAATGGTAAGTTCTGGATCAACGGGCGTGCCCCTACCGAAGCGTGGATAAAAAACCGGAATATCGCCCATAACAAACTCAAAATTTTAAAAATCCAGCTCAAACGCTATGGCAACCGTATTCCCAATGGACAGCTGATCGTTATGGGCGACAACAGCAAAAACAGCTACGACAGTGGTGACTATGGAATGGTTTCAATAAGCCAGTTGTCTGGCAGGGTTCAACAATAAATAACCGCAGGGTGTTTTTCTAACCATTACTCCCTGAGTGTTCATCAACCTATCCAGATATTTCAAACACACATTTATTTTTACAACTTCTTTCCAGCCAGTGACTGGGCAAGCTGGAGGTTGTTTCTTGCATCGGTATAGCTCGGGTCAATCTCTACTGCTTTTTCAAAATATAAAATGGCTTCTTTAAATTTTCCCTGCCCTGCCAGGATGCTGCCAAGATTGTTATGGGCTTTGGCAAATTCAGGATCAATGGTTATCGCCTGCCGGTAATGAATGATCGCCCCTTCTACATCCCCTCGCTGAGCCAACAGACTGGCAAGATTGTTGTGCGCCTGAGTAAATTCAGGATTTATTTTCAAAGCTTTTTGGTATTGCCTAATCGCCTCTTCGAATTGACTTTGCTGGCTGAGTATTATCCCAAGGTTAAAATGCGCTTCCCCATATTCCCCATTGAGGCGAATTGCTTCCTTATAGTAGGCGATAGCTTCTTGCTGCTGGCCTTTCTGCCTAAACGCGTTGGCTAAATTGTTAAAAGCTTCAGCATAATTGGGTTCAATGATTATAGCCTGTCGATAATGTTGAATTGCTTCGTCGTACTTTTTCAATTCACTGAAGGCATTGCCAAGGTTATTTTGCGGCTTGGAGTAATGGGGATTGATTTCTATCGCTCGCTTTAATTTCGTGACAGCTTCCTCAAACCGTTTTTCGTTGAGCAAGGCATGCCCAAGGTTGTTGTAGGCGATCACAAAACTTGGGCTCTCGATTTCATTCACCTCAATAGCATGTTCGAAAAGAGTGATGCTGTTTTCCCAATATTTAACCTGGCCCCAGGTGGATAGAATAAGAAAGGAAATGAAAACTCCTGCCAGGACGGATAGAATCTTTTGGTTTTTAATCAACTCCGGAATACCCCAGGCGATGCAAATAAAGATTCCTATCATGGGAAGATAGGTGTACCTGTCTGCCATGGCCTGCTCTCCCACCTGCACAATACCTATTACGGGCACCAGGATTCCCAGATACCAGAACCACCCCACTGTCAGATAAGGGAAACGCCGGATCCCTCGTAACACCAGAGTGGTGACGATAACCAGAAACAATCCGCACAACAGCACCTTCCAACCGGATGTAGAGTCACCGGGATGAGGATAAAAGACCGAAAGACCGCGAGGCCACACCATTTTTTCTAAATATTCTATATAGGAAACCAGGGCGTTTGCAGTGCTGGAGTAAAAGGATCGGAATTCGGTGGAACGCACAGCGTCCCCGCCTCTTTGCGTTAAATAGGTAATGATGCTCGATGTGACCGCTAAAACGAAAAGAGGTATTTTCTCAATGATCAAAATGCTTAAGGATTTTGTTTCAATAAACCCAGATTCAGAGGTCCCCACCAAACTCAACCGTTTCAAAGGCCAGAAGTCCAAAAGGATCAATAAAAAGGGCAAGGTCACCAACATGGGTTTTGCCATAAGACCGAAAGCGAGAAACAAAAATACAAGCCAGTAAAATTTTTTCTTTTCTGAATATTGAATGTAGGCCCACAACGTCAGGAAGAAGAAAAAACCACTGAGAACATTTTTGCGCTCGGCTATCCACGATATCGATTCAACATTGAGAGGATGAAGTGCGAACAAAACTGCAACGAAGGCGCTTCGCCACAATGCTCCGGTCATTTTTAACAAAACCCAAAACAGTAAAAGAACATTGGCAATGTGAAAGATTAAATTTGTCAGGTGATGACCCAAAGGATCCAACCCATATAATTCGAAATCGAGCATATGGGAAAACCAGGTCAGCGGATGCCAATTGGAGGCATAAGACTCGGTGAGCGCCCAGACTACATCTGCATAATTAAATCCCTTCGTAATATGTATGTTTTCGGTGACATATTGGTTGTCGTCAAAGTTGAGGAATCCATAATCCAAAACCTGGCTATACGCCAAAAAAGTTACGATCATCAGGAATAAACTGATCGTAATTCGAATGGAGTAGTCTTGAGTTTTCATTTTAAAAGTGAGCGGGCAAGCTTCAGGTTATTTTTGGCATCGACATAATTGGGATCAATATTTATCGCCCTCTCAAAAAATTCGATAGCATCTCTAAATTTGCCTTGCCCTGCCAGAGCGCTTCCAAGATTGTTATGGGCTTTGGCGAAGCCAGGATAAAGGGTTATTGCCTTTTGGTAGTGGGAAATCGCGCCCGTAGTATTTCCCTGCTGGCTCAATAAGATGGCTATACTATTTTGCACTTGGAATAAATCTGGATTGAGGTCCAGAGCCTTCTGATATTGTTTTATGGCCTCTTCAATCTTTCCCTGTTCAGTTAATACAATTCCTAAATTACTATGGGCATCGGCATGGTTGTGGTTAATACGAATCGCTTCTCGATAGCTGGCAATAGATTCGTCTAATTCCCCTTTCTTTCTGAGAGCATTGGCAAGATTGCTATAGGCATCTGCATAATTCGCTTTAAGCAAAATAGCCTGCTGATAGTTTGCGATAGCTTCATCATACCTTTTCAGGTCACTGAGAACATTCCCTCGTTCGTTGTAAGCAACAGACTGGGTATGTTTGTGCTCGTCTTGAACCAACGAGTACCCCCACCAGGTAACTAATGCCACAAAAATTATACTGACCTTGATTCTCAAAGTTATACAGCCTCCCTTAAAACAATATTCAAAAAACTGATAGTTATGACCGTTTTTTATGAATGAGCAAATGATAACGAGACTTAGGGTGATACCCCTTCGCTTGATCTCCCCACTTATAAACAGTCTGCTCATTTGCAAAAATATCGACTACACCTTTTATTTCATATTCGAGGTTCAAATATTCTTGGGCCCATTCTTCCATTGTTGGGGAGATATACGGCCTTCTTGAAGCCCAGGAACCGGCAAGATTGGTAACCACAATGAACTCCGGCTGCGCCCCTTCAACTTCCCGAATCAATTCGGTCTGCATTTCAAGAGCATAATCGTGCCTCTCCATCAGTGGATACATATAAATATGCCGAGTTGCGGCTTTTCTATTTGAAAAAAAATATATTTGTGGTTCCGACCCCAAAACCGCGATCTTATCGTCTTTTTCAGAATGATCATGAATATATCTGGAAACCTCAAGGGATTCTAAAAAAGGATTCAAGCCATATACCAATCGAGTTATTTGTAAAGTTGAAAATTTAAAGAAAACATCTTTCTGCATAAGAAAAGGGATTCCCAAAGCCAAAAGAAGAATACCAACACTAGCCACATTTTTAATTTTGGTAGATGAAAATGAATGGGCCAGACCTTCAATCCCGGCACCCGCAAGAAGGGAGAGTGCTGGCATCCATAATAAAAAATAATGCGACCTGAAATAAAACCCGGGAACAATTGCGAAAAACAAGCAAACAAAGAATCCAAATAGAAATACATATTCCCGCATTTTTTTCTTTACCCAAGCCACCGAGGCCAACCCAATAAGAGATAGCCATAGAATCGGAAAATTAGACTCTAATATTTTCGCAAAACTATACTTAAAGTTTTCAAATCCTTCTCCCAAAGATGTCAACGAAACATATTCTGAAGCGTATTGCACCGTACAAAACCAAAATTCTGAAAATTTACCACTAGCACTATAAAGCAGCATGATTAGAGTTAACGGTGCCAAACCACCCGTGATAAAGAGAGCGATGTACTTAAAAGGATTTTTGGACAGGGATGATTCGCTGAAAATCCGAAAACCCAGATACAAAGCACCAAACAGGTAAAAAAATAACGCGTGCTGCTTTATCAACAGAGAAATTCCTAACAAGAAACCACCAAGGAAAATTCTCATAGACTGATCCTTAGCTATCTGTAGAAAATATATTCCTGCCACTGCAGGAAGAAGAACAAAATGTTCTGAATTGGCCCAAACCCCTTGAAGGTTCGGACTCAAAGTCAAAACCGAAAAGCAAACCGCTGAAAAAACACCTGCAGACAGGTTTAGTAAATTCTTTCCCAGCAGAAAAATAAAATACGCCGTGGCCAGGTTTACAAATATTAATGACAAATGGATTGCGGAAGGACTTTCACCAAAAAGCTTTAAAATGCCGGCATACACAAAATAGATACCTGGGAATTTCATGCTCTGAGATTCCGTGTAGGGCAGAACTCCTTGGAGCAACTGCTGAGCCATATACGCATACTCCCCTTCATCGCGTTCAAGAGGCAGACCTAGCAGTCGAAGTCTCACCCAAATTACCAATCCAAAAAATACCGCAGCCAATCCTGCCAGATATAAGTTTTGGTGGTTTACACGAAAAGGCATAGAATTTTTCTTAAAACCATCAAGAAGTGAGAATTTTCCCAGGCTGGAGAAATAAGACTGAGGCTAGAATGGGCTGACCTGTCGTTTATTCCGCTACAAGAAGGATAAAAAATTTTTAAGATAAAGTAAACAGATTTACGATATTTACAATAATTCTAACCCTGACTGAGTATTTATGATAAGGAACCTGTGAATTATTTTCTGAAAATTTATCAAAACCACTATAAACTACAAATTCTTTTTAATTGAGATTTTAAATATGAGCGATAAAAAATTGGTAGTTTTAGGTGGAGGGCCGGGTGGTTATGCGGCAGCGTTTCTTGCCGCCGACCGAGGTATGGATGTTACCCTTATTGACGCTGGCGGTAAACCCGGAGGCGTATGTCTGCACCGGGGATGCATTCCTTCCAAAGCTCTTCTCCACATCGCACACCTTATAAATGAAACCAAAGAAGCGAAAAACTGGGGCGTTGATTTTGGCGACCCAAAAATTGACCTTGATGGCGTTCGAAGCTGGAAGAACCAAATCATCAACAAAATGGCTACGGGACTCACTCAGTTATGCAAACAACGTAAAGTGGAATTCGTTTCGGGAAAGGGAACGTTTAAAGACTCAAATACTATTGAAGTAGAGAATAAGTCTTTTTCCTTCGATCATTGCATTCTGGCTACAGGGTCACGACCCACCCAGCCCTTTGAAAATATCTCTCACCTAATCGACTCAACAGGTGCACTGGAATTAGAAACCATTCCCAACCACTTACTGGTCATAGGTGGTGGTTACATTGGCCTGGAAATGGGAAGCGTTTATGCAGCACTGGGAAGCCAAGTCACTATCGTAGAAATGATGGAAGGTCTTTTATCCGGTGTCGACAAAGATCTGGTAAGACCCTTGCAACACAGAATAAAAAATCAATTTGAAGCGATTCATTTAAACACCAAAGTCGTCAATATAGAAAATACGGCTTCCGAAGTTTCGGTGACTTTGGAAAACAAATCTGGAACTGAGAAAAAGGTATTTGACCAGGTGCTTGTCTCTATTGGTCGCAGACCCAACACAGAAAACCTGGGACTAGAAAATACAAAAGTAAAATTAGATGATAAAGGTTTTGTAATCTCCGACTCGCAACAAAAGACAAGCGATGCTTCTATTTCTGCAATTGGCGATGTGATTGGAGGCGCGATGCTAGCGCATAAAGCCGCTCACGAAGCCAAGGTAGCCGTAGAAGTTTTATCTGGCGAAGAATCTGATTTTAGCAATCGAGTAATCCCTGCTGTGGTGTTCACCGATCCGGAAATTGCCTGGGCCGGGTTGACGGAAACTGAAGCTCAAAAGCTAGGCAAAGACGTTTCCATAGCAAAATTTCCCTGGGGCGCATCCGGTAGAGCGCAGACCCTGGGCCGCGGTGAGGGAATGACCAAGTTGGTAATCGATCCGGATTCCGAGAGAATTATTGGTGTCGGTTTAACAGGTGCTGGCGCTGGCGAACTGATTGCCGAGGGGGTTTTAGCTATCGAAACGGGAGCCAAAGCGAAAGACCTGGCCTTGTCGATCCACCCACATCCCACTCTGTCGGAGACCCTGATGGAAGCAGCCGAGGTGTTTTATGGGACGGCCACCCATATTTATAAAAGAAAGAGGAATTAACTTTTTAAAATCTGTTAATGATTAATTCAGACCTCCCTCCCTCAATATCCTGAACATAAGAAATCACTCCAGAAAAACAAACTCAACAAAACCCTTTGTTTAATTAAGGTTACAATTTTTACGCCCATTTTTTTAATAAATTTTTGTTCGTCTGTCAACCAATTTTAGTTTTCTGCGTTGTAGAGAGTAAATAGATAGTTTTATCCCCAACTTTATAAGGAGAACAACAATGAAAAAAACTCTCGCAATCGGAATTATCACGGTTCTGGGCAGCCTCTCAGCCAATACTGCCACAGCTCAGGAAGTTGATACGCAACAGAAATTTGACCGGGGAGACCGGATTGAGAATCGTCTGGATCGGAAAGGCGATCGAATAAATAGTCGGTTAGATCAAAAGGGCGAACGAATCAATGACCAACTAAACGCAAGAGCAGATAGAACTCGTGCGAATGGTAGAGAAAAACTGGCCAACCGTCTGGATCACAAAGGAAACCGAATTGAAAATCGATTGGACCGAAAAGGAAATCGCATAGATCGAAAACTGGATCGAGCCGGCAATCGTGCGAACAATAAGTTTGATCGGCGCCAAAACCGTAAATCCAACCGTGACCATGGAAGAAATTTAAACAAAAGCAGAAATCGTTCGAATTCCAACCGACAAAACTTCAATCGTCAGAACCACACTGGAGGGAATAATCGTGCGGTCAATCGAAATCGAACAGCTCGAAGGCGTTAATAATTGAAAAAAGGAGGTGGTTGATACCGCCTCCTTTTTTGATTATCTCATTTCATAATTTATCTGTCTTGGTTTATGCTATCCAAGTTATAATGACAATGGACATATGAATGACGGCATGGCAATAAAGGAATGGAAAGTTTTCTTGCATCGGTTGAGCGCCGAGCGTATCGCATGGCTGAAATTGGAACAGGCAACTCAGAAGAAGCTTTGGATATTGTCCAGGAGGCCATGTTTGGATTTGTTCAAAAATATTCAAACAGGCCCGATGAAGAATGGCGTCCCTTATTTTTTAGAATTCTGCAAAATAAAATTCGCGACTGGCACCGACGAGCAAAGGTAAAAAAAGGCCTTGGTTTGTTTTGGCCTTTTAAGGGGAATGAGCCAGAAAGCTCCATTCAGGAACTGCAAGACACTAAAGAAAAAGATGTTTTAGATGTCATGGAATCAGCCGACTCCATCAGAGCGATGCATACCGCCATTCACACTCTTCCCCTTCGCCAGCAACAGACCTTTCTATTACGTGCCTGGGAAGAGTTTAGTGTGAAAGAAACCGCAAAAATTATGGGGGTTTCTGAAGGCTCTGTAAAAACTCATTTTTCACGTGCTGTGTCAACACTCCGAGAGAGCTTGAAAGATTATGAGTAGAGACGAAAAAGATTTTATTGAATTCGCACGTAAAAGACTTAATCAAGGGACCGATAATTTGGACCCTGATACCCGTCATAAGCTGATTACAATGCGAAATCGGGCATTGGATGTTCAGGAAAACAAGAAATGGTTTCCTGAATGGGCTCCCCTTCCTGCAATGGGTTTATTGACTGGAGTACTTTTCATAATACTCACTTACGCCAAGCCCGTGACCGTTCCAAAACTAGACACCGGCCTGGAAGATCTTGAGATCCTCGCTTCCATCGACCAACTTGAACTCTATGAAGACCTTGAGTTCTATGACTGGCTCGCAAACGAAAATTATGAAGCTGGTTAATAAAATTGTTATGGCTGCCTTTCTATTTCTCATATGCCTTCCTCCGACTCATGCATTAGAACCAGAGGAAGACGAGAAAATTTCCGCAGAACAAGAACAGGAATCTCCTACCATAGATTTTTTGGAATTTCTTGGAGAATGGGAAACGGAAGACGGAGATTGGATTGCTCCTGAAGATTTGGAAAATATGCCGCTGAATGAAAATACAAATGATGACACAAAAAATGAATAAATCATTTTGGGTGGGAATATTCCTCCTATTTTTTGCTGCTATACATGCTACCGGCTGGGCGCAAGAAACGGGCATAGAATGGAACAGTTTGACGCCAGAAGAAAAGCAGGTTCTTGCTCCCGCAAAAGATAAATGGGAAGGATTACCCGCTGCGCAACGCGAAAAGCTCAAAAAAGGAGCTCGACGCTGGAATGAGATGGACAAAGAAAAACGACAAAATTTTAAAAATCGATTTAAAGATTGGCAAAAAAAATCTCCCGGAGACCGGGAAAAAATAAGAAACCGTTTCAAAGAATTTCAAAGTCTGCCTGCTGAAGATAAAAAAGCCCTACGCGAATCGAGAAAAAGATTTAAACAACTCTCTTCTGGCAAACAAAAGAAGTTGCGGGAACGATTCAAAAGTATGAGCCCGAAAGAGAGACAAAATTTTCGTCAACGTTTAAAAAATCAACGCGAGAAACTAAAAAATAAAACACCAGATGAAAGAAAAAAGCTCAAGGAACAGCGAAATAATCGAAGAAATGGCAGCATTGAAAATAAAAAACGAACTAGGGATAATAAGGTCTTTCGTCAGAAACAACGCCGGGATAATAACTTGAATAATCGTACATTCGAAAGAAACCAAAGGCCTTCAAATAATCCCAACCGGTCACGGGCAAACAACCCGAATAGGCGGAATAATAATAGAAGGAGCCGCTAAAAAAACAGGCAGGCAACAAACTTCCTAGTCTGCCATATCTTATAGGGCACAGCGAAATCCCACATAATGAAATTTATGTATTGGCAAACTGTTGATACGATGCGAGGATTTCAGACTGTTCACCCCATTTCGCCAGGAACCTCCTCGAACCACTTTTCCCCCGCTTTCATGATCGGAAATAGTCCACTCCCACACGTTTCCTGCCATATCGTAGATATCAAAAGCATTTGGTTTTTTTGTACCTACCGCGTGAGTTTGTTTATTTGCATTTCCTTTATGCCAAGCATATTTGTCCGGGTTTCCATCTTGCCAATAATATGCCGACGAGGTACCTGCGCGTATCGCTGTTTCCCATTCCGATTCATTTGGCAATCGTTTACCTGCTTTTTCACAATATTTTTTTGCATCGTACCAGGTCACCTTTTCTACAGGCCGTTGATCTCCCTTAAAAAAAGATGGATTTCCTCCCATAACTAAAATAAATTCTTTTTGAGTTACCTCAAACTGATCTATCCAAAAAGATCTTTCAATTTTATTAGGCTTAAAAGATTCATTTTTCTCGAAGTCTACCCTAACCATACTTTTCGTAATTTCTATCTGCCTTTGGCTCCCTAAACCGTCTGCAATACCCGTTGATGGAAAAAGGCATACAACGCCCCCAAAAAATAAAATACAAAATTTTGACAGGAGATGCAGGAATTTCAACGAATTTGGGAAGTAAACCCTGCCCCAAAAAGGCGTCAAAAAATCATCGTTTTCGCTTATTTTATAAGGGTTTATCAAACAATCTCTCTGCGAATTAAGTTTGGCATAAAACTTGCCGTTAAGTCTTAGTAGGACAACAAATTATTTGTAAAATCTATTTAACTGGAAGGTCAAAACTACCATGGAAAAGGTAAAAGTTGCTTATCCCGTCGCAGATGAGTTGATCAATTCAAGTGAAGTATCTAAACCCGAATCATACGTTTTAAAAAGTATTGCAGCATCATTTGCCGGAGCTTCCATTCCAGCTGCCATTTTTTATTTTCTGATGTAAATCAAAAATAATTGGTAGATTGTAGCTATTCGTAGTCTACTTTTAAAAATACTTTTCGGGATTCATCCTTTTGGGTTGTTGTGTGGCTACCTATTCCCACATCCGACCCATGACGATCCTGGTTCAAACCGCCGAGTTCCATCCATTCTCCTATTTGTCCCCTCACCACGGTATTGACACCAAAGGTTTCAATTTGCTGTCCGTTCAAACGGGATTTTTGTGGAAAAACTTCCAGAATAACCTGATCGCCCTTTAATCTCGGCAACACTCTCAATCCAGTTCGCACATCCTTAAAATGAATTGACTCAGCCTCAGTGATTGTATTACCTGAACGGAGGTTCCTAGTTTCTGTGACAGGAAAGGACTGCGTTATATGAATCAATGCGGGTCGGCCTTCAAGGGTAACTACGACTTGGGTGTCTGTTTCATCTGACTTCTGAATTCTGTTCCTAAGTATGGCCTTAATTTCACTATCACTCATTTCATTTTCAAAAATCAATCCCTTGGAACCGGGACTACCAATAATGACTCGTCCGTCTTTTCCTACGGGTACTTCAGCAGTAATGGATCTTTCCAGCTCATTTAACCTGAGTTTCGTCCCTTGCTTAACCGTAATACGTAAATTCTTAAGAGCCGAATCGAGTTTGCTGAGGACATGCTTCACTTCTTTCAAGGCTTGAGGATGTGCTCTGACAATAAGCTGTCCTTGCATACCCGTCACAGTTCCCCTAGCTCCTAAGACCGAACGTATCGTGGGGATCACCTCTTCTACTAATCTATTTTTAAGAGGTATGATTTCGAGTTTAGTTTGCCCGGCCACCGGAGAAGCGACCCCCAGAGAAATCAAGAGGAGTAGAACTAAAGCCCGAAGTAGAATCATCACATTAGTTTTGAGTCATTGATAAAAGGGCCAATATGGGGCATATGAATGCGGACGATACCAGGGATCCCAATACGGTGGATAAAAATAAGGATTCCGTTCGATATCATCAAGGAGTTTCAACTCTTCGACTTCAATCACAGGAAATTCATAAGGCCGCTCACCCACTTTTCCCATCTGCGTCCCTCTTATCTTTCCAACCCCTGTAATTCCCCTTCCCTTCGAATATATTTCTGGTTCCAAAAAACCTTTATTGAAAAATATAAAGCGTCCCCCCGTCTGGTCTCCCGCTTCCGGGTATCCGGAAAAATCAATTTTCTTTTGTACAACTTCTATTTCTGTCCCTTCAGAAAGAGCGCGAGTCTCTACAATCGCGCCACCAAACATCACTCGCTTCCCTATAAATTCTTCTGGAGTTTCAAGAAGCCGCTCAAAGGTTAGGGTAGAATCCAGCCCCTTGCGTAGTTCTTCCGATACAGGGTGTGCACAACCAATTACCCCAATCAGGAAAAAGAAAATAATGGAATTTTTCATAATTAATTAAAAAAAAAGAAATTAAAACCGACGGGTGTGAATGCGAGGAACAGATTTTAAAAAATCCTGAAAGCCATTCAAACCATCTTCAACATAACCTTCGAATTCACTTTCATCCATATTTTTTTTAGAAATTACTTTGGGTCGAGCCTTAATTTTGCTACCAAATTTAAGAAACTTTAAAAAATTTTTCCGGCATTCATCTACAAACCGATTAAAGTCATGATCCACTGCCATGCGAGCGGAATAAAAATTTTTATAGGTTTTCTGCCTCTGACAAACCAACTCTTCACTTTCAAATCTAATAAGTTTTTCTTCTTTCTTTCTCAAAATCCTTTCATATGCCAATCGCTTTTTGTCGTTGCTCAAAAAATTATAAGCGACCGTTGTCAAAACAAATTTCTGCTCTTCCTCATTTGTTGCCAAATCCCGGTCTGGGTGGTATTTCAAAGCTAATCTTCTATATCCTGTTTTAATCTCATCTTTATCTGCATAGGTTTTGACTCCCAGCAAATGATAAAGGTTATAGGATTTCAGGACTGCAGGGTATTTCATTCAAAATTCACGAACTTATTGTTAATTTAATAGCTTATCGGTACTCAAATTATACACGTTTAGTAGAAAAATATAATAAAATCCTCTTATGATTGAGATGGTCGTAGTAATTTTAATACTGGGAATCTTTGTTTTTCCCGTCCATATATCAGCTGGGTGCATGGGTCTTTACACTACCTGGTTTATATTTAGATGCTACGAAACATTCAAAAACCAACCATTAAAAGGAAAAAGAGTTCTTTCTTTAATTCAATTGGCCTTCTTCATCAACTTCATCACAAGCCTGATACTGGGTGCATTATTGGCATTTCTGGTATACGCTTTCATTTTTGAATTTTTTTACTTATTTTTGTTCAACCTTGTATTCTGTTTTCTCATTTCCATACGCTGGTTTGATTTTTCTTATAGATTATTTCAGCGTCTGGTAATTGGACCCTTTGAAAAAGGTTTTAATGAAAATAAATTCTTTGTAATTTGCAAGGGTTTAAAAAATAACTCCAGCTTTGAATTGTCTCCGGTTTTTACAGATGCAGGTTTTATAACTTTGGGGGATAATTACATAAATTTCGATGGAACATTTATTAAAAAGAACTTTAGCTCTAAAAAATTTTTTAAAATCGAAAAAAAGAGTTTCGAAATTATTAAAATCTATACACATGCGAAATTTACCAAAGAACCAGATATCATTCTAATTTCCCTAAAGGACCAGTTTTATCCGTTTCGAAGCCGTGAAAACCGAGACATAATTTTCCAACACCTTTTATCAAATTTATAAAACATGCTGAACTTATTAGAACAATCTATATCGCATTTAATTTATCAATTGAGGTCAAAAATGGATGTTACTCTTGCGGATTCAAGCTGCCTTCCTGAACTGTCGAATCTATTTAATCAGTACCGAATTTTTTACGGTGAAGAGACCAACCTTCAAGGCTCAACAGATTTTTTAAAATCTCGCTTTGAAAATAAAGATTCAATAATAATGATTGCCCAAGAAAATTCTCAAATAGGAGGCTTCATTCAACTTTATCCCAGTTTTTCATCTGTGGGAATGCAGAGAATTTGGATTCTGAACGATTTATTCGTAGGAATTAAATTCCGAAGAAAAAAGTTCGCCAGAAGCCTTATGGAGGAAGCAAGGAAATACGCTAAAGAAACGGGGGTACTTCGAATTGATTTGGCCACGCAGGTATCGAATTTATTTGCACAAAATCTTTATGAATCTATGGGATATATAAGAAACGAGTCATTTTTCCACTACAGCCTACCCACAAAAAAATAACATTCGCCGTAAGTTAATTGAACAGTTGCCTTCAAAAAGATAAAATAAATGCATACTAACCATTGAAATTCTCACAATCCACAAACTATGGCTCAAACCACCAACCGTGACTATTACAAGATTCTAGGCGTCACAACCAAAACCAAGAAAAGCGAACTTAAAAAGAAATATCGAGAGCTGGCTAAAAAATATCACCCAGACTCCAATCAGGGAAGTAAAGAAGCTGAGGACAAGTTCAAAATAGTTTCCGAAGCCTATGAAATCTTAAGTGATTCGAAAAAACGAAAAGAATACGATCGCCAAAGAAGTTATAAAAAGCAATCCGGGCCCAGACCGTCAGGTCGACCCAACTGGGCTCAGGAGCCACCGGGTGGATTTGGCAATCGCACGGGTGGAAACGAGCAATCTTATCAGGAACCCTTTGCGGCAGAACCGGAACCGGTTGACCCGGACATGCCAACGAGTGGGTTCGACTTACAATTTATCATTGATGTTCCGCTTCCCATCGTGGCACTGGGAGGAACTATCCCTTACACCTATGAAAAATATGTTAAATGCCAAGATTGTGATGGAACCGGAATGCAGGATGAAAGCGAATGCACAGTCTGTCAGGGCAAACAGCTTGTGGTCCGGTCCGTTACCCTTAACGTTAAAATTCCGCCCGGTGTAGCAGATAAATATACTCTGGCAATAATAAAAGAAGGTGGCGAAGGAAGAAATGGTGGCCCCCCTGGAGAATTGTTTCTAAAAATAAATACGCAGCCACACCCTCATTTCAAGCGCATAAAAAATGATATTGTCAGCCAGGTTTCCATTCCCAGACAACTTGCCGATGAGGGTGGAACTTTTGAAGTCAAGACTTTGAATGGAGTTAAAACAATTGAAGTGGAAGAAGGAACATTAATTGGCGAAGAGTTACGAATTCGAGGCGAAGGAGCTGCAATAAACTGGGGAAAGAAAAGAGGCGATTTGATTATAAAGTTTAATATCGAGGAAGAGGATTCGTGAGCTTTATTTTCATCACAACCTCCCTTGCGGTTGTTGTCATATATATCTTATGGGTTCTCTTCAAACCAAAAAAAAACCAAATCAAAAAAAAAGTCGCCCACAAGAAAAAGCCTGCGCTTAAAAATAAAACCTCTGCAAAAAAAAAGGAAGCCCAGGCATCCCTCGCCGGTCAAATCCGCAGAAAAAGAGAAGAGCAAATGAAAAAAGATCCTGAAGCTATCAGCCAAGTGCTCCGGCTTTGGCTAAACGAAAAATGAACGAGGGATTGCAGGTCGAAATTCCTGGAAAATCAAACGGTGGGGTTACTAATACTCAAGAAAAATCAATTACCCTTTTTTGGCTCTTACTTCGGCTGCATGGGCTTTTGCACGTTTCAACATAGCCGCCCTTTCTTCCGAAGAAAAATCTTTGCGGGGCGTGGGCCCCGGAACAAAGTTTCCCGAGGATTTCTTAGCTGGAGCGGGGGGCTGGGCTTCTGCTGCTGAGGTATCCGCTGCGGGTGCTTCTGCTGCTTTCGCCTCAGCAGGTGAGGGACCGGCAGACTTTGCAGCGGCCTCCCCTTCTTTTCTTACAAGACGCATTGAAGACCACACGTCTGAGGTTGGATAGGGGGTATCCAATCCGATTTTCAAATCCATTCGAATAATTTTTTCGTCTGAGCATTCGCTAATCCAGGTATTGGATGCGCCGCCTGGAGCAAATATGGGATCGATAGGATAATCCGTTCCATTTTTATCCATCAATTGCTTGACCCCGGATTTATCAAAAAGGGTCATCGATTCCGCTTTCGTGGGGATTCTCCAATTATCATATCCACCGAATTGTTCTTTGTTTTGATTAACCCAATCCACATACTGCTGGTGATCCTGCCAGGTATAAAATTGTTTCTTATCCAACCAGGCATCCGTTTTTTTCCAAGTTAAGCCGGAGTTTGGATCTGTGATGGTTCCATCTTCGTTATCAACGAGAGGGTCGCCTACAGGCCCAGCTTTTTTAGCTGCTTCGGCTTTTTGTGCAGCCTTTAGCTTGGCCTTCTCAGCAGGAGAGAGTTGTTTTTCATCTGTGGATGTTTCAGCCATGGTTAGGTTCTTCGAATCGCAGAAGGTTCAATGCCTTCCAGAATATCACTCAAATCTTTTCCAGAATTGGAAAGGGTTTTTAATATTTCCCCCAGTTTTGAAGCCGGAAAAACATCTAAACGTGTTTGGAAATCGGACCGGTAATCCGCAGCATTTTTACGGATCCATTCCACAGCAATCTGCTCTTGCGTTTCCCCATTTTGGTTAGCGCATTTTTTATCCAGCAGATTGGTCTGGGATAACCGTATGATTTCACAAATCAAATCTTCTTTGACCTGGCTCATACTAGAAATTTTAACACGAAATTGCGTGAAGGGCTAAGCCTCAACCCTAAAAAAGAGGCCACTCTATAATGGATTTTCAAGCTTGTCAACGCGATAATTCCAACCTTCAGTTTGACCATATAATACAATCAGTTAGCACATTATTTTGAGAAGAAAAGCCCTGCTTTTCGCAGCTTGACCCAACTATTGCGCTACCCCAAAAAAAAAGGAGATTAGCGTTGGTCAATTGAGGACCGAGGATCAAGAAATTCTCGTAATCCTTCTCCCAAAAAGTTAAACGACAAAATGGTAAAAAATATTGCCAAGGAGGGAAACAATATTAAATGCGGATAAAACTTAATCGCCGTCCAGCCATCGCTGGCCAAGGTTCCCCAACTGCTGGCAGGGGGCGCAATGCCTAACCCAATAAAGCTTAAAGTAGACTCAGCAAGAATCGCAACAGGCACCCGAAAACTAAGCGTAACGACTAGAATTCCCAAAATATTTGGAAAAATTTCCTTGAACATTATTCGGAAATGACTGGCACCCAACGCTTTGGCTGCTAGAATATAGGGATACTCCTTAATCCGTAAAACTTCTCCACGAACCAGCCTTGCAATGGTTACCCAACTGACCAGAGTCAAAGCAATGAACACCCCTATCACTCCACGCCCCATCAACACAGTGATTAAAATGATCATTAAAAGATCCGGTAAAGCAAACACCACATCGACCACCCGCATCATCAGGTTGTCGGTTCTTCCCCCCACATAACCAGAGATCGTTCCATATAAGGTGCCAATAAACAATGCAAGTACCGTAGAGAACACTCCTACAAACAAAGAAACCCGGGCACCATAAATCATACGCGATAACAGGTCCCGCCCGAGTCGATCGGTTCCAAGCCAATGCTCCACACCAGGAAAAGCAAGGATGTTTAACGTGTCCTGCTCTTGATAAGAATATGGCGTTATCCAAGGTGCCAGAACTGAAGCTAAAAAAATAATAAAAAGAAAACCACTGCTGATTTTAAAAGAGGTGTTCATAACTTTATTTAACCGACACCCTGGGGTCCAGCCAACCGTAAATCATATCAACAACAATGTTTGCCACTACAATCAAAACGGCATAAACCAAAGTCACACCCATTATCAGGGGATAGTCCCTGTTCGTCACTGCGGTAATAAAAAACCGACCCATACCAGGTATAGAAAAAATAAACTCAATGACAAATGACCCTGTAACCAAGCCAGCCGTTAGCGGACCCATCACTGAAACGATGGGATAAATAGAGTTCTTCAAAACATGCTTGGTTAAAATCTTAAATTCAGTAAGGCCTTTTGCACGAGCAGTGCGTATATAATCGGAAGTTAAAACCTCCAGAACTGTCGTGCGGGTCAACCGGGCAACATAACCGGCAAACCCTGCACCTAAAGCAAACGCGGGCAGAATCATATACCTTGGCCCCTCCCACAACGCAGGCGGTAACAAATGCCACTGATGCGAAAACAGCCAGACAGAAACCGCTCCTAAAACAAAACTTGGAACGGAAATTCCCATTGCAGCAAACAACAATACCGACCTGTCAAGAATAGAGTTTTTCCAATAAGCTGACATCACCCCTGCGGGCACCCCCAATCCCAGCACCACAAGAACCGCACACATCCCCAATGTAAATGACACGGGAAAAGTATCGCGCAAGATATCAGAAACATCGCGGCCAATATATTTATAGGAAGGCCCCAGATCGCCCTGCAGCAGCTGCTTCATATAAAGCAGATACTGCATCTCTATGGGTTCATCAAGATGATACTTAGCTTCAATATTGGCAATGATTTCAGGAGGAAGGATTTTTTCACTGTCAAACGGCCCACCGGGAACCCAGTGCATGATAAGAAAGGTTAGTGTTGCAACCGCTAACAGAACCGGTATTCCCAACAACAACCGCCTGAGAAAAAAGCGTAACATGCTAATATTTTAGCATAAGAGAAACGGGTATTTACGATATTGCGTGGAGGCCCTCAAAAAGTTAAAATTTGGAAAACAACTAGTAGAAGGAGAAAAAATTGTTGCAGTCCATTCCACTGTTAAGCCTTGCCACCTTCTTCGTTTTTACGACTCCTACAAATGGAATTCAAGAAAGAAACGATTCACCTTATTTCCCCAAATTCGTCCTCACATCCACACAGGCCCCAAAATCCAAGCTTCTAAAAAAATATCACTATGAAGGCGGACTGCAATTGATTCTTGAAGAACGATTTGAAGAAGCCCTGTCATTTTTAGAACCCATATTACATGAGGACCCTGATTTTAAACGCACCGGCTATCTAATGGGTTACGCTTACCAAAAATTAGATAGAATCGAGGAAGCCATCGCAACCTATGAAGCCTACCTTAACAATGACAAGCAAGACTTTCAGGCGGTTTTTAACCTGGCATATGCTTATATGAAAGTCGACTTATGCCCCGAGTCCATTGAAGCGTTTAGCAAAACTCTGGACCAAAAACCGGATTACCTGGAGGTTCACCTTCATCTATCCACTTGCCATAACAAACTGGGCAATAACATCAAGGCCGAGCAACACTTAAAAGTATGGAATTCCAGGACCCCCTCCAAGTCTCCATAACACCTATGGCAAAAAATCTCCTTTTCACCGGGTTGGCTGATATATAATAAACGGTCGCCTTAAACCATTTCGCAATACTATGAACTACGCTTCAATTAGAGAATTTATCGACCGGCTTGAATTCGAAAATGAACTCATTCGAATTCAAGAGCAGGTGTCACCCATTCTGGAAATTGCTGAAATAACCGATCGGGTGTCCAAACAACCCGGTGGAGGTAAAGCGCTCCTTTTTGAAAATGTGGAAGGCAGCTCCATGCCCGTTCTGATAAATGCTTTCGGCAGCAAAAAAAGGATGAACGCTGCTCTTGGGGCATACGATGTTGAAGAAATTGCCAAAAGAATCGAACGTTATTTAAAAATTCCTCCACCCATTACTTTGCTCGACAAAGCAAAACTTTTACCCATGCTGCTACAGGCGGCGCAGTTTCCTCCGAAGCTAATCGGCGGTTCCAAGGCTCCCTGTCAGGAAGTCGTGCATCTAAACGACGATGTCAATCTAGACCAAATCCCCATCTTACAGTGCTGGCCATCAGATGCAGGCAGGTTTATAACTTTCCCAATCGTCATCAACCGCAGTGTTGACCGAAAGGTAAAAAACGTCGGACTTTACCGCATGCAGATTTACGATTCCAAAACAACAGGCATGCATTGGCACATTCATAAAGACGGTGCACATTTTTTCCATGAGTATCAAAAGCAAAATAAAGTAATGGAAGTCGCCGTCGCCATAGGTGCGGACCCGGCATCCTGTTACGCCGCATCTGCGCCTCTACCTTATGGAATCGACGAATTTCTTTTGGCCGGCTTCATCCGAAAACAAAGTGTCCCCCTGGTAAAATGCAAAACAGTGGACCTGGAGGTTCCGGCCAGCGCTGAAATTGTTTTGGAAGGTTTCATCGATCCCTCGGAAATGCGATTGGAAGGCCCATTTGGAGACCATACGGGATATTATTCACAGGATGGAGATTATCCTGTCTTTCATCTTACCGCCATCACCCATCGAAAAGACCCCATTTACCTGACCACAATAGTCGGCAAGCCGCCGCAAGAAGATTTTTATCTGGGCCGAGCCACCGAGCGCATCTTCCTTCCCCTGCTCCGGACGCAACTCCCGGAAATTATCGATATGGATATGCCTGTGGAAGGGGTTTTTCACAACTGCGTCATCGTGTCTATTGATAAACGTTACCCTATGCAGTCGCGCCGCTTAATGAGTGCTCTTTGGGGATTAGGACAAATGAGTTTCGTAAAAACTATCATCACTGTCGATGCTACTGTGGATGTCCATAATTACGAGGAAGTTCTCAAACTCCTTCTAAACAAGGTCGATTTTGAGCGCGACCTGTTTTTCTCCGAGGGAATTCTTGATGTGCTGAACCACGCTTCTGACAATATGCTATACGGCTCTAAACTAGGCGTTGACCTCACAGAAAAAGTAAAGGGAGAACCAGGCTTTGGCGAAACCATACCGGAGGTGAGTAACAATTCTCACATCCCTTCAGAAGATGATGTTAAAAGTCATTTTTCCGAAGTAAAAGATTGCAGATTTTTTGATTTTAACGCTAAACGGTCTGTCATGGTTGCGGCATTAAATAAAACTCGCCCTAATCAGGCAAAAGAATTCATAGAAGCATTTTTCAATGAATCGAATTTCTCAGGGGTCAATATCCTGATCGTAGTAGAAGGCCATGTGGAGGTTGAAAATTATTCTTTAGTTATGTGGAAATTCTTCAACAATCTTGATCCCAAGCGCGACTTTTATTTTAACGGAAACAGACTTGGAGTGGATGTAACGCAAAAAATGAAAGAAGAAGGCTATCAACAAAGATGGCCTGAAGAAATTGACATGTCCGAAGAAATCAAAACTCGAGTCGATGCCAAATGGGACTCGATGTTCAAAAAATAAAGATGGCATTAGAGAATATAAATATAAAAGGAGCGAGAGAGCACAATCTCAAGAACCTGAACCTGACGCTTCCACGCGAAAAACTGGTAGTCATTACTGGCTTGAGCGGTTCCGGGAAATCTTCTCTCGCTTTCGACACCATTTACGCAGAAGGTCAACGCCGCTATGTAGAATCTCTGTCCGCCTACGCACGACAATTTTTGGAGTTGATGGAAAAACCCGATGTTGACTCTATCGATGGACTGTCTCCAGCAATTTCTATCGAGCAAAAAACCTCCAGCAGAAACCCCCGCTCCACTGTAGGCACAGTGACTGAAATCTACGATTACCTACGACTTCTCTATGCACGCATTGGACGTGTATTTTGTTATGGATGTGGTAGAGAAATATCATCACAAACGGTTCAACATATCGTCGATCAAGTGCAGTCCATCCCCGTCGGAAAGAAAATAATGATTCTGTCCCCGGTAGCACGTGAACGCAAAGGAGAATTTAAAAAAGAAATCCTCGACATGAAACGAAAAGGATTTGTCCGCGCTCGTATCGATGGAGAGGTTCGATCCTTAGACGAGGAAATTTCTCTCAACAAAAAATTCAAACACACTCTCGAAATCGTTGTCGATCGATTGGTCATCAAGGAAAAAATGGGGAAACGACTGGCCGACTCGGTTGAAACTGCTCTAAACCACGGAGAAGGCAGCCTCGTTGTATCCATTATCGATGAAGAAGAATTGTTATTCAGTGAAAAATTCGCATGTAGTTATTGTAATATCAGCTATCCAGAACTGGAACCTCGGCTTTTTTCCTTCAACAATCCTCAAGGGGCTTGCTCAAAATGTGATGGGCTGGGAATCAAAATGGTGATCGATCCAGATCTTGTAATACCAGACGACAGTCTTTCAATTAGAGACGGAGCCATCAAGCCCTGGGAAAAGCGCAACTCAGTTTATTTTCATCAAATGCTGGATACGATTTCCAAGCATTTCAAGTTCAAACTGAGCATGCCTTTCGCGAAACTGACAAAAAAAATCCAGAATATTCTTTTGTATGGATCAGGAGATGAGCCTGTTAAATATTCATATGAAAAAGAAGGACGACAACATCACTTCACCGACACATTTGACGGCGTCATCCCCGACCTCGAAAGGCGATACCTCGAAACGGACTCCGCTTGGTCGCGGGAAGATATCGCACGCTTTATGCGCCCCCTTCCCTGCCAGCAATGCGAAGGCAATCGGTTGAGAAAAGAAGCAATCTCCGTAAAAGTTGCTGAACTTAATATCGTCGAGTTCACCTCATTCTCCATTGGCAAAGCCTTCAAATTCTTTAAAGATTTAAAACTATCCAAACAAGAAAATGAAATTGCCCGAAGAATTGTTAAAGAGATAAAGGAACGACTGGGATTTCTGACCAATGTTGGACTGGAATACCTTTCACTGGACCGCACTTCAGCAACCTTATCCGGTGGAGAAAGCCAGCGAATTCGACTGGCAACACAAATTGGTTCCAGCCTGATGGGAGTACTGTATGTTCTTGATGAACCCAGTATTGGACTGCATCAACGAGACAATGACCGGCTTTTAGAAACTCTGGTTCGCTTGCGTGATTTAGGGAATACAGTCATCGTGGTAGAACATGATGAAGCCACCATCCGCGCAGCGGACCATGTTGTGGACTTGGGGCCTGGCGCTGGAGTCCATGGAGGCGAAGTGAGTTTTTCAGGAACTCCAAAAGCCTTACTCAAATGCAAAGATTCTCTCACAGGACAATACCTCTCAGGCAAAAAAGAAATTGCTCTTCCCGGTCAAAGAAGAAAAAGCAATGGAATGTTTCTTGAGGTGAAGGGTGCTCAGGAAAATAATTTAAAATCAATAGATGTAAAGTTTCCCTTGGGTTGTCTGGTTTGTGTCACCGGAGTATCAGGTTCGGGTAAAAGCACACTGACTCTGGATATTTTATATAAAGCCCTGGCACAGCATTTTTACAGATCAACGGACAAACCCGGAACCTTCGACAAAATTCACGGGATCCATTATCTCGACAAGGTCATCGACATTGATCAGTCCCCTATCGGTCGCACTCCCAGATCGAACCCCGCCACTTATACTGGAGTTTTCACTCTCATTCGAGAGTTATTCAGTCAAGTACCAGAATCGAGGGCAAGAGGTTACAAACCCGGTCGTTTCAGCTTCAACGTAAAAGGTGGACGTTGCGAATCTTGCCAGGGAGATGGTGTTATAAAAATTGAAATGCATTTTTTACCCGACGTATTTGTGACCTGTGAAGTTTGTCAGGGCAAGAGATTCAATCGGGAGACTTTGGAAATTCTTTATAAAGGAAAAAGCATAGCTGATATTCTCAGCATGACCGCTGAAGAGGCAAAAGAATTTTTCACAAACATTCCTGCGATAAAAAATAAATTACAAACGATCACGGATGTGGGTTTGGACTATATTCGTCTGGGACAACAAGCCAACACCTTATCAGGAGGTGAAGCACAACGTGTAAAATTATCGAAAGAACTCAGCAAACGTAGTACTGGAAGGACTCTGTATATATTAGATGAGCCAACCACGGGACTTCACTTTGCTGATATCGAGCATTTGCTCAAAGTCTTACAAAAATTAGTCGACGGTGGGAATACGGTCGTGATTATCGAACACAATATGGACGTTATCAAAACAGCCGATCACATTATCGACCTGGGGCCAGAAGGCGGAGACGCTGGCGGTCGCGTGCTCGCTGAGGGCACTCCAGAGAAAATTGCCAAATCCAAATCCTCTTATACCGGAAAGTACTTGAAGGAATATTTATAGCCTGAAACTAAATGAACAAGGGCACCCGCTTTCCAGACTCAGGATGGGTAAGAAGCTTTGCCTTATTCTCGTTTTATCTAACCTGAAAACTGGATGCCTTTTTGTCGGTAATATTCCTTTACCAGGCTGGGCGCGAATAATTCTTTCAACGAACGAAGATTTTGTTCCTCTAATTCCCTTTCGAATCTCAGTTGTTCTCGCTTATTTGACTTCAAGGAAGGATTAAAAATATTACTGGCTTTGTTATTTGCTGATGCTGTCATAATTTGCCTCCATGCAAAATAAGTTCTATTCACCTTATCGACTTTTTTGGCGATATCTTGATTAGGTGGAAATTACAAATTTTAAAGCTTTGAAACATTGATGGTTTCAAAGTTCCATGGAAAAATTTACATAGAAAATTTCGTGCTTGAATTGTTTCGAAACTGTCAATTATTTTTCCTGCTTAAAAAAACAACCAACCTATTCCCTGATTTTTAAAATTTTCAACTATAAAAATTCTGTTGACAATTTAACGATTTTATCTAATACTTAGCCAAATGGCTAAGTTAATGGAAAAACAATTAGACAATGTTTTTTTCGCCTTGTCCCATCCAACAAGGCGGCAAATGCTAGATCGACTGATCGATTCAGATTTGTCCGTGACAGATATTTCTCGGGGTTACAAAAGCGCCGGACCAACTATAAGCAAGCATCTTCGTGTAATGGAAAACGCTGGCCTGATACAACGCACCAAGCGTGGACGTGTTAACTGGGTTCAATTGAAACCAGAGCCATTAAAAGGGGTTGGAGATTGGATGTCTCATTATAAAAAGTTCTGGGATATCCAACTGAACTCCTTAGACAGCTATTTGAATAAACTTTCCAGAAAAAAAAGAAAATGAAAGAATACGAGCAGTTAATTATCAGAAGAACATTCAATCACCCCAGAGAACTGGTTTTTGAAGCATGGAGCAAACCTGAGCACCTAGTAAATTGGTTGTTTCCGGATATAACGACCCCTATGAAAATAGAAGAATTCGATTTCAGAGAGGGAGGTAAGTATCGCTTCTCGTTTCATGGGCCCGATTCGGTGGACATAGTAGCAGGAGTTTACGAGTCAATTGCTCCACCAGAAAAATTAGAATTCACCTGGACTTGGAAAAATCCTAACCAAGATGCAGGAATAAACACCTTGGTAACCATTCAATTGATGGATAAAAACAATAACACCGAGCTGATTCTCACCCAGAAAGCTTTTGGAAGCATTGAAATGTGCAACCGACACAAACTTGGTTGGGAGGGAGCTATTAACTTCCTTAATACCCATTTGGCCAAGCGTTCTTAAAAGGGATATACAGGAAAAACTTAACAACAGGAGGGAAAAATGAGTAACGCTTTAGATATTGTCGACAATTATTATCGGGCCTTTGAAAACAAGGACTATAAAAAGGCTCGGTCTCTTTTGAACGATGATTTTAGTTTCAAGGGACCTATGATGGAATTCGCAAGTGCCGATGAGTGTATCGAACAAATGAAAAAATGCGGCTTCGAGGCTCAACATAAAACCATTCGAAGCATTTCCGATGGGAATCAAGTAGTAAAAATATTTGAATGGATTGTCCGCCAACCTTTTCAGGGAACCTTTAAAATGTGCGAGTGTTTTCAGGTTGAAAATGGGAAGATAATTTCTGCCGATCTGTTTTTTGATACCGCAAATTTTCCAAAAATGGACCAACACGCAGCGTAACGAATAAACAAAAAGCCCCTCTTCTCTATTTCTAGTTAGAGCTAGAGGGGTTTATTCAAAAATTTTCCTGAATTTCAAAATCGTCTTCCTGCAACAACCAGTTGCCATCATTTTGCAGAACCCACTTTTCCTTGGTAATGATTCCGCGCCCCACGTTCATAGTCCAGCTTGCCGAAAGTAAAACAGTCGATTCATCGACCGCTTCCATTTTGATATCGGTATATTTTAATTCTCCCGCACCCGAAGCCATAAAAGGCCGCCAAAAAGCATCGATTTCTGCAGTGCCTTTAAAAGTCCCCAAAGGTTTGGCATTGATGACTGCGTTAGGCTCGTAAGCACCTATACAATAATCTGCATCTCCATTGTTAAAGCTCTCGATCCATTTTTCGCTGCAGCCCAAAACTGCCTTTTTTGCATCTTCACGCATAGATAAATCCTTAAGATTTATATAAAAAAGGGAACTTTGCTCTTCTAAGTTAGCCATTCGTTTAACGGCTAAATGTGTGGGCTTACTTAATTATTTTCAGAGTTTTCGAGGCGGGCGATAGCGCGGAAGAGTTTTTTCTGCGCTTCGATGAATTCTTCTTCTGATAGGCCGGGCTTGTTCAACAGCTCTTCTGCCTGGGTCTGGGCTTTTTGCGCGCGTTCGCGGTCGATTTCGCTGAGGAACTCCCCGGTTTCAGCGAGGACGGTCACCCGATTGTCTGTGACTTCAAGATACCCTCCACTAACAACCATCACCACCGTTTCACCGTCTTTTTCATAGGACAATTGCCCAGAACGCAGGTTGGTTAAAATCGGTGCATGGTCAAAGAGAATCCCCAGGTCGCCTTCCGTACCGGGAGCGTTGACCTGATCCACTTCTTCTGTGACCAGTTGTTTTTCGGGAGTAACTACGCTTAAGCTCAGTTTCATGCTGATTTTTTATCCAGTTCTTTTTGTTTTGCGTGAACTTCATCCAAGGTGCCGACCATATAAAAAGCCTGCTCGGAGATTTCATCACCCCGACCTTCGAGAATAGCTTTGAATCCTTCGATCGTGTCTTGAACTTTTACGTATTTTCCGGGAGATCCAGTAAAGACCTCCGCCACAAAGAAAGGCTGTGACAGGAATTTTTGAATTTTTCGAGCTCTGGAGACCACCTGCTTGTCTTCTTCCGACAACTCGTCCATACCCAAAATGGCGATGATATCCTGCAAGTCTTTATATCGCTGCAAAACCTGTTGCACTCCGCGAGCTGTATTGTAATGCTCCTCGCCGATAACCTCAGGATCAAGAATCCGTGACGTTGAATCCAGCGGATCCACCGCCGGGTAAATACCCAATTCGGAAATACGGCGGTTCAATACGGTGGTCGCATCAAGATGCGAGAACGTCGTTGCAGGAGCTGGATCGGTCAAGTCATCCGCCGGCACATAAATAGCCTGAACAGAAGTGATGGATCCTTTTTTGGTTGATGTGATGCGTTCCTGCAGGTTACCCATTTCAGTCGCCAGCGTAGGCTGGTAACCCACCGCAGAAGGGATTCTACCAAGAAGTGCAGATACTTCGGAGCCTGCTTGTGAGAAACGGAAAACATTATCGATAAACAATAGAACGTCTTTTCCGCCCTCATCACGAAAATACTCCGCACAAGTGAGACCGGTCAAACCCACGCGCATTCTTGCGCCAGGAGGTTCTGTCATCTGTCCATAAATCAGGGCGGTTTTATCAATAACATTGGAGTCTACCATTTCGTGGTAAAGGTCATTACCTTCACGGGTCCTTTCCCCTACCCCTGCGAAAACGGAATAACCCCCATGCTCAGCACCGATGTTTCTAATCAGTTCCATAATCAGAACAGTTTTTCCAACACCCGCACCCCCGAACAAACCTGTCTTTCCACCTTTCAGGTAAGGTTCGAGCATGTCGATAACTTTAATGCCAGTTTCAAGCATTTCCATCTTGGTATCCTGCTCATCAAATGCTGGTGCATCACGATGAATACTCCATTTAGCCTTGGATTCAACGGCAGGTTTCTTATCCACAGGATCGCCTACAACATTTAATATTCGTCCGAGCACTTCTTCACCAACCGGCACCTTAATGGGAGCGCCGGTATCGATGGCTTCCATTCCTCGAACCAATCCATCCGTCGTATGCATGGCAACACTTCGCACGGCATTATCACCCAAGTGCAGCGCCACTTCACAAACGAGGGTTTCCGTTTCCCCGCCTTCACCTGATCGCTCAATGTTGATCGCGTTATAAAGAGCAGGCAGCACGCCGTCTTCGAAACTCACATCTACAACGGGTCCCATAACCTGGATGATCTTTCCCTTATTCATTCATTCCCCTCCACTATTTTCAGTATCTTTCACGCCATCAGCCTTTCAAGGCTTCAGCGCCATTTACGATTTCTATCAATTCTTTAGTGATATAAGCCTGTCGGGCTTGATTATAAGTCAATGTCAAGGCGCCGATCATTTCACCGGCGTTTCGTGTAGCACTATCCATGGCCGTCATTCGGGCCCCATGCTCACTGGCACTTGATTCCAGAAACGCGCGATAGACTTCAACTGTCATATAGCGTTTTAGGAGTTCGTCGAGAATAGATTCTTCATCCGGTTCGTAGATATAATCCACAGCGAATGAATCTTCTTTATGTTCCAACTTTTCTGGCACCACTGGCAATAACTGCTCGACAATAACCTCTTGAGCCATTACTGATTTAAATTCGTTGTAAACCATGAAAACCTTGTCGACCTTTTTTTCTGAGAAAAGCTTGGCCAAACTATCCCCAATCGCTTGAGCTTTGAAATAATCGAAGTCCTTTGACCAACCAATATGGTCTTCAATTATTTCTACCGGTCGATTTCGGAAAATATCATTTCCTTTTTTACCGGCAATGATCAGCGAATTTTCATTTTGCGGGTTCTCTTTCAAATACTCCGCTGTCTTGCGGATGATATTGCCGTTGAAGCCCCCGCATAACCCCTTATCCGAAGTAATTATAAGAAACAGGTGTTTGTTGCCTTCCCGCACATCCAGCAAGGGATGCAAGTCGTTATTACAACGTGCAGCAAGATGATTGAGAACATCCATCAGCTTGATCGCATAAGGCCGTGCTTCAAGAATGGCATGCTGGGCTTTTCTAAGCTTCGAAGCCGCAACCAGCTTCATGGCCTTGGTGATTTGCTGCGTATTTTTAACGCTCCGAATTCTTCTTTTAATATCTTTTAAATTTGGCATAGATCAGTTTTGAAAAAGACCCTTGAATTCTTCAATAGCAGCTTTCAACTGGCTTTCGCTGTCATCATCCAGTTTTTTGGCTTCTGCAATTTTACTCATCAATGCTTGATGTTTGTCTTCCATAAAGTTAATCAAGCCGCTTTCAAATTTTTGAATATTGGCTACAGGAATATCATCCACCAACCCTCGCACACCCGAAAAAATAGAAACGATCTGCTGAACAACACTCAAAGGTTTGTACTGACCCTGCTTGAGCAATTCCACCAAGCGTTCGCCGCGATGAAGCTGGGCTTGAGTGGCTGCATCCAAGTCACTGCCGAACTGGGCAAATGCCGCCATTTCGCGATACTGCGCCAAGTCCAATCGAAGCTGACCTGCCACCTGCTTCATTCCTTTGATTTGCGCCGAACCACCCACACGAGAAACTGAAAGTCCAACGTTGATCGCAGGGCGAACACCCGAATAAAACAGATCGGTTTCCAGAAATATCTGTCCATCTGTAATGGAGATTACGTTTGTTGGAATGTATGCAGATACATCACCCGCCTGGGTTTCGATGATAGGTAAGGCTGTCATAGAACCTGCGCCCAACTCATCACTGACTTTTGCAGACCGTTCTAAAAGTCGAGAATGCAAAAAGAAAACGTCACCCGGATACGCTTCACGTCCCGGAGGTCTTCTAAGAAGAAGAGAAAGCTGTCGGTATGCTGCTGCCTGTTTACTAAGATCATCATAAACAATCAGGCAGTGCTGTCCATTGTCACGGAAGTATTCTCCCATTGCACAACCCGCATAAGGAGCAATGAACTGCATAGGAGCCGGGTCACTGGCTGATGCCGAAACCACGATGGTGTATTTCATAGCATCGTGTTCCTCAAGAGTTTTAACAACTCGTGCAACCGTAGACCGTTTTTGTCCGACCGCGACATAGATACAAAACATGTTTTGGCCTTTTTGATTGATGATCGCATCAATCGCAACAGCAGTCTTTCCCGTTTGCCGGTCACCAATAATGAGTTCGCGCTGACCACGACCAATCGGAATCATTCCATCAATTGCCTTGATTCCCGTTTGCATGGGCTCGTGAACCGATTTTCGGTCATTAACTCCTGGGGCAATTCTTTCGATGGGACCAAACTTTTCTGTTTTGATGGGGCCCTTGCCATCGATTGGCGCGCCCAGACCATCCACAACCCGACCTACCATCTCGGGTCCGATGGGCACCTCCATAATACGTCCTGTGCGTTTGACCTCATCACCTTCTTTAATATTGTCATCGCGTCCGAGGAGTACCGCACCCACATTGTCTTCTTCGAGGTTCAATACCATCCCAGACAATCCGCCAGGGAATTCCAAAAGTTCACCGGCCATAGCACTTCCAAGGCCGTAAATACGCGCAATTCCATCACCTACTGAAATCACCCGACCGGTTTCCTTGAGCTCGATCCCTTCTTCAAATCCTTCGATTTGTTTTTGAATCAGGGAGCTGATTTCATCGGCTCGTAAATTCACTTAGGCTACCTCCTCTTTCTCTATTGTTCGTTTCAAGATATCCAAGCGGTTGCGAATGGTATCATCCGCTACCTGATCGCCAATGCGCAGCATAACTCCGCCAATCAGTGACTCATCCACTTCAACATCGATCAATATGGTTTTTCCTAAAATCTTATTCAAAGCCGTTTTCAGGCGATCCGTATTCGCATCCGACAAAGAATGAGCCGAGGTCACATGAACTCTTATCTGGCCCAACCTGCGGTCTACGACCTGCTCGAAATATTCAATAATTTTATCGAGAAAAATAATTTTTCCGCGTTCATTGAGCATAACGAGCAGATTGCCAACCTTGTCTCCAATCTGCAGGCGATTGCAAACCTCATCAACCACATTCTTTTTCTTGTCTGTGGAGATGGAAGGATGCTCAAAAAAACGCAGCAACTCTTTTTCCGTCTTCATTGCTTCGCCAAACGCTTCCAGATTTTGTAACGCATTCCCCAATTGGGAATTGTCTTCAATATTTCCAGAAAGCGCTTCGGCGTACCTTTTTCCTACTTGATTTTCCAACATCGTAATTATTTCTTTTTAAGAGACGTTAATTCTGCTGGTTTTTTTCCAGTTCCTGAATCACTTGTTCAATAGATTCATCCACCAACCGTTTTTTATCCGAATCATCCAATGCCTTCTTGAGAAACTTCTCGGTAGAGGCAATGGTCAACGCTGCGGTGTAACTTCGAATTTCCTGCAAAAGCTTACTTCGAGAGCTTTGAATTTCCTGCTCCGCTTCGCGCTGCACCTGCTTTACTTTAGCTTCGGTTTCTTGGACGGTTTTTTCCTGAAGCTTTTTAGCTTCATCCTGTGCCAACTGGACAATCGTCTCAGCCTTACCGTGTGCGGCTTTTAGCTTCTCTTCTAAGTCCGTTTTGATTTTCTCAACATCTTGCTTCAGTCTTTCCGATTCCTCAAGGTCACCACGGATTTTTTTCTCTCGTTCATCCAAGGCAGCCAAAATCGGAGGAAAAGCGAACTTCTTCAGCATAAAAAACAAAATCGCAAAAGAAATCACTGACCAGAAAATCAGGGAACTAAAAACAGAGACTTGTTCAAATTGAGGCATAATTGATCCTTATAAAATTTTCACCCGCTCCCATGGGAGGGAATGTTAGCGAACCTAAAGTAAAGGGTTTGGCAGCCTCCTTGTGCTCTGAGCCCTGCGACCTAATACCTGCGGCGGTTCGCCGCTGGCCCCCGCCAAGGGGATTACGGCATAATGATGAAAGCAATAACCAGAGCGTAGAGAGCAATTGCTTCTACCAATGCAAAACCGATCCAGCAATATTTTGCAACTCTTGCTTCAGCATTAGGCTGACGTCCAACCGTTTCGATGGTTTTCGCGAAAATATATGCGATACCCAGTGCAGCACCAAAAAACCCGGCGGCGCATAAACCCATTCCAATTAATGCAGCAGCTTCTGAACCCATTCTTTCCTCCTTAACAAAATAAAATTAATGTAACTTGATCACATCGCCAATGTATACACAGGTCAGCGTAGTGAAAATATATGCTTGAATGAAAGCGATAGCGATTTCTAATCCATTAATGATAACGGTAAAACCAAACGGCAACCACCCCAACCACAAAGGCCCCGTCATCGCCAAACCAAATAACACGGCCAAAACAGTGTGCCCCGCCGTCATATTGGCAAATAGCCGAACAGCAAGCGATATTGGCCGGGCCAACATGCTGATGATTTCAATTGGAATCATTACAGGAATCAAAATTTTGGGGATTCCTGGCGGAACAAGTATCCCAAGAAAATGCATACCATGTTTTGAAAACCCAATAATCAGAGTCATTATAAAAATACCGGTAGCAAACACACCGGTTACTACCAGTTGACTGGTGATGGTGTAAGACCCCGGCAACAAACCAATCAAGTTGCAGGCGAGTATAAATAAAAACAGGCTGGCAATAAAAGGAACATACTTTCTTCCCTCTTCTTCACCAATGAACTCGTAAACCAAGTTCCGTATAAATTCCACGGCGATTTCGAGGACACTCTGCAACTTACCCGGAATGAGTGACAACCCACGCTTGGCAGGCAACATAAACATGCTGCCAATCACGGCTAAGCCCACCCACATAGCTACAACCGCATTATTTATTGATAGGTCTAATCCGCCAATGTGGATTGGGACAATGGTGTGGACTTCAAAATGGTGTAAGGGACTTTCCATAATTTACTGATTATTCCAAATCGTTGTTTGTATCGTCTTCTTCAACAGCCAGGGTCATCGCAACCCGGTAAACCGCAAGACAACCCGCTGCAGAACCAAGCACAATCCCTACCACCAGGCCCCAAGGCTTTGTGCCGAAAAACGTATCCAGCGCATACCCTAATAAGCCGCCGATGATCGTTGCTACCGTCAGTTCAGTTCCCAACCTGAACGCAATCTGCATGCCTTGACGGAAGCCGCTGTTTTTACTCATTTATTTGTTGCTTGGGGGGATTACCCAGAAAATCGGGGCTATCATACCTCAACGTTTTGATGTTGTCCAAAAAAAATATTTTTTATCGTTCTCTACCTGTAAACCACTGAAATACAAGAGCACAAAAAGCGCTCCGATAAAACCCCGTAAAACCAGCATAAGGTATCCCCCTCTCCTTCGAGGATCTCCGCTTATGACATGACGAACAAGTATTAATAAATTATTAGGGTTTGTTAATAAGGAAGGGTTCCAAATTTTTCTTCATATTGATCCAGAGGCATCATATCAATGGCATCCCAGGGGCAGCCTTCTAAAAAAGTATCCATCGGGCCTTTGCTAATGCATTTTTTACAACCAATGCATAGTAGAGGGTCAACATCCACTCGATTGAATGCCGGCGCGTCCGGATTTGCTACTTCATACATACACAAGTCAACCGGACATTCAGTAACACAGATAGGCGCACCGCCGCAACCCGTGCAGGCATCATTGATTACAGCAAGTATCTTGGGTTTTCTTTTTCGTTGAACGTCTCTTTTGGCTTTTTCTTTAGTTGCCATGAAGTAGTCTCTAAAATTTAAATTACTAGATAAACTCTACCAATTCTAACAAAATCGGCGCTAATTATAACCTTATTCTAAAAGGATTTTCAATTATAGTAATGAGATCTATTTCGATTAAATTCAAAATTCTGCAGGCCCCTATTCCCTCTCGAGCGCAAAGTTAAAATATGAGACCTCTGGCTTGTTTTACAAGTTGCCCTGTATTAAGATAGAGAAGAGTTGCGATAAGTGCAATCCATTTAAAGGGTTGCGGACTTCTCCTTTTCCTTCCCTGGCTGGACTTGAGGAATTTCAAACTTCTAGACCTCCTTGTTTAATGAAGTTTTTATAAGATTTTCAGGGAGATACTACTAATATAATGGCATTCGATCGAATTTTAGGGCAAGAACAACCCAAGCAAATCTTAAAAAATGCACTCCAAAACAGCAGCGTTGCACACGCCTACTTGTTTTATGGTCAGGAAAGCATTGGCAAAAAACAAATCGCCCTGGAATTAGCAAAATCTCTTAATTGCACCTCACTCATAGAAGGAGATGCTTGCGATGAATGCACATCCTGTCGAAAAATTGAAAACAGAACCCATCCTGATTTCTTTTTTGTAGAACCCGTAAAAAGCACTCCCACCGCTCGAGAAGCAGCTATCAAAATTGAATCGATTCGCGAACTACAAAGAAAACTTGCTTTTCATCCTTACGAAGGAAAAGTAAAGGTAGCGGTGATTGATGATGTCGATCTTATGAATTTACAAGCCGCAAACTCATTTTTAAAAACTCTGGAGGAACCTCCTTCAGCAACAATATTGATCCTAATCTCATCTAATCCATTCAAATTATTACCCACTCTAATATCAAGATGCCAGACGATACAATTTCAACCTCTCCTTCCTGAAAATATAAAAAAGATTTTAAAGAAGACAATGACCGAGGAGTTGATTGAAGATAACACTCTGACCTTTCGCACTCTTCGATCCCGAGGCAGTGTCAAAAAAGCCCTGACTGAAGATATGGAGGACATTGCGAACATTCGCAAGGAAATTGTAAATGTTCTGGAAACAATATCTTTTAACCGAATGGATATAGTTTTCTCACATGCCAAGTCTTGGGCCAGCCAATCGGATCAATGGGAAACAATTTTCAATGAGCTCATGGAATTAGTACGCGATCTCGCATTCTTTCGGTCGGGATGTTCAGAGTCAGAAATTTATAATCGCGATATTGCCAACAGGCTAAAGCCATTAGCAGCAAGGAGAAGTGTGAAATCCTGGCTTGAAGTTTTTAATACCATACATGCGACCAAATTTGCCTTATCGGGAAATGCCAATGCGCAACTATTTTTTGAAAATATGCTTATAGATTTTTGTGAAGCCGCTTAAAGACTATGAATTCGACAACTGAAGAAACCAAAAACACAGAATCCCCTTCGACAAAACCAAAGTTCTTAATTGGCATACGCATTAACAACCAGATTAAATCGCAACTCTACGATCCAAAAAACCTGAAACTGCGGGTAGGAATGTCAGTGATGGTTAACACGAATCAAGGTCTCAAGATGGGACTTGTGGCATCTAACAAAATTATTAATTTCACTAAAACCAAAGACCAAAATTATTACAAAGTTCTTCGTGTAGCCAACGAAAATGATTTTCAAGCCGAAAATCGGCGACAAAAAACGGAACAAAAAGCCAAAACTTTATGCTCTGAAAAAATTATTGAACTAAAATTACCTATGAACCTGAGCAGGATTGTTCACCAGCCACACATGAACAAAACCATTTTCTTTTTCACTGCAGAAGGAAGAGTTGATTTTCGCCAGCTCATTCGTGACCTGGCATCAAACCTTCGACACCGCATAGAAATGAAACAGGTTGGAGTGAGGGATGAAGCAAAAGTAGTCGGAGGATTCGGAATATGTGGCGAAACATTATGCTGTTCATCATGGCTGCCTGACTTTACTCCTGTCACAATAAAAATGGCTAAAACTCAGGGGCTGGCATTAAATCCAAGTAAAATATCGGGTGTCTGCGGCAGACTGATGTGCTGCCTTCAATACGAGCATGAGAATTACAAAGAAATGGCAAAAGGATTACCAAGGACTAACAGCCATGTTCACACACCCGATGGACCAGGCAAAGTTTTGAAAAATGAAATCCTCGAACAAAAAGTAGTCGTTCGCCTCGATGATGAAAGCGTTATGACCTACCATAAGAAAGAAATAAAAAACAATCCACCACAATCCAAAACTCCTGATTCTTAAAATTTAAAACATGACCGATAAAAAATTTTACATAACCACCCCAATTTATTATGTGAACGATGTGCCGCATATAGGGCATGCATATACAACCATCGCCGCAGATGTTGCCGCTCGCTTCAAACGACTTGAAGGGTACGAAGTTTTTTTCCTAACAGGAACCGATGAACACGGACAAAAGGTTCAACAGGCCGCTCAAGACCTGAAGGTAACCCCTCAGCAGCATGTGGACAAACTTCATCAACGATTTAAGGAATTGTGGGTGAAGCTTAACATTTCAAACAGCGACTTCATCCGCACCACTGAAGAACGTCACAAAATTTTGGTCTGCGACATTCTACAAACCCTTTTCGACAAAGATGAAATTTATCGCGACAGCTATGAAGGCTGGTATTGCACGCCTTGCGAGAGGTTTTGGACGGAAAAAGATTTACAGGAAGGCAATTGCCCTGAATGTAGACGCAAGGTAGAAAAGATAAAAGAACATAATTATTTTTTTCGAATGGGAAAATATCAGGATTGGCTTGTTGAAAGAATAAAAAGCGACCCTCATTTCATCCTCCCTGCATCACGCAGGAACGAAGTCCTTGGTTTTCTGGAAAAACCATTAGAAGACCTTTGCATCTCCCGACCGAAATCTCGGCTTCCCTGGGGCATTCCGCTTCCCTTCGACGAAGACTACGTCACGTATGTCTGGTTCGATGCATTGATAAACTACATTTCCATCCATGGTTCATTGGATGAGATTCGAGCCAGCGGCTATTGGCCTGCTGATCATAATATGGTCGGGAAAGATATTCTGACCACGCATGCGGTTTATTGGTCCACCATGCTGAAAGCCATTGGCCTTGAACCACCCAAAAACATTTTTGCGCACGGATGGTGGACGGTGAATGGACAGAAGATGTCTAAATCCCTACACAATGTTGTAGAGCCCAGCCAACTCGCCGACCAGTTTGGAGTCGATGTCATTCGTTATTTTCTTTTAAGAGAAGTCCCATTCGGTCTCGATGGTGACTTTTCCCATAAAGCATTGATTGGTCGTCTCAATAGCGACCTCGCAAACAATCTGGGGAATCTCCTGAATCGTTCCGTGAATATGATGAAGAAATATTTTGATGGCAC
>Ga0114932_10000765_pt1 | contig 37778 bp, 40 predicted proteins | sample 2SBtaG_2_FD_87286 | JGI IMG/M metagenome (GOLD analysis project Ga0114932, IMG submission 87286) | Deep subsurface microbial communities from Kolumbo volcano to uncover new lineages of life (NeLLi) - 2SBTROV12_ACTIVE470 metaG | ecosystem: Environmental > Aquatic > Marine > Volcanic ...
GCTCTCAATAGGTCGCCGGAGACCACCAAAGCCCGGGCCCGGCTATCGGCCAGGATAAAGTCGTAGTCCTTTTCCGTCAGCCGCGTGTTGATGGGAATGGGAACGACACCGGCAAGAATGGCGCCCAGGAAACAAGTCGGAAAATCCACCGTGTCGTGGAGGCACAAAACGATCCGCTGTTCGGCTTGCACGCCCAATTCCGTCAGCACATTGGCGAAAGTGCGGGCCCGAGAATTGATCTCCGCATAGGTATAACGGCCGCCCGAGTCGATGACGGCGATATTGTCGGCGCGACCGTTCGTCAGGTTGCGGCCGATCAAATCTTCGGCGGCATTATAGAGGCCGCCGGCGGTTGTCTGGATGGTCATCTGTCGCTCCCCGAGATCCGTCTCCGACCCCTGTGATGGCGTCAACGGCGTCACGTTTTTAACAGGTGAGCCGCTAATTCAGCAAATACGCAACATTTGTAGTGGAAGTATAATGCATATTCGGTGTAGTAAAAGAAGTATTGCAGATCATTTCTTTAACAAGGGACAAGCCCGGGTATGGACGAACAGGCCGACAGGGCACCGCGGCGCAAGCGCCAAGCTCCCGGACAGGCGCCCGGCAACCACAGCCTGGATGACTTTCTTGCCGAGATCGGCGGCCGGGTTCGTGAGGCCCGCGCCAAGCGCGGCATGACACGGCGCATTCTGGCCAATGATTCAGGTGTTTCGGAGCGTTATCTGGCAAAACTGGAAGGCGGCACGGCCAATCCGTCGGCGGCCGTGTTGCGCCAACTGGCCCAGGCCATGGACTACCCCATTGCCGATTTCGTGCCAGGCGCCCAAGGCGTGCCCAATGGGATGGAGGCGGTTGTCGGGCAGTTGCGGACCATCGGTGTTGACCGCATGGCGGAGGCAGCCTCCCTGTTGGCAGCCAATTTCGGAGCCGGAACCAAGATTGACCGGGCCCGGCGAATCGCATTGATTGGTTTGCGCGGCGCTGGAAAATCAACACTGGGGCGGCGCTTGGCAGAATCACTTGATGTAGTATTCGTTGAGTTGAACCGGCTGGTGGAGCAGGATTATGGCGCCAGCGTCGGGGAATTGTTGGCGCTTTCCGGCCAGCCGGCATTTCGCCGCCATGAGCTGCGTTGCTTGGAGAAAACCATTGCCGGGCACGAGGCCGTCGTCATCGCCACGGGCGGCGGGATCGTCACGGAACCCCAGACCTTCGATATGCTGTTGCGCCATTGCCACTGTATCTGGCTTCAGGCGAAGCCCGACGACCACATGAGCCGGGTCATGGCGCAGGGCGACCTGCGGCCGATGGCAAGGAACAGGGAGGCCATGAAGGACCTGAAATCAATCCTGGCGGCGCGAACGCCCCTCTATGAACGTGCTGTCGCCACATTTAACACCAGTGGCCGGGATGAAAATGCCTGTGCCGACGCCTTGCTGAGCCTAAGCCGCAAATTGATTGGTTGACTTGATTTGCGTCAAGTGCATTATAGTGCATCTTTTGCGATGAAAGCGATCTCACCATGACCGATGCCATTCTTTACGACCGCCATCCGGACAGCTACCGCCATTGGTCCCTCGATGTCGATGGCGCCGTCGCGACGCTGACCCTGACCATCGACGAAGACGGCGGGCTGATGCCCGGTTACAAGCTGAAGCTCAATTCCTACGACCTAGGCGTCGATATGGAGTTGTATGACGCATTGCAACGCCTGCGGTTTGAACATCCGCAAGTCCGATCCGTCATTGTCACCAGCGGCCTGGCGCGCATGTTCTGTGCGGGCGCCAATATTTACATGCTGGGCCAGTCGAGCCACGGCTGGAAGGTCAATTTCTGCAAATTTACCAACGAAACCCGCAACGGAATCGAGGACACCAGCCGCCATTCCGGCATCAAGTTCATCGCAGCACTCAACGGTACGACAGCCGGCGGCGGTTATGAACTGGCCCTGGCCTGTGACGAGATCTGGCTGGTCGACGACCGGTCCAGTGCCGTCAGCCTGCCGGAAGTGCCGTTGCTGGGCGTTTTGCCGGGCACCGGCGGCCTGACCCGGGTGGTCGACAAGCGCCGGGTACGCCGCGACCTGGCCGATGTCTTCTGCACCAGCGAGGAGGGTGTGCGCGGCAAGCGCGCAAAGGCCTGGGGCTTCGTCGATGAAATCGCGCCGCCGCAACAATTTATGGACAAGGTGCGTGCTCGTGCCACGGAACTTGCCGGTGAGGAGGGCGGCGAGGAAGGTGTGCCGCTGACCCCCTTGAACCGAACCATCGATGAGGCCGGCTACCACTACACATGGGTTGATGCCGTCGTTAACCGGGACGCCCGCACCGCCACGTTGACGGTTCGCGCGCCAACAGAGGCCGTGCCGGAGACGGTTGACGAGATCGTCGCCCAGGGTATGGAATTCTGGCCCTTGGCCATGGCCCGTGAACTGGATGACGCCATTTTGATGCTGCGCACCAGTGAAGACGAAGCCGGTGTAATCTTATTGAAGACCGAAGGCGCCGTGGCCGCCGTTCTAGCCGCCGACAAGGCTTTGGCGGCCAACGCCGACCATTGGTTCGTGCGCGAAACTATTGGCATGATCCGGCGCACCTTGGCGCGCTTGGATGTGTCGTCGCGGAGCCTGTTTGCGATCATCGATGAAGGTTCGTGCTTCGCCGGAACCTTGTATGAGTTGGCCCTGGCCGCCGACCGCAGCTACATGCTCGACATCCCCGAAGAGGAGGGAACCCCGTCGGCCATCGCGCTTTCGGACATGAATTTCGGCCCCTTGGAGATGGTCAACGGCGAAAACCGCCTGACCGTCCGGTTCGGCGGCGACGAACAGAAGTTGGCCGCCCTGGCCCGCGAGGTGGGCCAAACCTATGCGGCCCAGGAGGCGGAAGAGGCAGGTCTGGTGACCTTTGCGCCGGACGATATCGACTGGGATGACGAGATCCGCATCGCCGTCGAGGAACGCGCCAGCCTGTCGCCGGACGCGCTGACCGGCATGGAGGCCAACCTGCGCTTCGCCGGCGCAGAAAATGTCGCCACCAAGGTCTTTGGGCGCCTGTCGGCCTGGCAAAACTGGATATTCAACCGGCCCAACGCCGTCGGCGAGAAGGGCGCGCTTAAACAATTCGGCTCGGGTTCGAAACCGAGCTTCGATTGGAGGAGAATATAGGAAATGGCCATCGATTATCAGGAGAAGATCCCGAACAACGTTGATCTCGGCAGTGACCGAAAATTGCAGCGCGCGCTGGAGCATTGGCAACCGCGCTATCTGGATTGGTGGAATGAACTGGGGCCCGAGGGCTTTCAATCTCGGGACGTCTACTTGCGCACCGCCATCAACGTCGGTGCCGACGGTTGGGCGCACTTCGACCATGTGAAGATGCCCGACTATCGATGGGGCATCTTTCTGGCCGAGGCGAACCCCGACAAGACCATCGGATTTGGCGACGAAATGGGTAAGCCCGTCTGGAACGATGTGCCGGGTGAGCACCGGGCCGCGCTGCGCCGCCTGATCGTCACCCAGGGCGACACCGAGCCCGCGTCAGTGGAACAGCAGCGCCTGTTGGGCCTGACCTGCCCGTCTTTGTACGACCTGCGCAACCTGTTTCAGGTCAATGTGGAGGAAGGCCGGCATCTGTGGGCCATGGTCTATCTGCTGCATGCCCACTTCGGCCGTACCGGACGTGAAGAAGCCGAAGATCTGTTGGAGCGCCACTCCGGCGATCCGGACAATCCGCGCATCCTCGGCACCTTCAACGAGCCCATCGATGATTGGCTGAGTTTCTTCATGTTCACCTATTTCACCGACCGCGACGGCAAGTACCAGTTGAAGTGTCTGGCGGAATCTGCCTTCGATCCCTTGGCCCGAACCTGTCAGTTCATGTTAACGGAAGAGGCGCACCACATGTTCGTCGGCGAGACCGGCATCGGCCGCATTGTCGAACGCACCGTCGATATCATGAAAGAGCTGAAGACCGAGGACCCGGAAACCCTGCGCGCCGCCGGGGTCATGGATCTTGGGTTGTTGCAGCGCTATGTGAACTTCTGGTTCTCGTCATGCCTGGACCTGTTCGGTGCCGACCAATCGTCGAACGCCGCTGGGTACTTCGCCACCGGCCTCAAGGGCCGTCCCGACGAAGCCAAGTTCGACGATCATTCGTGTACGGATACGGTGGAGATCATGGAAATTCCCGACGGCAAGGGCGGTGTCACCACCCAGGAAGTGCCGACCCGCAACGCCATGAATGAGATCACCCGAAATCTCTACGTCGGCGACTGCCAACGTGGCATGGACCGCTGGAACAAAACCATCGAAAAGGGCGGGTTCGACATCCGCCTGACGCTGCCCAGCAACCGCTTCCGCCGCGATATCGGCAGCTGGGCCGAGGTATGCACGGACCCGGCCGGCGACATCATCAGCGGTGAGGAATTCCAAAAACGCCAGTCCGAGTTCCTGCCGACGGAAGAAGACCGCGCCTATGTCAAAAGCCTCATGAAGCCGGTCACCGAACCCGCCAAGATGGCCGGCTGGATCGCCGCGCCGAGGCGCGGCATTCATGGCCAGCCGTTGGATTACGAATACGTAAAACTGCACTAGGTAGACCGTTCCGCGCCTTCAAGCGCGCTGGATTTGTTCTCAATTCCAGGGCACCCATTGGCCATCGGGCGACCGGGTGCGAACAGCCACACGATACGGAATGCCAAGATCTGGCGTTCGCTGGCGTGCTTGCCCGGACGGTATAGAACACCGAGAAAAAGCCAGTGGTCTCGCGAAGATATTGATGCGGATGACGTCACAGTGCGAAGATGTCGGGGACATCCGCAAGCCGTTCGTCCACTCTGGCGGCTGGCCGCATACAGGGACACTGCGACATGCTACCCATCGACATTGGCGACTTCACGGTTTCCACCCCGGATGAAGGATGGCGGGACTACTATCACAAGGCCTGGCAGGACCTCTGCGACAAGGCGGTTGCGGCGATCGACGCGGGCCAATTCCAGAACGCCTTCCAGGCCGTCCGCTGGATCGAACGCAGCGAAGTGACCGACCAGCCGGCAGCGGATAAGGGCAGCCGGTTCCCCGGCGGCCGGCCGATGATGCGCGACAGTTCCTTTCGCGGTAACGGCTGCCTGGTGCCGCGGTTTTCCGATCCCGGTTATCCGGCATTGCTGGCCGATCTTATGGAGCATTGCGGCCCCTTCGACGCGGTCGTCGAGATCGGCAGCGGTTGGGGACGGAACCTGTTCGACATCTTCTATCACAGTGCTTGGCCGGGACCCTATTTCGGCGGTGAGCTGACCTCCGGCGGGCGGCAATTGGCGACGCGCCTGTCGCCCTTGGCGGGCGGCATGGAGGTCTCTTTCCACGCCTACGACCACACCCAGCCCGATTTGTCGTTTATCGGCGCACGGCAAAACGTGCTGGTCTATTCGGTGCATTCCCTGGAACAGGTGGCGATGCTGGGTGATGATTTCTTTGACCGGCTGTGCAGCTTCGCGCCCAAGATGACCGGTGTCCACATCGAACCCTTCGGCTTTCAGATCGAACAGCCCGGCCCCTTAACCCAACAGCACGCGGTGGTGAACCGCGAGCGGGGTTGGAATCAAGACTTCGCGAAGACCCTGCATTCGGCCCAGGACAGGGGAATCGTTCAGATCGACAGCATCGCCGCGGAAATCTTCCTCTCTTCGGATATCACCAACCCCTCGTCCTTCGCCATGTGGACGTCGGCCTAATGCGTCGGTTTCAATTAGCTAGTAATTTATGGGTTCATCCGATGCTAAACGCCAGAATACGGCTGATTTCCGTCAACGACCGCCCCGACTGGCGTTGCCATTCGTTGAAGGCGTCCTGAACGGCCGTAAGGCTTTTTTGCGACGTCGGCGTCTTGTCGACCACACCCTCGGCGATCAACCGCGCCGTCACGTCCTTCGACAGGATGAAACTGTCGACGTTCATGAAACGCAGGAAATAAGACCCGGTGTTGCCGCCAAGCCGGGCACCGCGCTTCTTCAACAGGGCCAGCAAGCCGATGTAATCCGCCGCCGGCCAGCCGCCGAAAAACTTGCCGGCGCTACCGTGTTCCGCCGCCAGTTCATTGACGAACTGGGCGTTCTGCTGAACGGCGCGGATTTTCCGGCCATTGCGGACAATCCGCTTGTCCGACACCAGTCGTGCCAAGTCGTCGTCATTGAGCATTTCGCACCGGCCCGGATCGAAGCCCTCGAAAGCGTCCTCGAAGCCCGGCCACATGTTATCGACGACCTTCCAATTGAAGCCGGCCTGGAAGATGCACCGTGTCATCATCGCCAGCCAGCGGTCATCCGGCACGGCGGCCAGGGCATTCGGTGATTTCGGCGCCCCGTGTGTGTTCAGCAACGGTTTCAGATTGCCCTTGCGGTCGACGGCGATAGCCAGAATTTCATCAAATGAGCGCATTCCATGACCTCCTTCGGCAGCGTCCGCACCAGCTTTAGCAGTGGATGACGCGGATTGGCATCGGGAAAGAAGTCCCTCGCCCGGTTGTTCGTTGTACCGGCGTCGTTGAAAGTGTTCACCTAGTCGGAACGGCGGACAACCGATCCCATCCGCCGACATATCAACGTCAAAGGCGCTAGCGTAATTCTTTCCAACGGTCCTGCAAGATGGATACCATAGGCCTGGGAACGAAGATTGTCCGGAGACGTCGTGTCGTGTTTCGGACGGTGCGGTTCCGAATGAAATCGCGATATTTGAGGAAGGCGGACCATGCAGCAAAAACTAGAGCGTATCGGATGGATCGGCATGGGGCGAATGGGTTACCCCATGGCCGACCGGCTGGTCGGCGACGGACATGATGTCCGGGTCTGGAACCGGACGAAGGCAAAGGCGGAACCCCTGGCTGAGCGGGGTGCGACGGTCGTCGAAAACCTTAACGATCTGGCCGGGGTCGATGTGCTTTTTACCATGGTATCCACGGGCCGCGATTTGGACCAGGTCTTGTTCGGCGACGGTGGCGTCGTTGCCAACGGCGGTGACGAGCGGCCGGGCATCTGCGTCGATTGCTCCAGTATCGGGGTCGACGAATCGGCTGAAATCCGCGCCCGGCTTGAAGCCCTGGGGACCGAGTATGTGGCAGCCCCGGTGAGCGGCAACGGAAAGTGCGCCAAGGCCGGCAAACTGTCGGTTGTCGCTTCAGGTCCCGAGCCGGTTTTTAAACGCGTCCGCGGTTATCTCGGCACGATCGCCGGCAATGGCGTCGCCTATGTCGGCGAGGGCGAACTCGCCCGCATCTGCAAGATCGCCCATAATGTTTTCCTGGGCACGGTGATCCGCAGCCTCTCCGAGATCACGGTGCTCGCCGAGAAAGCCGGCGTGCCGCGCCATGCTTTCCTGGAATTCATGAACAACAGCGTCATGGGATCCATCTTCACCCGATATAAGACGCCGGCCCTGGTTAACCTTGATTGGACGACGACCTTTACGCCGGCCCTGCTGCGCAAGGACCTGGACCTCGGGCTCGAACTCGGGCGCACCTTCGACGTGCCGATGCCGGTCACGGCAACGACCCGCGAGGCCTTGCAGGCGCATTTCGGCGCTGCCCGGTTGAAGAATGACCCAGAGGCTTATTTGCAACAGGATTTTGCCGCCATTTTGGAGACTGTGGCGCTTGGTGCAGGGCTTTCCCTGGTCAGCGAGGACAAGCCGGTCAAGACCGGTCTTGAGCCGGCCCCCGACGAGACCTAGCCAACGCGGGCCATTTGCGCACACGCCATGGCGACGTGATTTCGCGAAGTATCCTGGAATTCCGCCGGATTTAATTCGTGTCTGGACACCGGTGCTGCGCTACCTGTTCTGGTCCCGGCGGCGCCAAAAATCGCTCAGGTCTTGAACCTCGCCTTCTTGACCCCCGCCATCTCGCACCAAAAATCGGCTAGGCCGGAGAAATCCTTGCCGCCCCACCCCGCCGCGCGGGCCAGGCTGAGGCTTTCGCGGGCCGCCGCGGCCATGGGCATGGGGACATTGCCTTGGTTGGCGGACTCGACGATTAGCGACAGGTCCTTATGGGCGAGATTGATGGCGAAGCCGGGTTCGATGTCACCGGTGAGGACTTTGGTGGCATAGTTAATTTTCAGCTGTCCGTTAGTTGCCGTGGTGCCGTGGATGACGTCGAGGCTGGTTTCCAGATCCAACCCGAAGCCCTTGATCAAAGCCATGCATTCGGCGTTTAACTGGCACGAGGCGATGGCCAGGAAGTTGTTGACAAGTTTCGAGCGCGTGCCGGTGCCCGGCCCGCCGCAATGCAGGACGGTCGTGCCCATGGCCTCCAGGGCCGGCTTGACCTTGGCGAAGATGGCGTCATCGGCGCCAACCATGAACAGGCTCTTGCCGGCGTCGGCGTGCGACGCCAGCCGTCCGATCGGGGCATCGACGAAATGACAACCGCGGGCCTTCGCTGCCGCCGCCATGCGGTCGGAGGTTTCCGGCAGCACTGTCGACTGGTCCATCAGGATGGCGCCCTTGGGCAGGCTGTCCATGAGGCCGCCGTCGGCCAGAACCACGGCATCCAATTCAGCCGGGCCAGGCAGGACGGTGATGGCGATCTCGGCGTCCTTAACGGCGTCATGGGCGTCGGCGGCCTGACGGCAGGTGTTGAATTCCGTGAACGCCTGCATCGGGGCGTCGTTGATATCGTAGACGGCTAGTTCAAAACCTTTGCGGGCCAGGTTCAGCGCCATGGACTTGCCCATGCGGCCGAGCCCGATAAATCCGACCTTCATCATGTTGTATCTCCGGTGTTGATGATCCCCAATTCCGATTTGAGGGCAGCGGGCAGCGAAAATCAAACATATGATCGACCGCATGACGAACCGCATGACGATTCCGGAGCCGTTTGCTAAATTCCCAGCGCCCGCGGCTTTTTCCGGGCGGACGCAGGACTTGGAAATGGCCATGACCGCCACCGCACAGTGCATCGCCGTCGATTGGGGCACCACCAGCCTCCGGGTCATGCTGCTCGGCGACGGAGGCCAGGTGCTGGATCGCGTCGCGCGGCCGAAAGGAATACTGGCGGTGCCGGCCGGCGGCTTTGCGGCCGAACTGGAAGCGGCTTGTGGTGAGTGGCGGACCGACCATCCCGGCCTCCCCGTACTCATGTCGGGGATGATCGGCAGCCAGCAAGGCTGGATCGAGGCGCCCTATCTGGAAACGCCGTGCGGCCTGTCCGACCTGATCGCCGCCATGGCCGAAGTGCCGGAGGTTGGCGGTAGCGTGAGGATCATGCCGGGGGTGCGCGGCCGCACGGCCGACGGCACGCCGGAAATTATGCGCGGCGAGGAAACCCAGATCGGCGGCGTCATCGCCGCTCACGGTGTCAGCGACGGTCTTTTCTGTATTCCGGGAACCCATTCCAAGTGGGTGCAGGTCAGCGGCGGACAAATCCGCTCCTTCGCCACCTTCATGACCGGAGAAAGTTTCGCCATCCTGAAGGCGCACAGCATCCTCGGACGGCTGATGGCGGCGGACGACGGCCATGATCCGGCGGTTTTCCGCAAAGGCCTGGCGCGGGCCCAGGCGCCGGGCGGCCTGTTGCACCAGCTGTTCGCGGCGCGCACGCTGGGGATTCTCGACGAGATGCCGAAATCGGGGCTGAGATCGTTTCTGTCGGGCCTTTTGATTGGCGCCGAGATCGATGGCGCGCGCCGCCTATACGACGATCTCTCGCCGGTCCATCTTGTCGCCGGCGGCGCCGCCGGCGAACCCTACACCGCGGCCTTCGAGGCCTCAGGCATCGCCTTCACTCTCTGGGATGCCGAGGCCGCCGCCCTGGCCGGACTGTGGACCGCCGCGAAAACCCTGGCATCGTAAAAAGGAAACCATCATGTCGACATTCAATGATGCCCTGAACCAATGTCCGCTGGTCGCGATCCTGCGCGGTATTGAACCGAGTGAGGTTGCCGAGGTCGGCGCCGTGTTGGTGGGCGCCGGTTTCACATTGATCGAGGTGCCGCTGAATTCACCGGATCCGCTGCGCTCCATTTCGATCCTGGCCGGTGAATTCGGTGATCAAGCCATGATCGGTGCCGGTACGGTGCTGACAACCGACCAGGTCGCCGGGGTCGAGCTTGCCGGCGGGCAGATGATCATCTCACCGAATGCCGATCCGGACGTGGTCTCGGAAACAAAACGCCGGGGCCTGATCTCCATTCCCGGCATTGCGACGCCGACGGAGGCCTTCCGGGTGCTGGCCGCCGGCGCCGACGCGTTGAAACTGTTTCCCGCCGAGGCGCTGGCACCTTCGGTCCTGAAGGCCATGCGGGCGGTGCTGCCGGACGAGGTTCCGGTATTGCCGGTGGGTGGCATCGGCGCGAACAATATGGACGGCTATCTGGCCGCCGGCGCCTTCGGCTTCGGTCTCGGGTCGTCGCTCTATCGGCCGGGCAAATCCATCGCTGCCATCGCCCGCGATGCTGAAGATATTATCGCCGCCTTTGACGATTGCCGTATGGTCAATTGAATAGGCGCCGGCCTTGCGGGCTATGGGTTTTCGCTCAAAATTGCCGCCAAGGCGGCGACATTGGGAGCGCGCACGCCCTTCCGCCAGATCAGATAGGTCCGTAGCCTGTAGTCATTCTCTGGCAAGGCATGAACCCGCAGCCGCTTGGCCTCGGGAAAGGTTTCGAGCACACATTTCGGCAGCAATGCGGCGCCCATGCCGGCCAATACGCAGCCCAGCATGGCGTGATAGGAGCCCAGTTCGATGGTGCGTTCAGGCGCCTCGCCACGGGCCGCGTACCAGGCGTCCAAGCGTTTGCGATGCGGGCATCCCTGTTCAAAAACGATCGCCGTCTTCGGCGCCTTGCCGTCCAGGGTAACCCCATCATCAATGGTGACAATGACCGGCTCTTCATCAAACGCCGCAACACTGTCGAATTTGGCCTCGGCAATTGGCTCGGCGACAAGGGCTGCGTCGATATTCCCGGCCATTACGGCTTCACCAAGCTGCACTGGGTTGCCGGTGCTAAGTTCCAGGTCGACATCGGGAAACTGATCGGCGTAGGCGGCCAACGGTCCCGGCAAACGAACAGCGGCCGTGCTTTCCATGGCGCCCAGTCGAAACGGCCCGCGCGGCCGATTGTCCTGGACCGCGGCCCTGGCCTCGTCGGACAAATTCAGGATGCGCTCGGCGTAGTCGTACAGAATCTGCCCTGCCGGCGCCAAATGCAGGCGTTTGCCTTGGCGAATGAACAGCGCCACGCCCAGATCGTCCTCCAATTGGCGGACCCGCGTCGTCACATTCGATTGGACACGGTGCAGCCGTTCTGCGGCGCGGGTAATGCCGCCTTCATCGACGACGGCACGAAATATCCGGAGGGCTGACAAATTCATTTATCATAAATACAGATAATATTTATCATTATTATTCATTTTTAAGAATAATTATCAAGCGTTATGTAACGTCCTGCTGTGCCGGCGACGGTCGGCACGACATTGAAGTCAATAAATTGGAGAGACCCATGACGCCGCAACAGAAAACCCTCATTCGCGAGACCTGGCAGATGGTCACGCCCATCGCTGATCAGGCTGCTTCCATGTTCTATGAGCGCCTGTTTGACCTCAACCCAGAGCTCCGTCCCTTGTTTCCAGGCGCCATTTCGACCAGACATCGCCAAAAATTGATCGCTGCCCTGAGTGCGGTCGTCGAGGCTTTGGAACATCTTGAAACGATTGTTCCGACGCTCGAATCCCTGGGCCGGCGTCACACGTCCTACGGCGTCGAAGACGCCCATTATGAGACCGTCGGCACCGCCTTGCTGGATACACTCGAAAAGGGCCTTGGTGACAACTGGTCTGAGGATGCCGGCGCGGCATGGGGCGTTGCCTATGGGCCGGTCGCTGGCGTCATGCGAAACGCGGCGGCTTCTCAAGACCCGGCGTCGATGGCGGCGGCTTAGGCCGCAGTGACGATTGTTCAACTCAGATAAAGGATTAATGAGATGTCAAAAGGATATTGGATCGTTCGGGTGAGCGTTGAAAACGAGGCGCGCTATCCAGACTATCTGGCGGCCGCCAAACCGGCTTTTGCGAAATTTGAAGCCCACTTTCTTGTTCGCGGTGGCCGATACGATGCCATGGAAGGACAGGCGCGCGAACGAAACGTCGTCGTTGAGTTCAAGGATGTGGAGACCGCGCATGCGTGTTACGCCAGCCCCGAATATCAGGCGGCCCGGGACATTCGCATGGCGAATGCGGACACGGACTTCATCATTATCGAAGGGGCAGCCGCCCCGTGACCAGCACAAATGCGGTGACGCGACGTCGCGCCTTCACCTAAGATCAAATCCGGGCGGCACGATGCCGCCGTAACGGATGGGAACCGCGCCATGCATGACAAGGATTACCTGCTTTCCCTGTTGGACTTCAACGTTTGGGCCAACGAACAGTATTTCGCTCAAATCCGTGAGATGCCGGATGAAGAGGTAACCAAGCAACGCCCGTCCCTGATGAACAACATCCTGATTTCCGTGAACCACCTGTTGATGATCGACAAGGTCTGGCTGGGTCACATGAAGGGGGAAACCCATGCCTTCGAGAAATTGCAAACGGTTCTCCACGAAGACTTGGATGACCTGTTCGCGGCAAAGCAGGAGATGGATGGTGAAATCCGCGACTATGTTGCCGGGTTGAGCGCCGATGAATTGGAAGAAGTCGTCGACTATGAACTGATCGGCGGCAACCGTGGCCGCTTGGCGCGTTACATGATCATCACGCATTTGGCGATGCACGGTTCCTTTCACCGGGGCTTTTTGGGCGACATGTTCGGGCAAATCCCCCTGATGCCTGCCGGTCAGGATATCCCCGTCTGGGAGCGCGCTCTCAGGGAACCGTGACGCCTCAGTCGCTGGCCAGTATCAGTTCGCTGCCGACATGTCCGGCAGATGGTGGGCGATGCCTTTGTGGCAATCGATGCAGGTTTTTTCCTTGGACGCCAGGAAACGTTCGTGCTGTTTCGCGGCGCGGGTGCTTTGCTGGGTAAAATCCATGAATTCGAAGTCGTGGCAGTTGCGGCATTCCAAAGAATCGTTGGCCTTGAAGCGCGCCCATTCACGTGTTGCCAGTTCCTTGCGTTTGGCCAGGAACTTGTCGCGGGTGTCGATGGTGCCGAAAATCTTGCCCCAGACCTCTTTTGAGGCCTGTGTTTTGCGGGCGATTTTGTCGGTCCAGTTGTGCGGCACGTGACAATCGGGACATGTGGCCCGCACGCCGGAGCGGTTGGTGTAGTGGATTGTCGATTTCATCTCTTCGAAGACGTTGTTGCGCATCTCATGGCAACTGACACAGAAGGTCTCCGTGTTGGTCAGTTCCAGGGCCGTATTGAAGGCACCCCAGAAGACAATCCCGGCAATGAACCCGCCGGCGGTCAGGAAGGCCAGGCTGAAATACTTGCTGGGGCTGTTAAGAAGGTTCCAATAGCCTTTGAGTCGTGAAACCAGGTGCACGGCTCAGCCCCCCTTCTTCGGTTTCAGGCGTTTGATGATGTCGTCCACGTCGATGAACTTGTTGCCGACCAGGGGCTTCATCTCCATTTGCGGCACGTGGCATTGATTGCAGAAATAGCGCCGAGGCGAGATTTGCGCCCGCACCTGGCCATGGCGGTCCATGAAATGCGTGACCGAGACCATGGGCGCCTGGCTGTCGGCGGTCGCCCTCCGGCTATGGCAGGTCAGGCATTTGTTGGCGTTCTTGTCGACCTGATAACCGCGGATCTTGTGTGGGATGGTCGGCGGCTGTTCCGGGTAATTGCGCATGCGCTTCAGGTCCTTGTTGGAGATCTTCGGCATTGGCTGCGTTGCCGGTTCAACGTCGATGGCATTGCCGCGCAGCGTTGCGATGGGTTCGGCGGTCATTGAGGTCGCCGGAAGGAGAACCGCGGCGGTCAGGGCGACGGCGGCGGCGAAGGGTTTCCAAATGGGTCTCATGCTGGGATCACCTTTACGGCACATTTCTTGAAATCCGTTTGTTTGGAGATCGGGTCCGTGGCATCCAGCGTCACCTTGTTGATCAGCCGGCTGGCATCGAACCAGGGCACGAAAATCAGACCGCGCGGTGGTTTGTTGCGGCCGCGAGTTTCCACCCGGGTGACGATCTCGCCGCGCCGGGACACGACCTTCACTTCTGATCCGCGGCGTAGCTTGCGGGCCTTGGCATCGTCCGGGTGCATGAACACGACTGCATCGGGGAAGGCCTTGTACAACTCCGGCACGCGTTGCGTCATGGATCCGGAATGCCAGTGTTCGATGACCCGGCCCGTCGATAACCAGAGATCAAATTCGTCATCGGGCGATTCGGCCGGCGGCTCATAGGGCAGCGCGAAGGCCACCGCCTTGCCATCGGGCTTGCCGTAGAATTGCAGGCCCGTGCCGGCTTTCACATAGGGGTCCTGTCCCTCCCGAAAGCGCCAGCGTGTTTCCTTTCCGTTGACCACCGGCCAACGCAGGCCGCGCACTTGATGATAGGTGTCGAAGGGCGCCAGGTCGTGACCGTGGTCGCGGCCGAAGGCGGCATATTCCTCGAACAGCCCTTTCTGGAGATAGAAGCCGAAGTGCTTGGCCTCGTCGTTGTCATGCTGAGCGCTGGTCTCGGCCAGGGGATAGCGGTCAACGGCACCGTTTTCGAACAACACTTGATAGAGGGTGCGGCCACGGTAGGCCGGGTTGGCATCGAGGATTCCCTTCGGCCAGACCTCGTCGGTCTTGAAGCGCTTGGAGAATTCCACCAACTGCCATAAGTCAGATCGCGACTCACCAGGCGACGCCACCTGCTGGTACCAAAACTGGGTGCGCCGTTCGGCGTTGCCATAGGCGCCTTCCTTCTCCACCCACATGGCGGTGGGCAAGATCAGATCGGCGGCCTGGGCCGTCACCGTGGGATAGGCGTCCGAGACGACGATGAAGTTGTCCGGATTGCGGTAGCCGGGAAAGCCTTCTTCGTTGAGGTTGGCGGCGGCCTGCAGGTTGTTGTTGCACTGGACCCAGTAGGCGTTGATTTTCGAATCCTTGAGCATGCGGTTGTGCTGGACGGCGTGATAGCCTGGCTTCGGCGGGATCAGGCCGGCCGGCAGTTGCCAAATCTTTTCGGCAATATCCCGGTGCTTCTTCTTCGCCACCACCAGATCGGCCGGCAGCCGGTGCGAAAACGTGCCAACCTCACGCGCCGTGCCGCAGGCCGAGGGCTGGCCGGTCAATGAGAAGGGGCTGTTGCCGGGTTCGGAAATTTTACCGGTCAAAAGGTGGATGTTGTAGATCAGATTGTTGGCCCACACGCCACGGGTATGCTGATTGAAACCCATGGTCCAGAACGACGTGACCTTGGTGTTCGGGTCGGCATAAAGCTCGGCCAGGGCGGTCAGCCGTTCCGTTGAGACGCCGGACATCTTCGACACCCGGTCGATATCGTATTCACTGACGAATTTGGCGAACTCCTCAAATGTCATAGGCTTCGAGCCACCGGCCTTGCCGGCGTTTTTGGCCTTCTTTTGCAGCGGATGGGTGGGCCGCAGACCATAGCCGATATCGTCGTTGCCGCGCCGGAAGTTGACGTGTTTGTTGACGAAGACCTTGTTCACCCGGCCCGTGTCGATGATGTACTTGGCGATGAAGTTGAGGATCGCCAGATCCGTCTGCGGTGTGAACACCATGGGGATGTCGGCCAGATCGAAGCAGCGGTGCTGGAAGGTCGACAGGACCGCGACCTTGACGTGCGGTGAGCTGAGGCGGCGGTCGGCGACGCGGGTCCACAGGATCGGATGCATTTCGGCCATGTTCGATCCCCACAGCACAAAGGCATCTGCGGCCTCAATGTCGTCATAGCAACCCATGGGTTCATCGATACCGAAGGTTCGCATAAAACCACCGACGGCGGACGCCATGCAATGGCGCGCATTGGGGTCGATGTTGTTGGACCGGAATCCGGCCTTCATCAGCTTCGATGCGGCATAGCCTTCCCAGATGGTCCATTGGCCTGAGCCGAACATGCCGACGGCCGTTGGGCCTTTCTCCTTCAGGGCCTTTTTGAACTTCACTTCCATGATGTCGAAAGCCTGGTCCCAGGAGACCGGCTCAAACTCGCCATCCTTGGCGTACTTGCCGTTCTTCATGCGCAGCAGTGGTTTCGTCAGGCGGTCCTCTCCGTAGAGGATTTTCGCCAGAAAATACCCCTTCACACAGTTCAGGCCCTTGTTGACCTCGGCGTGGATGTCGCCGTGGGTGGCGACGACCCGGCCCTCCTTCGTGGCAACCATGACGGAGCAGCCGGTGCCACAGAACCGGCACGGTGCCTTGTCCCATTTCAGCTCCGTGACCTGGCTTTGCGTTGCGATATTTGCCGCCTTGGCAGTCAGCGGCATGCCGGCTGCGGCGGCCGCAACGGCGACGGCATTGGCCTTGATATAGTCGCGGCGCGTCAGTCCGCCCGTCGATTTACTGTCGGATTTTTTGTCAACCATGATCAGTGTCCTCAAGCTGGTGATAGACCAAGGATGCGGCGACGACGCCATCGGCGGCCTCAATGGCGCCGACCAACTGGACCAGTTGTGCATCGCTTTCGGCTTCCACGGTGACAATCAATTTTCCAGCGGCAACGCCATGGGTGTCGATGCCGGGGATGTGGCGCAGGTGCCGGCCAATGGCGTCGATCTTGTCCGGCCAGGCCTGCACCAACAGGCTGGCGATGTGCGCACCTGCGGACTTCGACCGGGCACCCAGCAGCGTCCGACGCGATGGGGTTGCGGGAATTTTCGTCGGTTCAAACATTTCACTTCTCCGTGCCAAGGAAGGCTGCGTCGATAAATCGCATCATCAGTTCGTGCCTGGGGGGCCGGCAATGATCTGGTACATCCAGATGGAAAACCCGTAGCCGCCGACCAGAACCACCGATAGCACCGGTGCCAGGACAACGGTCAAGAACAGGAAGCCCAGAAGCTCGCGTTTCTTATCTGGTGCGTCACTGGTGTTCGACATGAGACCCTCGCGATTTCGAATTTGATGCCAATTCTATACTACAATGTTTCGAAACTAGAATTGATCCATATCAAGTATGGCTTCCGTGCCCATATGGACACAGGCGTGCATGATGGGCAAAACGGTTGTTGACTATGGCCTCTACAGGAAACCATGTTTCTTGATGGTCGCAGCGCGTTCTCCTGCCGAAAATTTCATGGCGCTTTCCGCCGGTCAGGCTGTCAGTGTTGTTGCGGCATTGATTACCAACATCTGGCTGGCCCGTATTCTTGGACCTTCGGGACTGGGGATTCTAGGGTTTGGGTCGGCGGTTGTCGCCTATCTTGTGCTTGGGACGGCCTGTGGCAGCGAAGTTTGGGGTGCCCGGCTGATCGCTTCCAAGAGATATTCGGTGGCCACGGTTACCAGCCGGGTTTCCGGCATGCGCATATGGACGTTCGTTGGCGCCATGGGTGTGTTTTATATGGCCCTGCCTTTCCTTGCGGCAGACGAAACCGCGCAGACGATTGTGATGGTTCAGGCGGGCGCCGTATGCGCGGTGCCGATCACCTTGGACTATTTTTATCAAGGCATTCAGCGCCAAGCCACCAACGCCGCCCGCCAGGCGTTTCAATCGGTTCTCATTCTGGTTCTCAGTCTTTATTTGGTCAGGTCATCGCAAGACGTTCTGTCGGCGGCGGTCGCGCAATCACTCGGCGTGATGGTCCCCGCGCTGATCATATTCTTCATTACCTATGGCCGTTTTCCCATTGTCGTGCCGAATCTCAGCTTCCGGGCGATGACGAAGACCTTTCGGCGGGTGGCGCCGTTTACCGTGTCGGCGTTCGTCAACACGCTGTTTTTCACGGTCGACATTGTGATGCTGGGGATTTTGTCGAACAGCTATGAAACGGGTTTGTACGTCGCCGGATCAAGGCTCATGCTTTTTTCCCTGATGCCGGCGGGGATGATTTTCGCCGTCAGCTTCCCGAAACTTGTTTCCGCACCGGTAGAGAAGCGGCGCAGAATTTTCGGCATTTATGCCATTGCCATCAGTTTGGTCGGCGTATCGGGTTGCGCCGTTGCCATCGCCACGGCGCCAACCCTAATTTCGACCATATACGGTGACGCCTTCTTGCCGGCGGTTTCGATTTTCATCGTCCAGATGGCGACCGTCATTATGGTCCATGGCCGGATGGCGCCGGGCGGCGGTATGAGTTCCTGGGGGCTGCAAAAGGAACACGCACGCTCGACCAGCATCGCGGCCCTTATCAATGTCGCGTTAAACGTCTTTTTGATACGAAAATTCGGCGCGGCGGGCGCGGCCTATGCAACGCTGATCTCGCAGATCGCCATATACGCCATGTTCACCTACTGGTTGCGGCGGCGTACGGGAATTGGCGTTCTTGGCAAACAGTTGGCGGCGCTTTTATGCGGCGCCTTGGCCTGTGGCGCGGTTTATGGGCTGGCGACCCAGGTAACGGGCGTCCTTCTGATCGTTGGCGGCACGGTTTTAAGTGTCCTCGTCACGTTACTCATGGCGCGGCTTATGGGTCTCTATCGGTGGTCCGAAATTCAAGAAATGTTGCGGCCGCCGGCGACGTCATAGCCGAACTTTGGATCAAGTTGAGTTTTCACCGCATGGTCAAGCATCTGACACTTTTCCGGCGCAAGCTGGTTCATGTGATCGCCGATTTTCCCATGCCGGGTTTTGTAGGATTGCTTGTCGGCCTTGTCGCCGGGCCGGAAGTCATCCCAGCCCAACGTGTTGTTTTCCTCAATTGAGCGCACGTTGTCGAAGGCAGCATATTTAACCGCCTCGGCGATTACCTCATCGGATACGTCGCCATAGCCGCAAAAACTGAGACACCGGCGCAATTCGTACTCAGGTTGCCGATGTAGATCTTCGTAGCGCATGAGCAGAAAATCCGAAGCGTCTTGATGGTCGCCCATCCAGCTGTTGTAAAACGCGAAAATCGTTGCCAAGGACCCGCGCTCGATATCGATGAATTCCTCCAGCGACCCGCCGAAGGTTTTGAAGGTCGCCACACCGCTTAAATCCCCGCGTTTAAGCTGGTCAAAATACCATGAAATGATCAGGTCGCGCGGATCGCGGGCCAAGAATATCACCTTGCGGCCAATGTAATGACTGCGGTCCGATGAAAGCTCCGCCGGCGTTTTTATGAACACATTATCGTCATGGCTCAAAATGATGCGGGGCAGATTTTCGCCGCCTTTGGTAAAAGGCAAGAGATGCAGGTCCCAGAAGTTCTTTACCGTCATGTTCGCAGAAGACTTCAACACGTAGCCGAGCATCAGCCGCAACCAGGTCCGTCCCGAGCACGGATAGGAGACCACACACACGTCATTGCTGAGACGCCGATACAGCGACAACATAAAGTCTGGCGCCCAATTACCTGCTCCGGCGGGAATGCGCGGTAAAAGAAATTTTTGTAGGGACCTGAGCATAGTCGCGACCGTCGTTATGTATTTACGTATTCGATGCTTATGCGAAACCAGGTGGGGTGCCCAGCCTAATCGTCAGAAGTGGTGCCGTCGGGAAGGATTGAACTTCCGACCTCGCCATTACCAATGGCGCGCTCTACCACTGAGCTACGACGGCATCTGAGGGAAGGCGGGCGCAAAATGCCATAGGGCGTTGGCCCGCGCAAGCATCCGTTGGCGCGGCCGGCTTGACCCCTCTGCCTTGCAGTTCCAGGATCGGCCTATGGCCGAGAAAGACAAAGCACCACTGCGTCCCCAAGCTGCTGAAAAGGCCCGGAAGGCAGAGGCCCGCGATCAGCGTTTGTCCGAATCGCTGCGCGCTAATTTGGAAAAGCGCAAGAGCCAGGCCCGTCAGCGCGCTGGGAAGCCAATTGCCAAGAAATAAGCGAAGCGCCGTGTCAGCGCCTTATTTTTGCCAATCTCGGGCGGCATAAGGTTCGCCAGACCTTGAGCCGGGCGGGCGCTTGATCTAAAAGCGTCGGCGCAACACATCGACAACCTGTCAGGCAATTTCATGGATCGTATTCGGATCGTCGGCGGCAAGCCATTGCATGGCGAAATCCCCATCAGCGGCGCCAAAAATGCCGCCCTGCCTCTTTTGACGGCAAGCCTGCTGACCGATGAGACCCTGACCCTTTCGAATTTACCTGCTCTGGCCGACATTTCTTCCATGGCGGACTTGTTGAAAGAACTCGGTGTCCGCATCGTCACGAACGATGCGGCATCCGACGGCTCATCGGGCGGGCAGGTTTTGGAATTAACCGCCGCCAAGATCGCGGCGACGACGGCGCCCTACGATGTGGTCCGCAAAATGCGTGCCTCGGTGTTGGTGCTGGGACCCTTGCTGGCCCGTGAGGGTGAGGCCCGGGTCTCTCTGCCGGGCGGCTGCGCCATCGGCACCAGGCCTGTAGATCTCCATCTGAAGGCCATGGAACAGTTGGGCGCCGAGATCGAGTTGGCGGAAGGCTATATCAATGCCCGGGCCCCGAAGGGGTTGATCGGCGGCCACGTCGTCTTTCCCATGGTTACCGTCGGCGGCACCGAAAACATTCTTATGGCGGCCGCCCTGGCGCGCGGCGAGACGGTCATTTCCAATGCCGCCCGTGAGCCGGAAGTGACGGACCTGGCCCAGTGTCTGTCGGGCATGGGCGCGAAGATCGACGGTATCGGCACCGATACACTGCACGTCCAAGGCGTCGGTCGCTTGCATGGGGCGGACTATTCGGTGCTTCCCGATCGTATCGAAACGGGGAGTTACGCTGTCGCCGCGGCGATCACCGGCGGCGACTTGCTTTTGCGCGGTGCGCGCATGGACCTGATTGATGCGACAGCCGAATTGCTGAGCCGCGCCGGCGTCGAATTTTCCCAGGAAGACCTGGGCCTGCGCGTTCAGCGGACCAACGGACGGCTGCGCGGTGTCGATTTGATGACTGAGCCGTTTCCCGGATTTCCCACCGACATGCAAGCCCAGTTCATGGCCTTGATGTCGGTTTCCGATGGTGCCTCCATGGTCACCGAGACGATCTTTGAGAACCGTTTCATGCATGTGCCCGAGCTTTGCCGTATGGGCGCCGATATCAATGTGCACGGCGCGTCGGCGATCATCCGCGGGGTTTCGCACCTGTCCGGCGCACCGGTCATGGCGACGGACTTGAGGGCCTCCGTTTCTCTTGTACTGGCCGGGCTGGCGGCGGAAGGGGAGACCGTTATCAACCGGGTCTATCATCTGGATCGAGGGTATGAGTGCCTGGAGGCAAAGTTAGCCCAGTGCGGCGCCGAGATCGAACGCCTCGACGATTAGCCGCATCGACCGACGTTCGCTCTGGACATTGGCCAAACAATTCCTAGAGAACGCCGCAAAAATCTTCTATGAATGCCGCGAAATCAATTGCTTGAGGCGAAATCGCCGTGCCCGATCCATCGGCCAACGAGAATTTGGTGCTGGCTCTTCCGAAAGGCAGGATTCTTAAGGAAGTCATGCCCATCGTTCGGCGTGCCGGCATTCAGCCGGAGGCGGCCTTCGATGACGAACGCGCGCGTCAGTTGCGATTCGCGACCAACATCGACGGCCTCGACATCATCCGTGTCCGCAGCTTCGATGCCGCCACTTTTGTGGCATTTGGCGGCGCTCACTTGGGCGTTGCCGGCAACGACGTTCTCATGGAATTCGACTATTCGGAGCTTTACGCGCCACTTGACCTGGATGTCGGCCACTGCCGCATTTCCGTCGCCGAACCCGCAGACATGGTGGCCGCCGACGATCCGTCACGGTGGAGTTCTGTGCGGGTGGCGACGAAGTATCCGGGTATCACCCAGCGCCACTTCGCCCGCCGCGGTGTCCAGGCGGACTGCATCAAGCTCAACGGCGCCATGGAACTGGCGCCGCAATTAGGGCTCTGCCGGCGCATCGTCGATCTGGTCTCCTCAGGCGCCACCTTGAAAGCCAACGGCTTGGTCGAGATTGAAAAGATATGTGACATTACGTCGCGTTTGACCGTCAACCGGGCGGCCTGGAAGACCCGGTCCGGCGAGATCAATCATTGGCTTCAGAAATTTCAGGAGGCCGTCGATGCCGAGGCGGCTTAATTACGGCGACGCGGACTTCGAACAGGCATTTGCGGCGCTGCTGAGCGAGAAGCGTGAGACGGAAGCCGACGTCAATGATGCGGTATCGGCGATCCTGGCCGACGTGAAAGCACGCGGCGACGCGGCCGTCTGTGAGGCGACGGCCAAATTCGACCGGTTTAATCTGACGCCCGATGGCATGGCTTTCGGTCCTGCGGAAATCTCTGCGGCACGGGGCGCTTGTGATGCGGACACTTTGGCGGCGCTGGAGCTGGCGGCATCAAGGATCCGGGATTTCCATGAGAAACAGGTGCCCAATGACCTGGATGAGACGGATTTGGCAGGCTTGCGTCTGGGCTACCGGTGGTCGGCCGTTGCCGCCGCCGGGCTTTACGTGCCGGGCGGCACCGCCGCCTATCCGTCTTCCGTGCTGATGAACGCCGTGCCGGCCAAGGTCGCCGGGGCAGGGCGTCTTGTCATGGCGGTGCCGACACCGGATGGCATCATCAATCCGCTGGTTTTGGCGGCCGCGGAAATTGCCGGTGTCGATGAGATTTACCGCATCGGCGGTGCCCAGGCCATCGGTGCCCTGGCCTATGGAACCGATACCATCGCACCGGTCGACAAAATTGTCGGGCCCGGCAATGCTTATGTGGCAGCTGCCAAGCGCCAGGTTTTCGGCACGGTCGGTATCGATATGATTGCCGGCCCGTCGGAGATATTGGTGCTGGCCGACGGGCAGAACGACCCCGCCTGGATCGCCGCCGATCTATTGTCCCAGGCGGAGCACGACACCGCGGCGCAAGCTATTTTGATGACCGACGATGCGGTCTTTGCTGATGCGGTGGTGTCGGCGGTTGATGGCCATCTGAAAACCCTGCCGCGGGCCGAGACAGCCGGTGAAAGTTGGCGGAATTACGGGGCGGTGATCGTGGTGCCCGATCTGCCAGCGGCATTGCCGTTGATTGACCGAATTGCCCCGGAACACCTGGAAATCGCCACGGAGGATGCGCGCGCGTTGGCGGCAGGTGTCGGCAATGCCGGGGCTATATTCATGGGCCGCTTCGTTCCCGAAGCACTTGGCGACTATCTGGCCGGTCCAAACCACGTTCTGCCGACCGCGCGATCCGCACGCTTCTCATCGGGCCTCGGTGTGCTGGATTTCCTGAAGCGTACGTCAATGATTGAATGCGGAAGCGACGGCCTCAATGCCGTTGGCCCGGCGGCGGTGACGTTGGCCCGGGCGGAAGGCCTGGATGCCCACGCGCTATCGATTTCCATTCGCCTCAACCAACCGACCAAGGCCTAAGCCGCGGTGCAATTATATGGCTGCTGAAAACCGCATTGCCAATATTACGCTGGATGAGAAATCCGTAATCCGGCGATCTCCTCAAGTCGAACACGAGCGCAAGGTGGCGATTTTCGACCTGCTTGATGAGAACGAATTTTCCTTGAAGGACGGCGCTGCGGGACCCTACAGCTTGCACCTGCGCATTGAGGAAAACCGGTTGATTTTTGATGTCCGGCTGGAGGACGACAGCGGCCTTGCGGAAGTCACTTTGCCAACCAGCACGTTCCGCCGGACCGTCAAAGATTATTTCATGATCTGCGACAGCTACTTCGAAGCCATCAAGACCAAGACGCCGTCTCAGATCGAAGCCATCGACATGGCGCGCCGCGGTCTCCACAACGAAGGCGCGGAACTGCTCAAGGAACGCATGGAAGATCGAGTGGAGATGGACCGCCAGACGGCGCGGCGATTATTTACGCTTGTTTGCGTGCTGCACATCAGGGCTTGAGCGGCGGATGACGGATATTCCCTCTGCCGTATTGTTTGCCTGCACCATGAATTCCGTGCGTTCGCCGATGGCCGAATCGATCCTAAAATTTTTGCACGGCACCCGAATTTATGTGGATTCCGTGGGCGTGCGATCCATCGACGTGGACGGCTTTGCCGTCGCCGTCATGGATGAGATCGGCATCGATTTGAGCCGCCACAACGCCAAGACCTTTGATGACTTGGAGGACAGTTACTACGACCTGGTCATTCCCTTGTCGCCGCAGGCCCAGCACCGGGCCGTTGAGATGACGCGTGTTATGGCTTGCGATATCGAATTTTGGAATACCTTCGATCCTTCGATGGTCGAAACGGACGACCGGGAGCGGCGATTGGAGGCCTATCGGCAGGTCCGTGATCAGTTAATGCAACGAATTAAGCAGCGCTTTCCGTTGACCAGTGCCATTGATACGTAATTTCTTGGGAAAACGCTTGACCCACGCTGATTTGACGCCATGTTTAGGGCCACTTTTGAACAAGACTGAGTGAAATATGGCCAAAGAAGAGCCGTTGGAGTTCACTGGCACGGTGACCGAAATTCTTCCGAACGCAATGTTCCGGGTGATTCTCGATAACGATCATGAAATTCTTGCCCATACGGCAGGAAAGATGCGCAAGCACCGCATTCGGGTGCTCGCCGGTGACCGGGTCAACGTGGAAATGACTCCCTACGACCTGACCAAAGGTCGCATAACCTTCCGCTACAAATAGGATTTCGGCCGGATGCCTGGCCGCCTCATCCTCGCGTCCGCGTCGCCCCGGCGCGTCGAGCTGCTGGCGCAAGTCGGTATCAGGCCGGCGGAAGTGGTTGCCGCGGACATTGATGAGACCGCCACGGGCAAGGAACTGCCGCGTGAGATTGCTGCACGCCTGGCGGCCGGCAAGGCCTGTTCCGTCGCGGCGCAATTTCCCGATGACTTCGTTCTCGGCGCTGATACAGTGGTTGCCTGTGGCCGGCGAGTCCTCGACAAACCAGAGAGCGAAGCCGCCGCCGCCGACCATCTTGCGCGGCTGTCCGGCCAGCGACACCGCGTTTACGGTGGCGTTTGTCTGGTGTCGCCGGGCGGGCGCACCCAGAACCGCCTGGTCATGACCCAGGTCAGCTTCAAACGCCTGCATGCATCTGAGATAGCCGACTATCTGGCATCAGGGGAGTGGCGCGGCAAGGCCGGTGCCTATGCCATCCAGGGGTTGGCGGGTGGTTTCGTGAGGCGTATCAACGGATCCTATTCGAATGTTGTCGGCCTGCCGCTTTTTGAAACGCTGGCGTTATTGAAAGGCGTTGGCATACAATCCCCGGACCGAGGCGCCCATGAACGTTGATCGAATTCTCATTTCCGCCGCCCCTGGCGAGACACGCATTGTCGAACTGGACGACGGCAACATGGTTGGCTTGACCATTGATCGGGCCGGCCAGAAATCCCTGGTCGGCGACATTATCGCCGGCCGGGTCGAAGCGGTTATTCATAATCTTCAGGCGGCTTTCGTTGACATTGGTCTAGAGCGTTCCGGTTATTTGGGACTCCCGGATGCGCGGCCTCATGGGGCCGAGGGCGACGATGGTATAGGTGATTATTTGAGCGAAGGCGACCGGGTCCTGGTCCAGGTCAGCCGTGATCCCCAGGAAGATAAGGGCGCCAAGTTGACGATGAAAACGGTCCTGACGGGCCGCGATCTGGTGTTTACGCCGGGGCGGCCCGGCATCTCCTTGTCACGGCGCATTTCCAACGAAGAAGAACGTGACCGGTTGACGTCTGCCATGGCTGATTTTCAAAACGCCGACGGCGGATACATCGTGCGGACCGCCGCACAGGAAGCCGAGACCGAGGACATCACCGGCGAAGCCGCCCGTCTTCAGGCCCGCTGGGTGGCCATCGATGAAGTATTTCGGGATGCAGTCCCGCCGGCCTGCCTGGAGCGCGAATTGGAGCCCGCCTGCCAACTGCTCAGGGATCAGGGCGGGATCGATTTGACCGCCATCGTGGTTGATGATGCGGATGTCTACAGCCGCATCAAAGCCTTTGCCGAAGCGGAGATGCCCGATATTGCCGACTTGGTCAACATGTACAGGGGTGACGGGCCGCTTTTTGACGCGGAAGGCGTCGAAGAGATGATCGACGACGCGCTCGACCCCTGGGTGGCGTTGCCGTCGGGCGGCAACATACGGATTAATGAGACGGACGCCCTGATTGCCGTCGATGTCAACACGGGCGGGGCTGCCGGAGGCAATCGCGAACAGCTGATGACGGACGTCAATTGTGAAGCGGCGGCGGCTTTTGCGCAACAAATCAGGCTGCGTAATTTAAGCGGTCTTATGGTCATCGATTTTGTCACCATGCGCCGCGAGGAAAATCAACAGAAGGTGCTGAGGGCGCTTCAGGCGGCACTTGCGGATGATCCGCACCGGCCTTTTATGGGCGGATTCACGCGCTTTGGGCTGGTCGAACTGACCCGCCGGCGCAAAGGTCTCAGTTTAACGGAGATTCTATGCGGCGGACCGGCGGCACCGGTTAAATCGGCCATGACGACAGCCCTGGAAGCCCTGCGTGCGGTGCTGCGCGCGGCCGAAATATCGCCCGGTGCCGGCATCGCCCTGGAACTTGCGCAAGCCGCCGCGGGGGCCATGAAAAACGAGGTCGCCGAGGCTTACGAATTGACCCGCGAGCGCTTGGGCGGCCAGCTGGAAATTCACGTCAACGCCAGCATGAAGCCCGATGGATTTTTGGTCCTGCGCGATGGAGCAGCCACATGAGCAAAGACCCGATGGCGGCCAAAGTCGTGCCTTTGAAGGGCGGCAAGTGTCCCATCTGTGGGAAGCACCGGGTCCAGGCATTTCGACCCTTTTGTTCGAAGCGATGCGCCGACCTGGACCTTGGAAATTGGTTCAACGAAGACTATCGGATCGCCGCCGCAGAGGCCGGCGAACTGGATGACGAAGCGTTTCCGGAAGATTGACCGAAATTTGCTCACATGTGCCACGGCAACCCTAGACAGGTCCCTCCGATTCCTTTAAAAGCCCCCGATGCCAACATCGCCCGATGGCGGTTCTCCGCAATCGCGGTTTCCCCTTTTGGGGGACGTGCCCAGGTAGCTCAGTTGGTAGAGCACGCGACTGAAAATCGCGGTGTCGGTGGTTCGATTCCGCCCCTGGGCACCATTTTTTGAATTCTCTTCCCGACAAAAAGCGCCGCGCCCTCACCAATACGCCGCAAGGCGTTTGAAGTTATCGCCGATTGTCTTTACGGCTTCCGCGTCGTTTAAATTGCCGGCAAACCAATCTTCCGCGACGGGCCAGAAGATCGTCCGGCCGACCGCGAAGCCCTTGCATAAAGGCTGTCGTCGGGCCGCCGTGAAGCTCTTGGCAAGCTCTGGCTCCGGCGCTTGCAGGCCCAGCACGACAATGCCCCGGCAATGGGGATCGCGATCCTTAATCTCATTACAGATAGTCGCCCATTCCGCGTCATCATTCAGCGGCGGTAATTTCCACCAGTCGGGATATATGCCGCGGTCGTACAGCGCGCTGATGGATCGGACCAGCGTGGTATCATTCCGCGTCATGTCGTCCGGCGGAATGACTTCAACCAAAAGGTCGTGGTTGGTTTCGAGACAAGCTTCGTAAAGTTCGAAAAGCCTGGCCTCCTGTTCACAACGTAACGGGTCCGGGTCGTCGGGATGATGAACAATCAGGCATTTGGCAACATGTTCCGCCGGCCATGATCGCAGTTGAAGGCCAATATTTGTTTGGCCTTCGAATGCCAGGGGACGTGATCCCGGAAGTTCAACGGGGCGGGCAATCCAGGTACCGTTGCCCGTAAGGCGGTGCAGGGCGCGCTCACCGTATCGGGAATCTATGATGACGCCGGCGCCTTCCACGTCCGCTGCGACGGCGCAGAAGGCATCGGCGATGAGGTCCTTGAAGAGGGAAATGCGGTCTCGGTTGCCGACATACCGGTCGGCCAGTTCCTCGAATTGGGCGCGGTGGTCGAAAGCCAGGGCTTGGACCGTTGGCCAGTTTTGTGCCCGGTTGGTTACCCGGTGGATGCGGTCCATGTCGGGGCTGGAAGCATCTTCGCGCGGCGTCTCAGACCCAAGAAATGCCGTCAGTTCGTGCCAACTTGGCATCGCCGGCGCACAGCCGTTTCGCGATACCACCAAGGCTCCGGTACCATTTGCGTACCGGCAACAGGTTTCAAGATCGTCACCGGCGATCCAGCCACGCAGGAACCCGCTTAGGAAGCCGTCGCCGGCACCCAGCGTGTTAAGCGCGGTGACCGGCCGGCCGGCCACGGAGATACCGTCGTCCAAATCGTCCGGTATGGCGCCATCATAGACCGTGCATCCCAACGCGCCGCGTTTCAACACGATGACACCTTGGCTTCGGTCACGAATGGCGCGCAGTGCCGCCCGCGTGTCCTCGGATCCCCCGGCGATATGGATTTCCTCCTCCGTGCCGACAATCAGGTCACATTTGACCAGAACGGAATTCAGGCGCTTGGTAATCGCCGAATTGGCGACAAACCGGTTGTCGCCGGCGGCATGGCCCGTCAGGCCCCAAAGAACGGGGCGATAGTCGATGTCGAATACAACCTTGGTGTTGTGCGCGCGCGCCGACGATATGGCGGCGAGGCTGGCGGCCTCCACGCCGGGGCTGGAGAAAGGCGTGCCGGAAACCAAAAGTGCTTTTGCCGTGGCGATGTAACTGTCGTCAATATGGTCGGCGCAGAGCGCCATGTCCGCACAATCGGACCGGTAGAATATATGGGGAAAGGTTTCACGGTCGCGGATGCCGAGAATGACCAGGGCCGTGAGCCGTTCCGGGTCGTAGGATATTTGCGAGATGTCGACGCCTTCGGCGGCAAGCGTCTCAACGATAAACCGCCCCATCTGTTCGTCGCCGACCCGGGTAATAAGACCGCTTTTCAGGCCAAGCCTGGACGTGCCAATGGATATATTGGCGGGGCAGCCACCGACATACTTGGCGAAGGTCTGCACATCCTCCAGTCGGCCACCGACCTGTTCGCCATATAAGTCGACCGACGACCGCCCGAGGCAGACGATATCCAAAGGCCGGCCGGTCATGCCCGCGCCTTGCCGTTTTCCATGGCCGCCAAATGATGCCCCAAACTGACCACCAGCGTCTGCGCCAGACACATGGGCGCCATGAGGGTCCGAAATCCGCTGTTATTGCGTTCGTATGTCTCCATGGTGACGGCGCTTTCCAAGGCAAGCGGACTTAACGCGCTATCGGTGATCGATATGATGGGGACACCGGCTTCGCTACGTTCCGTGACAATCTCGACCACGGACGGCGTATAGGGCCGAAAACTGATTGCGACGATGACGTCCCTGGGTGTCGCCAGGGAAGCCTGGTTGGTGAGCAGGCCGCCGACGCCGTCCATCAATACGCAGCGTTGTTCCAAGCGCGACAAGGCGTAGCTCAAATAAAAGGCGACCGGAAAGGCGCGCCGCTGAGCCAGCAGATAGATATCATTGGCATTGGCCAGAATTTCGATCGCCTGAACGATCCGTTCCGGCGGGGTCTGTAGGCGCAAGGTCTCCAGCGAGGCAATTCCCTGATCAACGAAATCCGTCAGCACGGCATCGGGTGTTTCGACCTGACCGACAATTATTTGACCGGCGCGTCGTGACCGGATGCGTTCAACATAGCTTGCCGACGCATCCGTCAGGCGGGTGCGGAACACCTGTTGAATGTCGCTGAACCCGTCAAAGCCCAACCCCTTGGCGAAACGAACCATGCTGGATGGCTGTACGCCGATAGCCTCGGCCACCTGAGCGACGGTCTTCAAGGCCATGTCATTAGGGTTTTCGACGGCGTGTTCCGCGATCATCTTCATTTGACCCCGGTATTCCGGATAGTGCGTGGCAATGAGGGCCTTCAGTCCGTCGAAGGTATCGGGCAGGGCGGACGTGGCTTTCATTTGCGATCTCATGGGGACCTCAGATTTGCCGAGCATGTTTGCCTGGACGATCTCTCGTCAGGAAGAAGTTGAACATATATTTTTTTTATTGACAAGAAAAAAATATTCATTCATAATTATAATTAAGAATAATCGTTCAAATTCATGCGGAGACCAACATGTCCACACGTATCGGCTTCATCGGCATCGGCTTGATGGGGCATGGCATGGCTAAGAATCTTCTTCAGGGCGGCTATACATTGACCGCCATGGCGCATCGCAACCGCGATCCGCTCATGGACTTGATATCGTTGGGGGCCACCGAGGCCAAGACGCCCCGCCAGATCGCCGAGGTTTCGGATGTTGTCATCATATGTGTCACCGGCGCCCCGCAGATGGAACAGGTGGTCTATGGCGAAAACGGCCTCATGGAGGGTGTTCGTGAAGGCCTCATCGTCATGGACTGCACAACGAATGAGCCGTCGACGACGGAACGGGTCGCCGCAGACCTTGCCGAGCGTAGCGCGCAGCTTGCCGATGTGCCGTTGGCTTTGACGCCGAAAGAGGCGGAAGAAGGCGCCCTCAATGTCATGGTCGGCGCTTCCGATGAACTATATGAAGAGATTCTTCCGATCATCGATTGCTTTGCCGCTAATATCGTCCACACGGGCCACATGGGGTCGGCCATACGGGTCAAGCTGATCTACAATTTTCTTGCCATGGGAACCGTCGCGCTGATTTCCGAGACCATGGCCGCCGTGGCCGCCACCGGGATCGACAAGCAAGGGTTCTACGACATTATCTCCGCCGGCGGCGCCAACTGCGGCATCTATCAGCGGATCATCACCCGGGCCATGGAGGAGGGCGACTATGCCGGCCTCATGTTCACGGTCGGCAACGCGGCCAAGGATCTTCGATATTACACCCGCATGACCGAAGACGTGCCGCTGACCGGCAACCTGGGCAATGCGGTCCATCACGCCTACGTGCAGGCCGCCAACCTGGGGCTTGGCGACGAATACGTGGGCAGCCTCATGGAGGCTCAGTCGAAACTCAACGGCGTGAAAATTTTTGGCGGGTAACCCGCCCGAAACCGTGACGCGGGCCGGCCGCACCACGGGCTCAACGATAACAATACGGCCGGCACGCGAAGCAAATTGTTTGAAACAGGAGACATAGGAGGAAACCATGTCAGACAAATCTAAAATCTCACGCAGACGTCTTTTGAAGGGTGCCGGGGTTGCGACGGCAGGTGCCGGTGCGGCGTTCTTTGGCCCCTGGAAGCATAACCACATGTATGCTTCGGCGGCCGACAAGCCGATCAAGATCGGCCTGACTTCGGACGCCAGCGGTCAGTATGCCAACTCCGGCGCATCGGACCGGCGCGGCATGATGATGGCCATCGACGAGGTCAACGCCAATGGCGGCATTTTCGGCCGCAAGATTGAGACCGTGCACATCGATACGGAGACCACCCCGGCGACGGGTTCGCGCGTTGCCGAACGGCTGATCACCCGCGAAGGCTGCGGCTACTTGATCGGCGCCGTCAGCTCAGGCGTTGCCAATGCCATTAGCCAGGTGGCCCAGAAGCATGGCGTGGTCTATCTCAATACGAACTCGTCGTCGCCCACGGAAAGCGGCAAGAACAAGCACCGCGTCAAGTTCGTCTGGGACGGTAACGGCCGCAACTTCGCCCAGGCAGCGGTGAAGAATTCGATCCAGTCGCACGGCAAGAAATGGCTGTTGCTGACCAACGACTATGTCTGGGGGCATAACACGTCGAAAGCGACCCGCGGGCTTGTCGACCAGTATGGCGGTCAGATCACCGACGAGATTATGGTGCCGCAAGGTACGCGCGACTTCTCGTCATTTCTGCTGAAGGTTCAGCAGGCCAAACCGGACGTCGTAGCGGCGGCCATCGGCGGCGACGACCAAAAAGCCATGCGCCAGCAGGTGGCTCAATTGGGTCTCGGCTCAAAAATGGCCTGGATCAACAACCAGCAGGACTGGCCCGACGTTTACGGACTGCCGGTGAAGAACCTGTTCGGCGTGTTCGGTACAACCTGGTATTACAAGCTCGATCTGCCCGGTGTCGCCGAATTCGTGAAGCGCTATCAAGCGGCCTATCCGGACACCAAAATGAAGGTGCCGGGGAACGTCTTCTACAACGGCTACATGGCCACCAACTCGCTGCTTGGTGCCATCAAGGCGGCGGGTTCAACCAACAACATCAAAGTCATCAAGCAGCTTGAAGGTCTGAAGGTTTCGGCCCGTGACCGCATGCAGCATCACGATGCCTGGATGAACCCGAACACCCATCAGATGCAGCAGACCGTCTACCTGGCGACCGCCAACACGGCCGCCAAGGAAAAGGACGATATGTTCAAGCTGCTCAGCCAGTCGGCGCCGGCGGATGTTGCCGACGGCAAGGCGGAAGGTTCCGGGCAGTTGGAATCCTACGACGCCACACCGACCTTCGACGCCTAATCCTCCGAAAATCCCCGCCGGCCGACGGTTCATCTGAACGCCGGCGGGGAGTTTTTTTTAAGAATTTGCGCGGCCCGGCAGCGGCCGCGAATTGGAAAGTTCGGCCTGAGCCCATGGACGCCATTCTCAACCTCCTGCCGCATCTGGTGAACGGCCTCTCGCTGGGATTGCTGTTCGCGCTGATTGCCCTGGGTTTCATGCTGATCGTCGGCGTCATGGAGCTGATCAATCTGGCCCATGGCTCACTGTTCGCGCTGGGCGCCTATGCCGCCATGGCGATCATCAATCCTGATCCCGCTTTGTTCGGCACTTTCGGTGTTTGGTATTCGGAATTCCCCCTGGCGGCACGCTATATGGTCGGGTTGGCGTTGGCGCCGGTCCTTATCGCCGGCGTCGGCTTCGGCTTGGAAATCTGTATGCGCCGGACCTACGGCAAGGACCCGCTGTACGGCCTGTTGCTGACCTTCGGCGCCGCCCTGGTGATCGAAGAATTGATCCGTATCGTTTGGGGTTCCGGTGAACAGGTCATGCCGGTGCCCGAGGCCGTCGGCGGCGCCTTTATTTTCGGCGGTATGATTTATTCGAAGTATCGTTTTTTCGCCGCCGGCGCCGGTCTGGTGGTGATCTTCCTGGTTTGGCTGTTTCTGGAAAAGACCCCCTACGGCGCGATCATCAAGGCCGGCGCCCATGACAGCGAAATGGTCAGGGCACTGGGAATCAATCTGACCCGGCTGCGGCTCTATGTGTTTGGTTTCGGCGCTGCCCTGGCGGCCGTTGCCGGCATCGTCCTGACCCCCATCTGGGGATTGCGCCCGCATGTCGGTGTCGACGTCGTGGTGCCGGCGTTCCTGATCATCGTGCTTGGCGGGGTCGGCAGTTTCTGGGGCGCGGTAATTGCCGGCGTTCTGGTCGGCATGGCCGTCGGGATCACCGGTGCCTATGCGTCGGAATGGTCGCTGATGTCCATGTACTTGCTGTTGATCGCGGTGGTCACTTTCCGGGCCCGCGGCCTGTTCGGCAAGAAAAGCGTTTTGGAGGCCTGAGGCCATGGGTTTGACCGGTTCCGGCGCATTGATTACCCGGCCCATGGTGGTGGTCTTTGCCGTCTTGGCGACCTTGCCGCTGTGGATCGGTCCCATCGGCCTTTACCAGTATTTGGGCGTTGAGATCGTCATCTGGATGATTTTCGCTTTGGGCTTCAATTTACTGTTGGGTTACACGGGCCTGCCGTCTTTCGGGCACGGCGCCTTTTTCGGTCTCGGCGCCTATGCATTTGGGCTGTTCCAGTTGAATGTCACCCACAATCTGTGGCTCGGCTTGGCCGCTGCCGTCGCCGTCGCTGCCTTGGGCGGCGCCATGGTGGCGGCTTTCATTTCGCACCGCCGCGGCATCTATTTCGCGCTGTTGACCATCGCGTTCGGCCAGGTTTTCTGGTTCATATCCTTGAAATGGCACACGGTGACCGGCGGCGAGGACGGATTGCTGAATATCCCCCGCCCGGCCATGGATTTCGGCATTGCGACGTTCTCGCTGAAGGACAATGTGGCGCTTTACTATTGCACCTTGTTGATGCTGGCGGTCGTCGTCATTGGGCTTTGGCGGCTGGTGCATTCGCCGTTCGGCAAGGTCATCCAGGCGATTAAGCAAAACGAGATGCGGGCCGGGTTTATCGGCTACAACGTCTGGCTCTATAAGTTTGCCGTGTTCACCTTGTCCGCCGGCATCGCCGGTCTGGCCGGCGGCCTGTTCGCCATGGCGCAGGAAGGCGCCTATCCGGACGTCATGAGCCTGCATGCATCGGGGTTTGTCGTCATGATGACTTTGGTCGGCGGCGGCTTCGTCAGCTTCTGGGGTCCCGTGGTCGGCGCCGTGATCTATTTCGTTGCTAGGGACTTCCTGGGCTCGTTAACGGAAACCTGGCTGCTCTGGTACGGGCTTATGTTCATGGGCCTCGTGGTGTTCAAGCCGGAAGGTGCTGCGGGGGCGTGGCAGGATTGGATGAAACGCCTCAGCGATCGCAAACGCGCCGATGGTCTGCGCGTGGGCGGTCAGTTGGCGCCGGAGAGGAGATAGCCATGGCTCTTTTCGAAGCGCAATCCATTCACAAGCGGTTTGGCGATCAGGTTGTCCTTGAGGAAATCTCTCTGGAATATGAAGAAGGCAAGCTGTTCGGCATCATGGGCCCCAACGGGGCCGGCAAGACGACCTGTTTCAACGTTCTGACGGGCCGCTACAAGCCGGAACGCGGCCGGGTGGTCTTCGACGGCGACGACATCACCGGCCTGCCGCCGCGAACGATTGCGCGCATGGGTATTTCGCGGTCGTTCCAGATCATGAACCTGTTCGACGACTATTCCGTGCTGGAGAACATCCTCATCGCGCTCCCCGACGTTCGCGACAACGGGTTCAACATCAGCCGTAATCTGACCACCGACAGCGCTGCGTCAGACCGTGCCCAGGCGGTTCTGGCCCAGGTTGGCCTGAAAGGACTGGAACACGCAGGCGCCAAGAGCCTTTCCTACGGCAACCGCCGCGCCCTGGAAATCGGCGTTGCCCTGGCCGCCGAACCGCGTCTGCTTTTCTTGGACGAACCGACCGCCGGGATGGGCGCCGAGGCGACGGCCGGCCTGGCGGATTTGATCCGGTCTTTGAAAGACCATTACACCATCGTCATCATCGAACACGACATGCGGTTCCTGTTCGGCCTGGCGGACCACATTTCGGTGATCCACTGGGGGCAGGTTATCGCTGAAGGCACGCCTGACGCGCTGAAAGCCAACAAATGGGTGCAGGCGTCCAACCTGGGGATGTTGCAATGATCTTGGACATTCAGGGTGTCGATACATTCTACGGTGAAACCCAGGCGCTGTTCGACGTCTCAATTCAGATCGGCGCCGGTGAAGTGGTCAGCCTGTTGGGGCCGAACGGCGCCGGCAAAACGACGACGATCCGTTCGATCCTCGGTCTGACACCGGCGGGCCGTGGCCGCATTCAGTTCGACGGCAGCGATATCACGGCGGCGGCCACCCACGAAATTGCCACTGCCGGCGTCGGTTGGGTGCCTGACGACCGGCGCATATTTCCGACCCTGACGGTGGAGCGGAATCTTTCCATCGCGCGTAAGAAAACACGCTTTCGCACCTGGCAGGTGGGCGAGATGTTCGAAATATTCTCAGCCCTGGAATACCTCATGGCGCGTGAATGCGAAAATCTTTCCGGCGGTGAGATGCAGATGGTGGCGATCTCGCGGGCATTACTGGGATCGCCGGGCCTTGTGTTGTTCGACGAGCCCAGCCAGGGCCTGGCGCCAAAGGTGGTGCAGGATGTCATGAAAACCATTTCACGCCTCAAGGCGGAGGGCATTTCGGTCCTGGTGGTTGAGCAGAACGCCGAAAGCGCCTTGTCGGTCAGCGACCGGGTTTACGTCATGGATCTCGGCCGTATCGTTCATGAGGGACCGGCCCGGGAACTTCTCGACGATGCCGGTCTGCGCGAACAATTGGTGGGGATTTGAGCCATGGATACGCCGATCCTTGAGGTCCGTGATCTGGTTAAGGCCTACACCCGAGGCCTGATCAGTAAACAGGAAACGTTTCGTCTGGAAGCGGCTTTTACGGTCGACCAACCCGCCGTGGTTGGCGTCATGGGCCCCAACGGATCGGGCAAGACCACCTTGTTCGAACTGATCACCGGGTCCAATCAGCCGACGGGTGGCGAAGTGCTGTGCATGGGCCGCAACATTCACGAGGTGAAGTATGACGAGCGCGACCGCCTGGCGATCCACTATCACCAATCCTATCAGGTGCGGCATTTCAAACGCACCAAACCGGCCTTCATGATGCAGCCGGCGGACCATGATTATCCCATGGTGCATTTGTTCGATGAGCCCCAGTTCAATACCCAGGACGGCTATATCGGTTTTATGGTGGAGTTTTTCGAGAAACTGCGGGCCGAGGGCCGCGTCGTCTTCCTTTGCCTGCATCCTAATGAGCCCTTTCACCTGGAAATCATGCGCGATATCTGCGAGCGCTATATTTTCGTGCAGAAAGGCCGGTTGACCCTGGCGCCGGACTTCGCGACCCTGTTGGATCACGCGCCGGTGCGTGATTATTTGGGTAATCTGGTGCCCAAGGCCGCTTAAAGGGGATACATGGCATGCAGATGTTGCAAGGTAAGACGGCCCTGGTGACCGGGGCCGCGGGCTCACTTGGTCTGGCCACGGCACAAGCTTTGGCCGCCGATGGTCTGAAGGTTGTGATGGCGGATATCGACGCGGACCGGCTGCAATCTTTGGCCGCGGAAATCGGGCCGATGGCCGTTGCCTGCGTATTGGATGTATCTGATCCCACCGCCGTGGAAACCGCCATTGCCGACATCGCCAATGATCACGGCGGGGTTGACGTCTTGGTCAACAACGCCGGCATTCTGTCCAACAACAAGGCCGCGGAGACCTCCCCTGAGGAATGGCGGCGGATCATGAGCATCAACCTGGACGGCGCCTTCTATTTGAGCCGCGCCTGTTTGCCGTCGATGAAAGAAAAGGGCTGGGGGCGCATCGTCAATATCTGTTCCATGGCAGCGAAGACCGGTGGCTTGACCGCTGGCACCGCCTACACGACATCGAAAGGCGGCATGGAAGCGTTGACCTTCTCGTTGGCGCGGGAATCGGCCGGCGGTGGCGTCACCGCCAACGGCATCGCGCCGGCCTACATCAACACGCCCATGGTGACGGAACAATTGAATGAGGCGCAGCGCCAGAAGCTGTTGTCGGAGATCCCCGTCGGGCGTTTCTGTGAGCCCGAGGAAGCCGCAAATGTGGTGAGTTTCCTGGTATCGCCTCTGTCAGGGTTTATTACCGGCGAGATCATCGATATCAACGGTGGCTTGCACCTCGACTAACTCAACAAAGGAAATTCCATGATATTGGCTGGCATGTTCGATTTGGAAGGCAAGACGGCTTTGGTAGTCGGCGGCTATGGCGGGATTGGCGGCGCCATTGCCGAAGGGTTGGCATCGCGGGGTGCGCGTGTCGCCGTGGCCGGGCGAGATGGAGGCAAGGCTGCGGCATTTGCGGAGAAACTCCCCGGTGGCGCCATCAGCGCGGCCCTGAACGGCACCGACGTCACCGACATCAATCGCGGTGTCGACGCGGTCGCCGATGCGTTGGGGGGTATCGATATCATGGTCAACTGTGTCGGGCGCAATATCGAACAGATGATGCTGGATGTCACCGAAGATGCCTTCGATGAGGTCTATGCCGCCAACCTGAAGTCGTCGGTGTTTCTGGGCCAAGCGGCGGCCCGCCATCAGATCGAAGCCGGGCGCGGCGGCAAACAGCTCCATTTGCTATCGGTCAGTGCTCATCGCGGCTTTCCGGATCGTGGCTATACGGCCTATTGCTCGACCAAGGGAGCGCTGATCATGCTGGTCCGCCAGCACGCGTTGGAACTGGCGTCACACGACATCCAGGTCAACGGTGTGGCACCGAC
>Ga0114932_10000766_pt1 | contig 37756 bp, 35 predicted proteins | sample 2SBtaG_2_FD_87286 | JGI IMG/M metagenome (GOLD analysis project Ga0114932, IMG submission 87286) | Deep subsurface microbial communities from Kolumbo volcano to uncover new lineages of life (NeLLi) - 2SBTROV12_ACTIVE470 metaG | ecosystem: Environmental > Aquatic > Marine > Volcanic ...
ATAATATACGAATCTTGACTTGTCTTATTGTCCGTCTTCTGCGTTGTAGCAACAGTTGCGTAGCCCTGCTATGTGCCTGTTGCTACGCCTTGAAGACAAACAATAATCCTGCGTCAATCTTTCCCATATTATTAAAACCTCGCTCCTAAGCTGCAACCATCACACAAATATCAGGGCATAAACATGCCACCGTTTACATGTAATGTCTCTCCACTTATATAACCCGCCTCAGGACTCACCAGAAAAGCCACCGCGTGTGCTATTTCTTCAACATTACCCAAACGGCCCAATGGAATAGAGCTAATTAACGCCTTCTTTTGTGCCTCAGGTAATTCACGGGTCATATCTGTATCAATGAAACCGGGAGCAATTGAATTCACAGTAATATTTCTCGAACCCACTTCACGAGCCATAGACTTGGTGAAACCAACAATACCTGCTTTTGCGGCTGCATAATTTGCCTGACCAGGATTTCCAGTTGCACCAACTACCGAAGTAATATTCACAATTCGCCCGAACCTTGCCTTCATCATGCCTCTTAAACAGGCTTTTGACATTCGATAAACCGAAGTCAGGTTAGTACTGATAATATCTTCCCATTCATCATCTTTCATTCGCATCAACAAATTATCCCGCGTAATTCCCGCATTATTAATCAATATTGTCGGTGCAGCTGCACGCGAATTAATTTCACTCATTACATCGGCAATTGACTGAGCCTGCCTGACGTCCAATTGCAAACCGAAGCTGTCAGCGCTGATATCAGATAATGCGGCAGAAATGGAATCTGCACCGGACGAGGTGGTTGCTGTACCAATTACTGTACTCCCGGATTCTTCTGCCAAACGTAAAGCGATCGCACGTCCAATCCCACGACTTGCACCAGTTACCAGAGTAATTTGACCCGTCACTGAATGAACTCCACTGCTGTTGCCAAAGTTTTATTATTATTTACTGGAAGTACGTCACAGCCCTTCACGATTCGTTTATTTAGCCCACTCAATATTTTTCCAGGCCCACACTCAACAAAGGCACTCACCCCTTGCTCATTCATAAACTTAACCCCATCTGACCAACGAACCGGATTATACATCTGCTTTGCCAATACATGGCGAATTACATCAGCCGCAGCGTGAGACGCTACATCAACATTATGGATCACAGGAACCTCCGGAGATTCGACCTTGATATTTTCTATATATGAAGAAAACTCTTCAGCTGCTGACTGCATCAGGACACAATGTGACGGTACGCTAACAGGCAAAATAACCGCACGTCGAGCTCCAGCCTGTTTAGCAGCATCTATTGCCTGATTTACTGCATCCACCTCTCCAGCGATAACGATCTGACCCGGGGCATTAAAATTCACGGGCGCAACAATTCCATTCTCGCCAACTTCCCGACAGATAGCCACCACTTGTGGATCTTCAAGACCTATGATCGCAGCCATAGCACCTGCACCCTCCGGGACGGCTTGCTGCATAAGTCGTGCTCGTTCCCGTACCATTGCAATAGCATCCTCGAATGTCAACGAATTAGCACAAACCAATGCTGTAAATTCACCCAAGCTGTGCCCAGCCATCCAACCGGGTCTAATTGGGCTGATTTTGCACCAAACCCGCCAGACAGCAACACCCGCAGATAACATGAGCGGCTGAGTATTTTCAGTTTGGTTAATAATTTCCGGAGACCCATTGCTATGCATTTGCCACAAATCCAACCCCAATACTTCTGAAGCTGTTCGAAAAGTTTCTTTTATTTCCGAATGAGATTCAGCAAGTTCTGAAAGCATTCCCAGTGATTGTGATCCCTGTCCTGGAAATGTAAAAGCTATATTATTATATTGCTTCATAAAATTACTATATAAAACGTTCTACAAAGGTATCTACTTGCCATAATTTAATCACAGCGCGTAGATTATTAATTGTTTAGGCATCTGCAATAAAAATGTTGCAGAAGAGCTCATACGGCTGGCTTTAAGCACCCCCAATAATCAATAATTTACACAACAAGCTGTTAATTTAACCTGGCAGGTAGCGAATTTTTTTAACTGGGGCATAACCCTACTTATAATTGAAGCAATACCCCAAAATATAAAGCTTAGCTAAATTGTATTTAATATTGAAAAAGCGCTGAACCCCACACAAACCCTCCACCGAAAGCCTCCATCAGCACTGTCTGTCCAGGGCGAATTCTACCATCAGTCACTGCTTCATTCAGTGCCAGAGGTACTGATGCCGACGAAGTGTTTCCCTGACGTTCTATCGTTACAATGACATGATCCATCGACATTTGCAGCTTCTTTGCGGTGGCAGAAATTATACGGATATTTGCCTGGTGTGGCACCAACCAATCTATGTCAGATTTCTGCATACCATTTGCTGCCAGGGTCTCATCGACGATACGTCCCAATGTTTTCACCGCAACTTTAAATACATCATTGCCAGACATAACGACATAAGGATCTTCTTCTGGTTCTGGCTTGGCACGAGGATTGGGAACATACAACAAACTCTCATGGCGACCGTCAGCGTGGATGTGAGTAGACAATATTCCGGGTTCTTCCGAAGCCTTCAATATGACAGCGCCCGCACCATCACCAAACAAAATGCAGGTGGTACGGTCAGTCCAGTCCATAAGTCTTGAATTGATTTCACTGCCAACAACCAGAACGTGTTTTGCACTCCCTGCCCGAACGAACTGATCAGCCACACACAAAGCATAGATAAATCCCGAACACGCCGCTTGAATATCAAATGCTGCACACTGTTGTATTTTTAACCGCTGCTGAAGCAAACACGCCGTACTGGGAAATATCCGATCCGGCGTACTGGTCGCCACGATAATCAGATCAATTTCATTGGCATCAAGATCCGCAGCCGACAAAGCCTGCTGAGCACAAACTTCAGCCATACTGGACGCTGTTTCGTGGCCCGCTGCAATATGCCGACTACGAATACCCGATCGTTCAAATATCCATTCATCAGAGGTATCAACAGTTTGAGAAATATCTTTATTTGTCAATACTTTTTCAGGAAGATAACCTCCTGTTCCAATGATGCGTGAATAGCTTGTCACGCGGAGATCCTTTCCGAAAATATATTTTCTATCAAGTCACCTATTTTTTTCGGAACATCCTGCTCAACTTCACGTACAGCGATTCTTATTGCGTTTGCGAAGGCCACTGAGCTTGAGCTCCCATGACTTTTTACGACGATTCCACGCAACCCCAACATCGTTGCGCCATTATATTTACTCGGGTCAAATCGGTGCGTAAAAGTCTTTAAGATAGGCAGCACAATAATTCCGGCGATCTTGCTCAATAGATTCCTGCTGAATGCCTTCTTGAACTCATAGCGGATCATTTTCGCCATCCCTTCGCTGGCTTTCAATGCAACATTTCCGACAAAACCATCGGCTACAACAATATCAACATCACCCGCACAAATATCATCACCCTCAACATAACCCGCATAATTTAAATGCGAATCCGCGAGTAATTTGGATGCTTGTTTAACCTGTATGTTACCTTTAATTTCTTCGGAACCTACATTCATCAAACCAACAGTTGGATGGTCTATATGCTCGACCGCTCGAACCAACTCATAACCCATAACGGCAAATTGAAACAAATTTTCGGCAGTACAATCAACATTTGCACCTAAATCCAGTACATGGGTAATTCCCTTTATGGAAGGCAAAATACCAATCATAGCAGGTCGATCTATTCCGGGAATCATTTTGAGAACAAATCGCGCGGTTGCCATAAGTGCTCCGGTATTTCCAGCACTTACACAGGCACCCGCCTCATCATCTCTGACCAGGTTAATCGCGACCCTCATGGAAGAGTCCTTTTTGTTTTTCAGCACCTTTGCGGGTTGTTCATCCATTTCAACCTGCTGAGAAGCGTGATGAATCCGTATGCGCTCCTTCAAGAATGCAGGCTGTGTTAGCAACGCTTGTGAAAGCGTGTCTTCGTCACCCACCAATATTATTTGCAAATCTTTGTTCGCTTCCAACGCGATGGCTGCTGCGGGAACGGTAACGCTTGGGCCAAAATCCCCTCCCATGGCATCCACAGCAATTACTGGTACTACGCTCATATTTTAGTCCTGCCCGATGTTAATGTTATACATAGTAAGGATATCGATTCAGTATATCTGGTATTTCGGGTCTAAATTATAATTATTCAGGACCGTAAAAATAGCCCTTTAAACGACGTATCAAGCAAGCGACAGCATCAACCCGTAAACCAATTATCTGCTGGCTTTCCGTCGTAAAAACCACGATGAAACAGTAAAAGTTTTCATGGGCGATTACAAATAATCGTCAAAATTCAAACGTCAATCGAACTATCTTGCTTATTCGTCTTCAGCTACAGAAACGACTTTTCGCCCTCTGTAGTAACCATCTGGAGCCACATGGTGGCGTAAATGCATTTCCCCCGTCGTCGCATCCTGAGAAAGCGCTGCAGGTTTTAAGGAATCATGGGAACGACGTGTTCCTCGTCTAGCTCGGGTCACTTTGTGTTTCTGAACAGCCATACTATTTATCTCCAATCTTTTTTTAAATCAACTAATATCGAAAAAGGGTTCGGTTTCTCATCCGTTGCCGTGAAGTCCTGTCGGTCAATCCCGCAATACTCGTGCTTTGGTATTATTGGCAATGCCAATAATAATTCCTCCTCGATTATGTCTTTCAACGCTATCTTTCGATCCTGCATCAGCAGGGGTTCATACGCATCCGACAAACGAGAAACTTCTTCGAGCGTCCTCACAGCACCCAGTTTCAATTGCGAGTCTACAGTCAAAATCAATTCTTCTAAACAATTCTGACATTGCAACACGAGCTTCGCTTTGATTCGACCGTGAATCACATGCAACCGCCCTTCCTGTAAAAATTCCAGTTCATATCGAGCACTCCCGCCGCAATCCGACAACGAATCACATAACCGTTGCATACACGATAGCGGTTTATCTCCCTGGTAAGATAAACCCCGTGCAGAAAGCGAAACAGGATCTATAAATTCAGGCGCTCGATCCGACATAACTGTAGAATGATAGCGAGAATTTAGAAATACTGTCAAAATTATCTCTAGCTACCAGAACCATTTTGCAAAAAAAAACGCTAAAACCCATCCCATTTTCACCTGTTTTGCTCGCATCCAGTTCCAGTTTTCGCCAATTGTTACTCGCAAAAATTACCAGTGAGTTTGACAGTATATCACCGGATATCGATGAAACACCGCATCAGCATGAATCTCCTGAAAATTTAGCTCTGCGTTTAGCCGCACAAAAAGCACATTCTGTCTGCCATAACCATCCTGGACATTGGATCATAGGATCGGACCAAGTGGCAATGTGCGGAACAATAAGATTGGAAAAACCGGGCAATGAACAAAACGCAATACAACAATTACTTAATGCTTCCGGGAACCGGGTTAGCTTTTATACCGCAGTCAGCCTGCTAAACCCTGGTGGCAAATATCCACGCACCGAGCTCGATATATGCCATGTTTATTTCAAAACTTTACAAAGGCGGCAAATTGAACGTTACATAGAGTTAGAAAAACCACTGAATTGTGCGGGTAGTTTTATGTCTGAAGGCCTTGGTATTAGTTTGGTTGATCGCATAGAAGGCAATGACCCTAATGCATTGGTTGGGCTACCCCTTATTCTGCTGGTGAAATTAATGGAAGAATTTGGAGTCGGTGTTTTTTGAAGATACGTCCATTCAACAGATCATTGGTCGTTAACTATACACAAATGTTTTAACTCAATTTTTTTGCGAATCTGAATATTCTTCATGGCAAAAATTGCAGTATGGCTAAACAAATTATATCCAAACCGACAAAACATGTTAACTAATCAGCGCCTGATTAGAGCACCTGTGATCCAGTATTGTATTATTGTTAATTTCTGCAGAAATTAAATAGGTCGTCGCGATCTAAAACTCTGCGATGGCATTGTTAATGCGATCAATATCGATAATAACTTTAGATTCTCTGCGACCCAGAATTAATGTATGCGGCATCGTCTACAGAGTAATTGATGTTAGACAATCTCGGTTATAATAGGGTATGGCAAATCAATTCATCAAAGGTATCAATAATGAATTCCACTGTATGCGACGATCAAGTAATAGTGCCCACTCGGCACCGACTGACCGTACAGGAGTATCATCGTATGGGCGACGCGGGCATCTTCAGCGAAGTCGAACGGATCGAATTAGTTGACGGCGATCTAGTTGACATGGCACCGATTGGTAGCCAACATGCATATGTCGTGGATTTAATGACCGATATGCTGGTTAAACAAGTACCGCGGAAGTATCTGGTTCGTATACAAAACCCCATTCAGCTTGGGGAATTTGGAGAGCCTGAACCGGATGTCGCGATTGTCAAAAAACACAACTACCGCTTACAACATCCCCAAGCCAGTGACATTTTAATGCTGATTGAGGTTGCGGAGACATCCCTTGAGTATGATCGAGCAACTAAGCTGCCGTTTTATGCGCGGTACGGTATTCCAGAAGTGTGGATTATCGATTTGAATGGCAAACGCGGAGAGGTTTATCGTACACCCTTGATGGACGAACAACGATACCAGAGCCTTACGGTATATTCCACAGGGTATATTGTTCCTGACGGTGTCCCCGAAGTACAGGTTAGCATAGACGGTCTATGGGACTGACCAGGCATTGACTCACGGTAATAATGGCCTTCTATCAAATAAATGACTGCCTTTTCTAGCCGTCAATTCACATATGTGTATTTGCAGTTGGATGCTGCCATGTGCAGAACTGAATGATTACCATTGGCCTTGATCTATTTCGTGTAACAGCGGATATGCTCATCAGGACAAATATTACATTGTCCCTCGTAAACCGCAGAAATTCGGGTGCTAGTTGAGCAATAAATACATGTGCGAAGTGTGTCAGCCTGTTCTCGGACGGAGCTCTAGTCAAAGAACTTTCACTTTCGGTACGATCAGGTCAAATATACTGGCAAAATCAGGCCCGACCTTTTTAAGCACATCAACAATCTTGTCCCGATCCAACTTCAATAGACTCATTATACTATCGGGTATGTCGATCAGTACCCTGTCGAGTTCACAACCATCCACGCTGACCTCACAAAGACGCGAAGCCACATATACCAGGCAGGCATCCAAACGATACTCGCTTGCATTGCCTGGATTCAAATGACAGGCAACGGTTTCGCGCAAAGCATCCGGTAAATTCCACAAGCCACACAACTCAGCCCCAACATCGGCATGCGTAAAACCCAGAAGTTCTTGCTCCATGTCTGGAACTATACTGCGATTCTCAGCAGCGACAGTCAAAATTTCTCTACAGGCATCCGGCAATTTGCTATACATCAACAATGAACCAATATCACTGAGTAGTCCGGCCACAAACAACCGTTCTGGCTGCAAAACCCCACAACTTTTCGCCAAAATGCGGGAGATGATCGCACACTGGATACTTCGCACCCAAAAATCCGTTATATCGACCAGTTCCTGTGGGATTTTACTAAATGCCCCTACTGCTGATGTTGCTAACACCATACTGCGTAAATCTTGACTACCCACAATTGTGGTTGCCCGACCGACCGTATCAATTTTTGCTGGAAATCCATAAAAGGCGCTATTGACAATTTTCAATAAACGTACCGACAATCCAGGGTCTGTAGAAATCACCGAACCAAGATGATTGCCGTTATACCTGGGATCATCGATCATTTCATTAACCTGAATCGCTACATCAGGGAGCGAAACCAGATCAACAGCACCTCTTACCAGTTCTTTTGCGTTCATGCTTATAAGTTACTTCGATAATACTTCATAACCCGACTAACATATTGTCGAGTTTCACGAAACGGCGGGATCTTATTACCATATTTGATAACATTATGTTCACCCGCGTTATAGGCAGCAACCGCAAGCCGTATATCTGACTCAAACATTTGCAGTAAGTCGCTTAAATACTTGGCTCCCCCATTGATGTTATCCTCTGGGTCCTCTCTATTCTTCACACCATATCGTAGCGCTGTTTGTGGCATCAACTGCATCAACCCCACCGCGCCTTTATGCGAGACAGCTTTAGGATTGTAGGCCGATTCCGCTTTGATAACCGCGTGAATCAAATTTGGATCCAGACTATTCACTCGGGCTGCACTGACTATAATCGGAGAATACTTTTGGCGGTTATGGCTCATTCTTGAAACGCCTTTTTTCGTCGAGCCCTGTTTTCTTGGACGAATCAGCGATTTTAAAACCAACTTATATTCGCTGTTTCTTGGCACTTTCTTTACTGGAACATTTGTGTAAGTGACTTTACCCTGACTATCGACAAGCCTGTATATATCGGCCTGCACTAAAGAACTAAAAGCCGCTAATATGACGGCAAAAAATAGCGTTATTGATCTATTAAACATCTCGATTCACTTATAAATTCTGTTCTATTCAATCTAGGATTCTACTTCACTGTAGCATAGCTAAAGAATTTGCAAAGGTGAACCATACCGCAAAACAGCCATCCGTTCGAACAATACTAGGCAAAATAATTCCCCTACAGATATTCGAGAAAAGAATATCTCTTGAATCGAGGTTATCTTCGAGTACGCCATTTCGAATAATTTCTGAGTTTATTCAATACCTATTTTTACTCATAAAACCGTGCATTGATTACACGCGTTGACTCCAAATTTTATCTAGACGTTTTCGCGACACTGGATACGCTGTTTTTAACATTTGCGCAAACAAAGACACCCGAAGCTCTTCCAGTTGCCATCGATAATCGTCTTGTCCAGAACTGTAAACTTCTTCGTTTTCCTGCACCCATACCCAATAGCGCCGCCACAATGGAAGCAACTGGTCTAGTTGATTTTGATCACGTCTCTGATCCAACTTTGCCTTGTCCAGACGATGTAATATTGCTTTGATGTACCTGGGGTACGCACTCAGTGCAATGTACGGCGTCTCAACCAAAAACCCTTTATATATCAACAATTCAAGTTGTTCTGAAATATCCGACCGAATTTCGTTACTTAAGGTCATAGTTTTTAATGTATGAGTCGCCTTTATCCAATTATCCATAGTTGATTCCAGCAACTGATACAGTTTGCTCTCTGTCTCCATCAATTTTGATTTCTCCATCTGGATGCGACGTTCCATTTCGATATCTGAACGGATTTTTTCCTTATCAACAATAAATACCGTACTGACCAATAAAAACATAAAGTCTTCATAATAATCACCCACATACCCGGATAGCAAACTCTTTTGATACCTGTGATGATTCAATTGACTGTACGCCAGAATGACTGAACGTTTCGGTTTAAAATTCCGTTTTATAAATTTCAACTCCTTTTTCAATTGAAGAGCAATAAGCCGGGTAATACCGAATTTATGATGTGCCTCGGCAATCGCACTACTCTCGAACAAGCTGTATCCAACTGAATCACCTTCATCCATCAGACCGGGATAAGCAATTGACTGATGCCCACCTGATTCACCTGACACAAAATCTTGAATTTCTCCAAACTGCCAATTTTTACAACCCGTCTTACGATATTCCTTAGCCACCGTCGATTGAAACTCTATTTTTGCTGCTGCAAGCAGGGTTTTCTGTAAATCTGAAAGCTCGCGCCCTTCTCCAAGCACTTGCCCTTGATCATCGAGTATTCTGAAATTCATGCATAGATGAGCGGGTATGGGTTGAGATTTCCAATAGTTGGCAGAAATATCTACCGGTTTCAAGCTACACAACCAAGCTGATAATTCTTTGTATAGAGAGTTTTTAGCAAGCGATTCCTGTTGTAAAAAAAGATCTGTATATTCTTGCACCGGCACAAAATTACGACGCACGGATTTTGGCAAACACTTAAGTAAATAAATAATTTTCTCTCGAAGCAAACCTGGCACTAACTTCTCAAACAATTCAGATTTCAATTGATTAAGCTGATGAATAGGGATTAAGGCTGTAACACCATCATTTTCATGACCCGGTTCGAAATGATATTCCATGTCGATGGATATTTTTTCAATCAGCAATGAATCCGGATAGCTATCGACATCTATTGTCCACGCAGAATGATGAAAAACATCATCCTTGCAAAGCTTCAATAAATCGGGGTGGTCACGCTCTGTTTTCCTACGCCAACGGTTAAAACTATTACCATCGACTACGCTGGCAGGAACCCTGCTGTCAAAAAATTCGTAGAGCACCGAATCGTCAGCAATTAAATCCACCCGCCGACCTTTATGTTGCAAGTATCCAAGCGAATCCAACAAATCCTGGTTATGGTTAAAAAATGTCGCATTACAATCATAGTCTTGCTCAACCAGCGCCGAACGAATAAAAATTTCCCGGGCATTGGCCTTGTTGATCCGCTCCAAAGGTATTTTGCGCCGACTTTGCAATGTAATGCCATAGAGTGCAGAGCGTTCAAAAACAGCAGGTCTGGCTGAACGTTTCTCCCAGTGTGGTTCAAAATGATTCAGTTTTACCAGATGGGCAGCCTTATTTTCGATCCATTCCGGATTAACTTTAGCGACACACCGGGCATACACCTGGCTTGTCTCAACCTGCTCTGCCGCCATTACCCATTTTGGCTTTGTCCGAAAAAGAACTGATCCGGGATGGATATAAAACTTTAAATTACGTGCACCTAAATACTCCACACCGTCCTGCTTGAAACCAATATTTGAAATTAAGCCACTCAATAAAGCTTTATGAATCTGAACATAGTCTGCGGACACCTTGTTCGGTATGAAATTCAGGTCTTTTTTTATCACTTTTAATAATTGTGAATGTATTTCTCTCCATTCCCGAATACGAACATGCGAAAGAAATCCATCCCGGCAATATTTTCTGAATTTTGAATTCGATAGTTCACTACGTTTTTGTTCTATGTCCAGCCACAAGTTTAAAAAAGAAAGAAAATCCGAGTCTGGCGCCTGGTACTGTTTGTGTTTCTCGTCTGAGGCTTGAGCAAAAGCAAGAGGACGTTCCCGAGGATCCTGTATGCTCAATGCGGCGACAATGATGGCTATTTCGCTTAAACAATTTTCATGCTCAGCGGCGATGACTATACGAGCCAACCGTGGATCTAATTGAATTCTAGTCAATTGACGCCCCGTCGAGGTTAATTTCTGTTCACCATCCAGGGCATTTAGCTCATGCAGTAATTTAACTCCATCACGAATAGCCCGGTGATCGGGTGCTTGTAAAAACGGAAATCGGTCGATGGACCCAAGTCTTAGAGATTTCATTTGCAAAATCACCGCCGCCAGATTGGTACGAAAAATCTCCGGATCAGTAAACTCTGCCCGCGCCAGATAATCTTCTTCTGAATAGAGACGAATACAAATGCCTGGACCAATACGGCCACAACGACCCGAGCGTTGATTTGCACTGGCCTGGGAAATTTTTTCAACCGGCAGGCGCTGGATCTTGTTTCGAAAACTGTAGCGGCTAATTCTGGCCATCCCTGTATCGATAACAGCGTGTATACCGGGTACTGTGAGAGAGGTCTCAGCGACATTAGTCGCCAGGACTATGCGTCGGCCTTGATGTGGCAAGAAAACTTTTTCTTGATCCTTTGCGGACAAACGGGAGAATAGCGGCACAATCTCCCATTTTCCGTTAAAGTGTTTGCGTAGATTATCGGCAGCTTCGCGTATATCCCGTTCGCCGCTCAAAAACACCAGAATGTCTCCTCCAGTGCAATGAGATAGTTCTTCCACCGCATGAATAATCCCTGTGTGTAATTCAGTTTCAGTCATCCCATCATCGTCACTATTGGTTGGCTGGTATCGAATCTCAACAGGAAAAACCCGACCCGATACTTCAATGATCGGTGCATTGGAAAAGTGACTTGAAAAACGCTGAGGATCTATAGTGGCAGAGGTAACAATCAATTTCAGATCTGCTCGCTTCGGCAATAGCCATTTCAGATATCCCAGCAAAAAATCGATATTAAGGCTACGCTCATGAGCCTCGTCCAATATCAAGGTATCATATTGATTTAAGTAGCGATCTGTTTGAATCTCCGCAAGTAAAATACCGTCGGTCATTACCTTAACAAGCGTTCCCGGCTGACTATAATCCTGAAACCTGACTTGATAGCCAACAACCCCACCCAGCGGGCACGATAATTCATCAGCGATACGCTGGGCCACACTACGCGCAGCAATGCGCCTCGGTTGTGTATGACCTATCATGCCGCTGATACCACGCCCAATCGACATGCAAATTTTCGGTAATTGAGTGGTTTTTCCTGACCCTGTTTCTCCGCACAACACCACGACCTGGTTTTCTCGAATCAGCTTAGAAATATGCTGACGTTTCTCCGTTATGGGTAACTGCGGATAAACAATATCGGGAACACTCGCTTGACGCTCGTGATAACACCGAGTTGATACCTGGATAGATTTTTCCAGCTCTTCAAGCTTTGAGCCAATATCAATCCCATTTTTCAGACTGTTGTTTAAATTTTTAACGCGAATAAATAGCTTATGTCGATCTTTTTGGAGGCAAGCTTCAATTCTACGTTCTATACTTTTCGGTAGTGAGTCAATCATTGCGTGCAATTTGTAATTAATCAAAAAAAGTCGTTGCCACCAGCAACCTTAAGAATACGGAACACTCTTCAAACAATTATATGAATAACGATTAGCGATGAACAATACAACTTCGATTATCCCCGATTACACTGAAAACAAAGATAAGGCTGCAGAATATTTACGCATGGTTCTGCCCATGATCTCCAAATGTAAATTTCCAGCCAACCCAATTAATTATTCGATTTGTTACGAATATGTATCTGGAAAAAATGCACCCCTGCAGGAAGCATTGAATGAATACCTGGACCACGAAAACCCAATTCCCTCAGAAATTTCAAACGAACTTTACAAACAGTTTGTGTTGAATGGCTCGCCAGAGAAAATTGACAAAATCGGATCCGGGCTAAAAAATTTGGTTCAGCAAACACTGGTTACTTTGGAAAACACCAAGGAACAAGCAACCTCCAGTGCTGACAATTTCGCCAATAAATCCGAATTACTGACTGGAACAGAAGATGCTTCGATGGTGCAAAATATTGTGCAAAGCATCATCGCTGAAACCCAAGGTTTAGTCCAGGTCAGTAACGGTCTAAAAAACCAGCTGGATAAAACCAACGCAGAAGTAAGCCAACTACGCCAAGATCTGGAGAAAATGAAGCAGTCTGCAGAAACCGATGCGCTCACCGGATTACTTAATCGCCGTGCATTTGATACTGAAATGGCCGCTTTGATAAAAGAGGGCGATACTCTATTTGGTAACACCTTTTTACTACTATTGGATATCGATCATTTCAAACGCATCAATGATAATTACGGCCATTTAGTCGGTGATAAAGTTTTGAGATATACCTCAAAACTATTGAAACAGTTTGTTGAAGACAAAGACATGGTGGCACGATATGGCGGCGAAGAAATGGCCATTTTAATACCTAAAACCGACTCAAACTCGGCAATGTCAACCGCGATAAATATTCGTGAAGCATTGGCCTCCAGTCGCCTGCAAAGGAAAGACAACGGAGACTCTATTGGACAGATTACTTTATCAATTGGAGTTTCATGTCTGAGAAAGGAGGACACTATCGACACGTTCATCGACCGAGCTGATACAGCGCTGTATAAAGCCAAAGATACAGGTAGAAACCGAGTAATCAATGGTGAAAATTGAGCACGAAAGCTTCGCAAAAATTCTTCAATTTTCCAATTACAATTTTTAATCGGGTAACCGAGGGTATCACCCTTCCACTTTGACGTTCTCAGCTACGAAAAGAGTCAATCAATTGCAATAGCTGGGACTCTAATGCAGTAATTGAGTAAAAAAGCAGGTTACGGGATATTCTAGGGATTCAGCTTGGCTATCGATTTAGAAAAAGACCGTTTTGTTGATCTTTTCGTCAGATGATTGAAATTGATCGCACTCACAGGACAAATGCATTCATGTCAACATGAAAATAAATCCAATTTTATTACCATCGAAAGGCCAATTGCCGCCCAAACCCTTCTTTCCACCACGCCGATACAATACAATCCCCTTATATAAAGTCGCCCCATCATCCACAGGGTCGATTTAGTCCAACAGACATTTATACGTCACGCGGTAATGTTCTGTGAAAACCTTGAGATTTGCGAGTGCGAGACGTATAAATGCTTAGATGTTCGGCTCCATAGATCCACCTTGCAACTCCCATAATCATAAGTACAATGTACATATGAAAGAGCTTGAGTTCGAGTGGGATAAAAGAAAGGAAAGGGCGAATGTAAAAAAGCATGGGGTTTCTTTTGAAGAAGCCCGAACTGCCTTTTACGATGAAGGCGCTATTCAATTCTACGATCCTGACCACTCAGACCAGGAAGATCGTTTTGTCTTGCTCGGTCTCAGCTTGAAACCACAGGTTCTCGTTGTTTGCCACTGTTTTAGAGAAAGCGAAACTGTTGTTCGCATTATCTCAGCCAGAAAAGCAGACAAAGACGAGGAGCGAGCATATTGGGAGCGACGAAAATGAGAGAACATTACAATTTTTCAAAAATGAAAGGCAAAAAAAACCCTTTCATTAAGTATCTAAAGCAACCGATTACGATGCGGTTAGATAGAGATACCGTGGCCTATTTTAAGGATATGTCAGAAGAGTCAGGAATTCCTTATCAAACCCTGATCAATTTATATCTTCGAGACTGCGCTGCTCATCATCGAAAAATCAAGATGAAATGGTCAGCAAAATAGAGCCGAACAAGGCGCCCAAGTCGGACGGTTTCGCCGCCGCTTGGCTTGGACGTTAGGTGCAAATAGGGCATGAACAAAATATCCGGATCTACATTCTATTTTAAGAAACTGTTCCCAACAGTATGGTTTGGGTTCCTTGGCTTCTTTCTGATTATGTCCCTATCATCAGGTGCAGCAGAAAGCTCACCTATATTTATCGTAGCTCCTCTGATCATCATGGCAGTGTTCGGTTACTTTCTATTCAAGAAAATGGTATGGGATTTGGCAGATGATGTATTTGACAAAGGCAATGAGCTGATATTTCGCAAAGGCGGTAAAGAGCAACGTGTTAGTCTGCGAGATATCATTAATATTGACTATGCTCACATGAGTTCGCCAGAACGTGTTGTGGTACATGTGAGGACGGAGGGCTCAATCGGAAAGGAGTTGGCATTTAATCTACCAGTGCGATTCAATCCATTTGCCAAGAATCCCTTAGTTCAGGAACTAATTGAGCGAGTTGATCGTGCGAAAAGCACCTAACGAATAAGGTTATTTGCGACATGAAGTCGTGTAAGTAGCTGTTGTGCATAGAGAAGTAAGGATCTTCTGTAATCTACGACACAACCCGGTGTTCTACCACCGGTGTTCTACCACCGGTATTCAAGCAGGACGTGCGTAGGGAGTAATCTCTGGGTTCGAAGCTCTTGTGAGACAAACCCGAGGGCAATCGCCCTGAAGAGTAAACTGTTAGACGACAATTAACTTGACCGGTTGAGTGTAAAAGGTAGATAAGTATTTTTTCTTTATGGAGGAAAGCACTTGTCTGGTAAACACATTACTCAAATACAGGAAGAACTCTATATGAAGAATCGTCAGGTAGGTTGTACGCAAGAAACATCGGCAGTAAAAGCCGGCATTAGTGTCCGCTCCGGTCGCCGCATCGAGAAAGGGCAAAAGAGCGAACAGAAAGAACGCCATTGGAGGACCCGTAAAGATCCCTTACAAGACGTGTGGGAATCGGAGTTGGTCCCCTTATTGGAAAGAGAGCCGTCATTGACGGGCATTACTTTGTGGGATTATCTGGATGAGAAGTATCCAGAGCGCTATCCCGAACGGTTGCTGCGAACTCTGCAAAGACGAAATAAGGGGTCAATCATATTAATCTATATAAAACACTTATAATACGGCCTCACCCCGTTACCGTTGCCCTAACCCACAAGAATTGACAGCGAAAATTCACTAGCCTTTTGATGGCCGATAAGGATATACACATTTCCCATTAATCGAGAAAACCGGGATTCCGTTATCCTGAACCTAAAATCCCTAAACCAGTACAAACGAACTTTCACATAATAAGTGGTATCCCATATTCAATTCTTATATGTGCAGCTGTTTATACAGCTTACAGGCTATCTGGATAGGATTTTAAATAAATATTATGAGATAAGCTTTCCATTTCTGCATCTATGCTGGATAAAAGTGACGCTCCAGGTCACTTAATGACGAATTTTCTAGCTTAACCTAAAAATAACACCGTTAATTTACCACTGCCCAAAATTGGGGCTAATACGATTCAGAAGGAAAATTCTGAAAATTTATTTAAACCTAAGATTTTTCCCTATATTTGCATATTATTTTTGCAAATCGCAGCATTTACGGGCTGTCTGAACCCTTTCTTTTAAAACTAAACCCCACTAATTTTACGACGCTGATCTGCGCTAAATCTGTTGCCCACTTAACAAAAAACCACATTTACTCTCGAATCATATAAATATGGCACAAGTTGTGCTTAATATTAATTATAGAGAAAATAGTCGATTTTTTTGCCACCAAATTGGGGCTTCTCCAAATAGACGGAGGTTTTGCCATGATTGACAAGTTTTTTAATTATTTCCACCAACAACTGCGCTGCCTGACATTATGGGGCTACGGTTGGAAACGTAGAAAAACAATCGTACTCTCCAAACCTGTACAGCAATGGCAGGATCCGATTACTGGACTCTGGTATCAGGAAAACACCGCTGTCCGACTGCTAAAAGTAAATGTGCTTGATTGTTACAAACACAAGTGATGCATTAATTTCAGCTATACTTCCTCCTCTTAGATACCGGGACAGATAATTTCTCCCCGGTATTTTTTTATTTAATAGCAAGGTATCCCTCGAAACAGATCTGTTTCATAACAGACATAATATCTTCAAAACCTGCTCGCCTCATTAATCCCAAATTCCCCTCTGTTGAAAAGGGATCCAATACACCTTTTAAACTTATCGACTTGTCGAGAATTTGTTCGGCATTGAAACCCTTTCGCAACTTAAAGTCATTATAAAGGGCAACTTGTATATCCTGGAATCTGGCGTCAGGTGCACGTACTTTTTCAAACAGGATAAATGCCCCTCCCCAATTCAATGCATCATATATTTTATTGAATATATCCTGCCTGAAACGTGCGGGTACAAATTGTATACAATAGTATGCAACGATCAGATCTGATTTTTTTAAATCGTATAAATTTATATCTTCACAATGCAGAGAGATATTTTTAAATTCGAGACAATGGGCCTTTGCCTTGTTGATCATGGCAGGCTCTTTGTCTATCCCTATCCACTGGATATTCGGTTTTAAATTATGATGCTTTGCCAGCTTGTTTATTAATTCTCCGGTTGACACACCAATCTCATAACAACAACTGTCTGAAAGGCAGAAAAAATCACTTAGATTACAAACAAGCTCATGACCTTCGTCATACCAGGGAACAGAATTCCGAATGTGTTCAACAAATATATCGGGAACTTCATCATCAAATCGCCAGTTCGCAGGTTCAGTTTTTAACTTCTTCATATTTCAAATTATTATTACTCGGGTATTCATTCCACAATCAGATTTATCGGCATTTTATATCAATCGAAATCTAAAACGCCATTGACAAATAAGCACCAAGGATACTATCACCAAACAACAACATAACCCAGCCAGCCACAGCCAGGTAGGGACCAAAAGGAATGGGTTTAGAACGTTCCTGGCGACCGATCAAGATAAGAAAAACCCCTATAAATGCACCAACGAATGAAGACATCAATATTATCAATGGCAGTTTCTGCCAACCCATCCAGGTTCCAAGCATCGCCAAAAGTTTAAAGTCCCCATATCCCATACCCTCTTTACCGGTAATTAACTTAAACAGTTTGTATACAGACCATAGACTCAGATATCCGGCGATTCCACCAATAATACTTGATCGGCTATCAATAAAAATGTCAAACAGGCTCGCGAAAAGGCCCAGCCAAAGTAACGGCAGTGTTATAGTATCTGGTAATAATTGATGATCAAAATCAATCAGGCTCAGACTGATTAAGCTCCAACTTAGAATCAAAGCCATAACAGTCTCAACAGAAAAACCAAATTTCCAGGCAACTGCAGCAGACGTAATCGCCGTGAAAAACTCTACCAGAGGGTATCGAACAGAAATTGTTTTATTACAATCAGAACATCGACCGCGAAGCACGGTATAACTGAGAATTGGAATATTCTTTAACGGATGGATTCTGGTTCCGCAATGGGGACAATGAGATCCAGGATACGACAGGTTAAACGGCTCAGTGGACAAATCTGAGGCCTTAGTCATTTGCAGATAATCCAGACACTCTATTCGCCAGGATTTTTCCATCATGATTGGCAGCCGATACACCACTACATTTAAAAAACTACCCATCATTAAGCCAACTAACGCCACCGTCAATACTAGAAAGCAACTATCATCCTGTATTATCTCTACTACGGTCACACTGAAGCCATTACGAAGTTTTTTTGCCCATAAAGGACCGAGAGTTTGGCGAGAATCGCCAATTCGGGGAAACAAAGGATTGAAAATCCGACCCAACCAGGCTGAATTTCATACTTTGTTGATTGTAAACTTTGCGAGCAGCGAGGAACTATCAGATATTTCTCTAAACAACCGCACCCAATTTGAAAATGGGCAAATACATGGCAACAACTAATCCACCGACGACAACGCCAAGAAAACCCATTATCATAGGCTCCAATAAACTACTCATATTATCAACAGCATTATCGACCTCTTCTTCGTAAAAGTCGGCCACCTTTTCGAGCATGCTATCCATGGAACCGGATTCTTCACCGATAGCCACCATCTGCACGACCATGTTGGGAAATAAACTTGCCTGGCGCATCGATTGCTGCAGTTGCTGGCCCGTTGCTACATCTTCCCTCATCTTCAGGACAGCCTCACCGTACACAATATTTCCGGTTGCTCCAGAGACTGAACTTAAAGCTTCAACGAGTGGAACACCTGCTGCGGACATTGTCGACAAAGTTCGGGCAAATCTGGAAATTGCTGCTTTGTGAATAATTGCTCCAATTGCTGGAATCTTAAGCATGGCCTTGTGTAAAAAATGATTAAACCCCTTTGACCTTCGCATCGCTTCACGAAATCCGAAGAACACGGCAACCAGAACTCCAAGTATGCCATACCAGGTATCCTGCATAAATCTTGAAAGATCGATGACCATTTTTGTGAAAGCTGGAAGATCAGCACCAAAACCCTCAAATAGTTCTTCGAATGTCGGGACAACAAAGATAAGTAGAATCGCAGTAACCACACAGGCGACAACCATGACCGCAATTGGGTAGGTGAGCGCTTTTTTGATCTTAGCTTTTAATGATTCTGTTTTTTCTTTATATTCGGCAATCTTGTGAAGCAAGGTTTCCAAAACACCCGCTTGTTCACCAGCATGCACCAGACTGCAAAATAGTTCATCAAAATAGAGAGGATGCTTGGCTAATGCTTCCGCCAGGGTGCTGCCTCCTTCGACATCCGCTTTAATTCCAAGAATCAAGTCTTGCATACTTAGATTTTCGTGTCCACGGCCAACAATTTCGAAAGCTTGGACCAACGGCACACCCGCAGACATCATCGTGGCTAATTGTCGACTAAAAACTGCAATGTCTTTAGTCAGTATTTTTTTCTTGGCGGGACTAAAAAGCGATTTGGGTTTCTTCTTGACCTTTATGGGTTTGATACCCTGACGACGAAGTTCTGCGCGTACTGTTGATTCACTGCGGGAAGATAATTCTCCTTTATTGCGGGCACCATTACGATCCGTTCCTTCCCAGACAAACATTGTTGCTTCTTGTGCCATAGAATTACTCTCTTGTGACTCTGTCTATTTCTTCCAGGCTGGTTATACCGATACGAACTTTATTCAGCCCCGATTCGCGCAGATCATTTACTCCATCTGCCTTTGCCTGCTCACTCAATTGTAGTACGTTTCCACCTTCAAGGATAAGTTGATTGATCTTTTCTGTGATGGGCATCACTTGATAGATGCCAACGCGACCCTTATAGCCTTTTACGCACTGCTCACATCCAACGGGTTCGAAAATATGCAACCCATTCAATTCATTTGACTTAAAACCGGCTTCCAGCAGCACATCTTTGGGTAGATGGGATTCCTTTTTACAGTGCTCACACAGACGTCGGGCTAAGCGCTGGGCCATTATTAATAGCACTGAAGAGGCAATGTTGTATGCAGGAACTCCCATTTGAACCAACCGGTTCAATGTTTGTGGCGCATCATTAGTATGCAGAGTAGACAAAACCAAATGCCCGGTTTGGGCTGCTTTTACAGAGATTTCCGCTGTTTCCAGGTCTCGTATTTCGCCAACCATGATAATGTCTGGATCCTGCCGCAAAAATGCGCGCAGTGCCACTGGAAAAGTCATCCCGGCTTTCGGGTTCATGTTCACCTGATTGATTCCAGGAACAGTAATTTCGACAGGATCTTCCGCAGTAGATATGTTGGAGTCACCGGTATTCAAGATATTCAAACCTGTATACAGCGAGACTGTTTTTCCACTACCGGTCGGCCCGGTAACCAGAACCATACCATAGGGTTTATTAATGGCTTTAAGAAATGCTTCTTGTTGCTTTTCTTCGAATCCAAGCTTTTCGATACCGAGTTGGGCGCTGGTTGGATCAAGAATACGCAGAACAATTTTTTCCCCAAACAGCGTCGGACAGGTATTTACACGAAAATCGATTGCCCGATTTTTCGACAATGCCATTTTAATTCGACCATCCTGAGGAATGCGGCGCTCCGCGATATCCATTCTGGACATTACCTTAATACGGGAAATAATCCGAGTAGCCAGATTAGCCGGCGGATTGGCAATTTCGTGCAACATTCCATCGTTTCGAAATCGAATTCTAAAGAATTTTTCGTAGGGCTCCAAATGAATATCAGAGGTACCTTTTTTGATAGAATCCAGTAAAATCTTATTCACAAATCGCACTACAGGAGCGTCATCGATATCAGCCTCTACATCGTCACTCTGTGCGACCTCGTCACCCCCTGTAATTTCAAGATTATCAAGATCCTCATCCAAAAGATCCGTCATTGATGTATCCGCTGCTTCCAGCGCAACATCAATCGCTTTCGACAACTTGGTTTCTTCTACAAGAATTGTTTCAGTATTCGTACGAGTATGAAATTTGATTTCATCAAGTGCCTGAACATTGGTTGGATCTGCCAATGCGATAAACAACCGATTACTTCGTTTAAAAAGCGGTAAGGCGTGATGTTGCAGAATCAATTTGTCACTGACTAAATTAACCGTCGAGGTGCTGGAATCCAGCACTTCAATATCAAACAACGGCACACCAAATTCTTTAGAGGCGTGGGCTGCGATCACCAAACTATCGAGTATATTGTTGGTTACAAGGTAAGTGGTTAAATGTTGGCGTTTCTTCTTGGCTTCATCAATATAGGTCTGCGCGTTGGCTTCGTCCAACAAACCAACCTGGACGAGACTTTTTGCAAGGCCCTGAAGATGAATCTTATTTGCTGCCGTAACCATCTTTTATTAAATAACTCTATTGACTTTAGATTTTATTGGGGGTCAAGTACTAATAGTAGATTAAACGTTAGGTTTGTCCAACACTAGTAAATAATCACCATAAAGCAAAAAAAACTAATTGTTATCGTACTGGGTGGCTCTCTAATTTCAGATCGCCTATTAGGCGGCTACAACCCGACGAGAACCACTATTGTGAGTGTTATATCCCTCGAATTTTAACTGCCTGTAGCTGAAGATTTTCGAGCGCAGACTGCATAGACTCCAACTTCGACTTTTCTCGATTGATGACGGAATCAGGTGCTTTATCCAGAAAACCCTGATTACTCAGCTTATTTTGAACTCTCGGTAAGTCTTTTTCCAGTTTTTGAATTTCTTTTTCAATCCGTTTCAATTCGGCGTCTTTATCAATCAAGCCTGCTATCGGGATTAATATTTTTAGTTCTCCCACTAGAGAGATTGCGGATTCTGGTGGAATCTGATCATTGGACAGCCAGGAGATTTCTTCAATACGTCCCAACTTTTTCAGTATCTTACTGGTTTGCTGAAGGCGTAACTTGTCCTGCTTAGATCCATTTTGCAACTGCACCGGCAATAATTTTCCAGGTTTGATATCCATCTCACCCCGAATTCGACGAACTCCGAGGATAAACGCCATCAACCACTCGATTTCTGCAATTGCCTGCTCATCGACTAACTCAAGATCAGGTTCGGGAAAAGCTTGCCGCGATACTGTCTCCCCGCAAACGCCTGCCAGTGGCGCAACCCTTTGCCAGATTTCTTCTGTTATAAAAGGCATAAACGGATGCAGCAGCCTAAGAACCGATTCTAAAACGCGTACCAATGTTTGACGTGTACCGCGAGCGGAATATTCATCACAATCCTGGAGCGTAATTTTTGCAATTTCAAGATACCAATCACAATATTCGTTCCACAGAAAATCATAGAGCTGTTGAGCAGCTAAATCCAATCGATACTGATTTATCGACTCAATCGTAGCTTTTTCTACCTGCTGTAATCTTGAAACAATCCATCGATCCGCAGTACTAAAACTACAATCGCTATTCGTTATTCCAGTATCCAACCCTTCAGTATTCAGTAAAACAAACCGGGCTGCGTTCCAGAGTTTATTGCAAAAGTTTCTGTAGCCATCGATTCGACCCAGATCAAATCGAATATCGCGGCCGGTAGATGCCAATGAAGCAAATGTAAACCGTAGTGCGTCGGTACCATACGATGAAATTCCATCAGGAAACTGTTTACGTGTTAGCTTTTCAATAGACTCCGCCATTTGTGGCTGCATCAAACCAGCGGTGCGCTTTTTCACCAAAGCTTCCAACTCAATTCCATCGATCAGATCTATTGGATCGAGAACATTACCTTTGGTTTTGGACATTTTATGGCCATTGGCATCGCGAACCAACCCATGGATATACACTTCTTTAAAGGGGATATCATCCATGAATTTAATACCCATCATAATCATACGTGCAACCCAAAAAAAGATAATATCGAATCCCGTAACCAGTACGCTGGTCGGATAAAAATCATTTAACTCCTCTGTTTTCTCTGGCCAGCCAAGCGTTGAAAATGGCCAGAGTGCTGATGAAAACCAAGTGTCCAATACATCTTCATCCTGCCTGAGTTGAACAGCCGCCGACAATTGATACTGACTACGAACTTCATCTTCGCTATGCGCAACATAGATATTACCGTCTTGGTCGTACCAGGCGGGTATCCGATGTCCCCACCAGATCTGACGACTAATACACCAATCTTCAATATTTCTCATCCATTCATAGTATGTTTTATCCCAATTTGAAGGAACAAAACGAATTTTTCCCTCTTCCACAGCCTTAATCGCGGGTTCTGCAAGAGGTGCCGCTTTAACGAACCATTGGTCAGTTAAAAGTGGTTCGATAATTGCCCCAGACCGATCCCCCCGGGGAATCATCAAAACATGATCCTGAGTTTTCTCCAACAGATTTGCAGCCTCCAATTCTGCCAGTATTCTTTTTCGTGCTACAAACCGATCTAGCCCTTGAAACCGTGTTGGCGTATTTTCATTCAACTTTGCATCGATACTAAAAATATTGATCATCGACAGATCATGGCGCTTACCCATTGCGTAATCATTAAAATCGTGGGCTGGAGTGATTTTGACACACCCTGAACCAAATTCCCGATCAACGTAATCATCGGCGATAATTGAGACTTGTCGGTCAGTTAAAGGTAAATCAATGGTCTTTCCAATAAGCTTTTGATAACGCGAGTCATCAGGATGCACTGCTACTGCTGTATCGCCCAACAGAGTTTCGGGCCGAGTAGTGGCAACGACCAAAAAACCACTACCGTCACTGAGAGGGTAACGCATATGCCAAAGGTAGCCTTTTTCCTCGTCGGATATGACTTCCAGATCAGAAACAGCTGTGTGCAATACCGGATCCCAATTAACCAGTCGTTTACCCCTGTATATCAAACCCTCGCGATAGAGCTTCACAAAGACTTCACATACCGCTTTGGACAAGCCTTCGTCCATAGTGAAGCGTTCGCGCGACCAATCAAGAGACGAACCCATTCTTCGCAACTGGCGAGTAATGGTGTTTCCTGAATGCTCTTTCCATTGCCAAACCTTGTCCACAAAGGCTTCCCGGCCGAGGTCATGTCGCGTTTTACCTTCTGAGGCCAATTGTCGCTCGACAACCATTTGTGTTGCGATTCCGGCATGATCACTGCCTGCCTGCCACAGAGTTTTATTACCGCGCATTCGGTGAAACCGGGTCAACGCATCCATAATCGTATCCTGAAATGCATGTCCCATGTGAAGACTACCCGTCACATTGGGCGGCGGGATCATAATGCAGTAGGGTGTACCGGTAGCACCTGGACTAAAATAACCATTTTCTTCCCAAACGTTATACCAGCGCTGTTCTATCGTATGAGGGTCGTAAGTTTTTTCCATAGGTATCTGTTATTAATTGAAAGATCCGTATAGTTATGGACAAATGAATCCACGCATGCTTTCAGTGAATTTACTTCCAGGAAACACCCGCGAACACTCACTGAAACCCTAACCACATGTATTAGCTAATACTATTTCGGAGCAGGAAAGGCCCTTTATACTATATGGGCATACTCGTTATTGTCCTCGCTTCGCAACTCGGTTTGCATAAGCGATCTATCGTATCAGACCTGAATTTTGTGAGTCGACAGTGTATCACCTCTCGTTTGATATTGACGGTAACGATGTCGGCCGCTTTCGCGGATCATTTCATCCTCGTCAATAATCTCAATAATACGGTCGAAGATTTCAGGAACAATGTCGCGAGTACAGTCCAGATTAATAAAAACGTCAAACTTTATATTTGTATCGAGATCAAGCCCAATGACAACAGGCTGCAAGACTTCTCTGTTTTCTGCTCTTTTTACACCATGTGGAATAAAGCTTTCAGCACGGAATGTCCACAGAAGTTTATCTAAGTGAGCTTGTTGTTCCGCAGATTCTACAAGTATAAATACCTTATGACGCAACCGATACGCTTTTTCGGTTAAACGGCAAGCGAACTGTAGCCGACCCACAGAATGGCTCGAGTCAAGAATATAAAAATCAACACGAGGCATATTTCTTTATCTCATTAGCTCGATCAAAATGTCTGTTTGACGCGAATCGGGAAGGATAACTGATAATCCAAGACAACGAATGACCTGCTTCCGTGATACCGAACATAAACTTAGATCGCAGCAAGGTATCCGAGAACAGGCCGTAACAAGAAATAACTGTTAAATACCCCGTACTTATTCACAAATCTAGTGGCTACGCCAAGTGACTGCAATGATGAAAATCAATGCTTGTCAGTTTGAAATAACCGAGAAATAATGTCGGAAATGTACTGGATACACATTGACTACCTAATTGCCTGCCTCAAGCTGATTAATAAAATACTGAGACAACAGTGGTACCGGTCTCCCTGTGGCACCTTTGTCTTTGCCCGAGACCCAGGCAGTACCTGCAATATCAATATGAGCCCATCTAAATTTCCCAGTAAATCGTGATAGAAAACAGCCGGCGGTAATCGTCCCCGCATCGCGGCCACCTATATTCGCTATATCAGCAAAATTAGATCGCAACTGATCTTGATATTCATCCCACAAAGGCAACCTCCAGACTCGATCCATCGCATCATTTCCCGCATCTATAAGCGCATTACACAATGTATCATCGTTGCCCAGTAAACCACTGGGATGGCGCCCTAAAGCAATTATACATGCACCTGTCAGGGTCGCCAGATCAATGACCACGTCCGGGTTATAACGTTCAGCATAGGTCAGTGAGTCGCATAAAATGAGACGACCCTCAGCGTCGGTATTTAAAATTTCTATGGTCTTTCCTGACATACTGGTAACAATATCGCCCGGTTTATTTGCATTTCCATCCGGTAAATTTTCTGACGATGCGACTATTCCAATAAGATTAATAGGCAATTCCATTGTTGCTATTGCCGATAGTGTACCTATAACACTGGCTCCACCGCACATGTCATATTTCATTTCATCCATAGCGGCTGCCGGTTTTATGGATATACCTCCAGCATCAAATGTTAATCCTTTACCAACCAATATTGCTGGTTTAGAATCTTTGGGTCCTTTTTTATATTCCATAACAATAAGTTTGGCCGGTTCCCTGCTACCCTTTGACACCGAAAGAAGAGCCCCCATACCGAGCTTCTCCATTTCTTTTTCTTCCAGAACTTTTACAGATATAGATTTTTTGGCTTTTCCAAGAGCCACTGCTTGTTCAGCAAGGTAAGTCGGGGTACAAACATTTCCGGGTAAATTTGAGAGTTCTTTTGCCAGATTTGCGCCTTCTGCGATTGCGAACCCCTGCTGAATACCCGCGTTTATCGCAGCAGAATCTTTTCTGGACGAGGAATATAACAAGCTTTGATTAATCGCTTTATCATCTTTTTTATCGGATTTAAGTGCGGTAAATCTATAGGAACATAATTCAAATATTTCAGCTATTTGTCGAGCTTTCCAGTCTGTTGATTTACTGATTACCGGTACTTCGAGCAAAGCAATAACCGAAGTCACAATAGAATTCTCATGCAACACTTTATAGGTAGAACGAATTGCCTTCCTAAAGTCTCTTTCAGTAGTTTTTTGTTTTATGCCCAGCCCAACAAGAAGAACTCGTTGTGCCTTGCAAACTGGAAAATAATTCAACAGTAATGTCTTCCCCGGGCGGCCAGAATTCTTCTCACGTTTTAGAACGCTGGTAATGAGTCCATCGCACGTGGCATCTAAATCTTCTGCAGAGTGGCTGAGAGACATATTTTCGTACACCCCAAGAATAAGACAATCGCAAGATTTTTTCTCCAACGCGCCAGTAAAGGTTTTGAATTTCATGCTTAATCCTTGTGATGGTATTAATTTTGTAGGTTTTATTCGTTTATTATGAGACATTAGTCTGCATACACGAAGCGTGTCATCCTGCTATTCTACGACAAGGTTAGAAGATGACCCAGTCGGAAACGCCCTAACACCCATTGTGACGAAAAGCCTAATGTCTTTTCAATTATAGAACGATTGTATTTTCTCACAATACTAGCTTTAAAATCAGATATGAGCATTCAACGAGACGAAACTGATTTCAACGTACCGGGTAAATTAGTCAGTGTGCTGGCACGGATGATTACCGTTGATTTATTAAAAATTTTTATTGCAGTAATGAGTGTGCTGCTATTAATTTTAATTAGCAAGCAATTTGCAAGCATATTGAGCAAAGCATTCGAAGGTCAGATCTCAAACGAAACGATTTTTGTTCTCTTAAGTTTCAAATTAATGACAATCGCAATCAAACTGTTCCCCTCTGTTTTGTTTGCATCAATTTTGATCATGCTGGGTAGAATGTATCGGGATAACGAAATGGCAGCTTTAGGAAGTGGCGGGGTGGGAATGATGAAGATCTATGGATACGTTTTTCTGTTTGTTATACCACTAACTCTAGTTGCTTCAGCTTTATCTTTCCAGTTAAAACCATGGCTTGTTGAACAAACAACATTAACCTTGCTGAAAGAAAGAGAAACTGCAGATATAAGATTATTGGTAGCCGGTCGATTTAACGAGTACAGTCGAGGAGACATTGTATTTTACGTGGAAAGCATTGACGATGACGATAACATGCATAATATTTTTGTCCAAGATCGAAAAGGAAATAAACTCAATGTGGTTTTGTCAAAAACAGGATTTGTAGAAATTGTCGACGGCGCACGATTTTTAGTTCTGCAGAATGGCAAGCGATATCAAGGCATACCCGGACAGGCAGATTTCGAGATTACCCAGTTTTCTGAATACGCAGTACGTGTCGGTGAAACAACCAATATTATTACCGGATTACACCGGGAAGCAAAACCAAGCCTTGAATTATTCGAATCGTCAGATCCCAAAGATATTGTTGAATTTCAACAACGTTTATCAATTCCCCTTGGCATGCTCATATTAACAATTCTGGCCATTCCAATCGCCCGCGCTTCACCTCGCGGTGGAATTTACGGAAACATCGCTTTGGCTTTTTTAATTTTTTTAATTTACAAAAACACATTGAGCATTGCTCAAAGCTGGATTATCGACGGAAAAGTCGACACCTCAATCGGGTTTTGGTGGGTTTATGGGCTCATGCTGATCCTGGCTCTATTTATCATTATTCGCCAACTAGGGTTATATTGGTGTTGCCGTATATTTACCGAAAAAACCTCACTAATGCTATTAAACAAACCCGTCTAAATTATGGCTTTTAACATTCTACATACTGAAGCTAGGTTTTAGTACTACCCACCACTATTCCATACAGGCAATAATTTGAGAATCCTCAATAAATACATGGCTAAAGAAGTAGCAAAAGGGGCACTTGCTGCAACAATCATTTTGGTTACTTTAGTTGAATTTTTCACCTTAGCGGATGAAATGCGTTCTATTGGAGAAGGCCAATACGGCTTTTGGCAAATCATTAAATACGTCTGCTTAACAACCCCGTCCGTATTTTATGATTTATTTCCAGCAGCAACATTAGTGGGAACAATGTTCTCGTTGGGAGCTATGGCGAATAATCGAGAATTTGTCGCAATGCGCGCAGCGGGCGTATCAGTCTTTGATATTATTTGGAGTATGTTGCGTATTGGCTTGTTGTTGGTCGGTGTTGCAATGCTAATCGGTGAATTTATTGCTCCCATTGCCGATAGGACAGCGAAAGAATACAAATCGACCAAAAAAAATAATCAGATTGCATCCTGGTCAATCTACGGATTTTGGACTCGCGATGGCGAGTCATTCATCAATATAAGGCAAATAGAAGACCGACATAATCTTGGCAACGTAAATATCTATGCTCTAAATAAAGACCACGAATTAAACACAGTTTTACATGCGGATAAAGCACACTATTCTGATGGAAGATGGACCCTACACGATGTGCAGGAAACCAAATTTGAGACCAACAGTGTGGTTGTAAAAAAATTTATTGAAACAAGCTGGGAATCCGTCATCAACCCCGAACTATTGAGTGTAGTTGTAGTTAGACCGAACAATTTATCCATCTACGGACTCGCAAAATACATACAATTTTCGCGCGAAAATGGCCAGCAAACTCACCAATTTGAGCTGGCTTTCTGGCGACGAATTTTTAACCCTGTGGTTACACTAATTATGTTATTAATCGCTGTACCATTCGTACTAAACGTAAGCAGAACAATAACCATGGGACAGCGTGTTCTGGCGGGAGTTATCATTGGTTTGAGTTTTATTATTATGGATAGACTGGTGGGACATGTAGGTCTGGTTTACAATTTTGACCCCATGATAGCAGCCATCATACCCGGTTCAGTGTTCCTGCTCGTAGCTGCGGTTCTTATCCATAGAGTCTATTGAAAAAGTGCCCATCTTTCATTTGTGTCAAGTATAACTCAGTATATTTAGTGGTCAGGGCGAAAGCATTTAGTTTATGAGGATACAAAAATACGCCCCTATGTCAGACTCAATAAATAACCAACGGCTTCTACGCTCTAACTTTAGAGAATACAGCGTGTTACCTCGTTAACTCATTGCCACTATCTTGATTAGCCCAACAGACATGGCTCTTTGAAAGAATATCGTGCCAACTGTTATTATCTTTATTGAATAGAACCCAAAGAAACCCAACACCAAAGATCCCCCAGGACAAAACCGCGGCAAAAAACCGGACAGCAGCCTGATTCCAGCTAATCGGTTGATTATTCGTGGTTGAAATTTTAATTTTCCATGTGCGCATTCCCAGTGTCTGTCCTCCATGGGTCCAAAACCAGGCAAAGAATAAGAAGGAAATTATCAGCAAATACACTGGAAAATAAAACTGGCTGGATGAGAATGCTTCTCCATTATTGACAGGCAAAACAAGGGCTGTTGCCAGGAACAACAATCCCGTCAGCAATAGGCAGTCGTAGAAAATCGCACCCAATCGCCTAAATAGGCCGGGGCGAGAACTAATATCAGGCCGGGTTGATTTTGCCACTAAAAGCTAGGCTAAATCTCAATGTTCTCTGTTAATTTGTAACTGAAAACATAGATAGTCTTTGTCCAAAATACATGGCTAACCCAACCAGTCCACCAAGCATCAAGATTGAGAAAAATGCCGGAGGACGATGAAAAACCAATATCGAAAAATCGACAATAAACACACTTGTGAGTAAGGGAGTTTGCAATAATTCATTCAATAATTGTTTTATATTCATTGCCTTTTAGTACCTGCTGTCAGTAGAAATAAGGTTTTACAGACAATCTGGATTAAATATACTCCGCCTGTCTGCGTCAGAAAAAACGATTTGAACCGTTGATAACATAGAAGAATTCTACTACATGTTATACAAGGATAGTAACTGAATAAAAAAAGGGAATTGAGCCTGATAAATCCTAGATGATATTATAAGGGTTTTAGTATTTCATTGAGAATTAAAGCTTATCTTCAATTTTGTTAAAAATTTGGCCAGTAAACTGAAGACCGGAGAAGTGACTCCGACCTATAAAGTTTACAATCGTTCCGATCATAATATCTCGCGCGCTCAAATAAGCGACGATGCTTTAAAAGTATTGTACAGACTAAAAAGCTGTGGTTTCCAGGCGTATCTGGTTGGCGGTTGCGTCAGAGATTTGTTGTTAGGGCGTGTGCCAAAAGATTTTGATGTGGTTACCGACGCTAGACCGGAACAAATAAAATCCGTGTTTCGCAACTGCAGACTAATTGGCCGCCGCTTTCGTCTGGCACATATATATTTCGGTCGTGATTTTATCGAAGTTGCAACCTTCAGGGGTGCCGACAACAAAGGCGACCGAGTCATTACAAATGGCCGATTGCTAAGGGACAATGTATACGGCTCTCTCGAGGAAGATGTTTGGCGACGTGATTTCAGTATAAATGCCTTGTACTACAGTATCCATGATTTTTCTGTGTCGGATTTTGTTAATGGTATGAACGATCTGGTTGCCGGTCGTTTGAAATTGATAGGCGATTCTGAAGAACGGTTCAGAGAAGATCCTGTACGCATGCTCAGGGCGGTTCGTTTCGCCACCAAACTGGGTTTTACCATAGACCCCGACTGCGAACCTTTGATTCCTCGGTTTTCTGAATTGCTAAAAGATATTCCTGCGGCGCGGCTTTATGATGAAACACTGAAGTTGTTTTTATCCGGGTATGCTGTGCAAACATTCGAATTGCTACGTCGATATCATCTGTTTGAAGCATTATTTCCATTGACAGAAGAGAGCTTGGCTATTGAAAAAGAGGGTTTTCCTTCAATCTTTTTAGCCAAAGCGCTGGAAAATACTGACAAAAGGATTAATCAGAACAAGCCTGTGACAGCTTATTTCTTAATGGCAGTTTTTTTGTGGGAACCGGTCCGCTCCAGAGCAGAAAGAAAAATACAGTCCGGATGCAATCACTATATTGGCTTTAATGAGGCAGCAAGCGAAGTTATTCAAAATCAAATCAGACATACCGCTTTTCCCCGCCGGATCAGTCAAACTATGCGTGAAGTCTGGAGTATGCAACCGCAATTTGAAAACCGTAATGGAGAACGCCCTTTCAGACTGTTGAAGCACATTCGTTTTCGTGCCGCCTATGATTTTCTGTTATTACGAACCATCACTGGTGAAGTGGATCAGGAACTGGCAGATTGGTGGACCCAATTCCAGGAAGTGGAAGAGAGCCAGCAAAAAAAAATGACCGGAACTTCCAAACGAAAACGTCGAAAACGTCGTCGACCTGCGCAAAATAAACAAGATCACTCGGTAACCTGATGTGTCGTCGACAACAAACACTAAGCTAAACAAGGTTTATTTGGGTTTAGGTAGCAATCTTTGCGACCCCGCTAAGCAAATATATGCCGCCTATGATCTGATTTCGCAAGTAGTGGATACTTGTATAATCGCAAAGTCAGGGCTATACACCAGCCCACCTATGGGACCGCCAGATCAACCGGATTATGTCAATGCCGTTGTAGCGATAACAACAAATTTGTCACCTCACAGGTTAATGAAAAAGCTTCAGGCCATAGAAGATCAACAAGGTCGCACACGAGATGGGATCCGTTGGGGATCCAGAATCGTGGATCTGGATATTCTTTTGTATGGTGAACAGGAAATCGCCACCGCTGATCTGACGATTCCACACGCCGGTCTCTCAGAACGAGCTTTTGTTTTATATCCACTGCAGGAGATTGCACCCGAGTTGAATATTCCGGGTAAAGGGAAATTATCAGCATTAGTTAAGCAATGTCCACGGGAAAACTTGAAACTTATCGTATAATCCAGAATGATCTTCATAACAACTCAGGATGCAAGTCATGAATGATTTAAAACGCATAAATTCTCCCCTATTACTAAAATTATTAATCTGTACTCGCTGTTAAAATTATCCAAATAATTTCTATTTACCTGACACTCAAAGTCTTAAGCCGAAAATGACCAACAATCCCACTGGCATTTCTATAAAAGACCTTCTGCACATGAAGCAGCAGAATCAGAAAATCGCCTGCCTGACTGCATACGATGCAAGTTTTAGTCAGCTATTGGATGAACAGGGAATCGATGTAATCCTGGTTGGCGATTCCCTGGGAATGGTTATTCAAGGAAAGAACACGACTCTACCAGTCACTCTCGATGACATGGTATACCATAGCCGTTGCGTTATAAGTGGAAGTAAAAATGCCTGCGTTGTCTGCGACCTACCTTTTATGAGTTATGCTACACCGCAACAGGCAGCGACAAGTTCGGCTAGAATTATGCAGAAGGGTGGTGCCCATATGGTAAAACTGGAGGGTGGACGTAACCGAGCAGAGACCATTCATCATCTAGTCGGACAGGGAATTCCAGTATGCGGGCATTTAGGATTAACACCGCAATCAATTCACCAAATCGGTGGTTTTCATTTTCAAGGTAAGGACGAGAACAGCGCAAATACCATTCTGGACGATGCCAAAATATTACAGCAAGCCGGAGTTAGTTTGCTTGTATTGGAATGCATTCCCAGCGACCTTGCCACCAAAATCAGTCATAGTTTAACTATACCCACCATCGGCATAGGCGCCGGATCCGGCTGTGATGGGCAAGTTCTTGTGCTTTATGACATGCTGGGTATAAGCCCGGGAAAACGGCCAAAATTTTCACACAATTTTCTGGCTGAAAACGGTGACATCAATGCTGCAGTAAAAAAATATATAGAGGCCGTTCGCAGCGGCGATTTTCCCAATAGCAATCATATACATAACTAAACCCCCACGTCCTTAGAGAGTAGCCCACGGCGGCCAGACAGAACCAGACAAAACAAAACAAACCAATTCAAACGACCCTGACAGTCTGGATCGTTCGCTCTATACTATTACATATGAGTGATTTCTCATATCCTCCCGGTTGAAACCATGGACTCAATAATCAACTACATGCTGACAAGCACTATTCTCGAACTGGGTACTCTGAAATATTGGTTTTAGCGGTCATACGACTGTTGGCTATCATCATTTAATATTAATCGCTGCTAACGACCATGCAAACCCTTAAATCGATCGGCGAGCTCAGAAACCTGGTACGCGAGTGGCGTCAAGCAGGAGAAACGGTCGGATTAGTACCCACAATGGGAAATTTACATGACGGACACCTGCAACTGGTCAATGAGGCCTGTAATCACTGTTCGCGTGTCATTGTTTCAATATTCGTAAATCCAACTCAGTTTTCTCAGGGAGGTGATTTTGATGCCTATCCCAGAACACTCCGTCAAGACAGCCAATTAGTTAATAACAAGTCTGTTGATTGTTTATTTATTCCGGATGTATCGGAAATCTATAGCCAGCCAAACTATACCAGCGTTGATGTATCCGACCTATCGAATGTACTTTGTGGAAAATACCGACCTGGACACTTCAAGGGTGTAACAACAATAGTTTGTAAACTATTTAACATAGTCCAACCTGATATTGCAGTGTTTGGAGAAAAAGATTTTCAACAACTTGTCGTTATTCGTCAAATGGTACGCGACTTGAACATCCCTGTTGAAATCCTGGGCATAGAAACTGTTCGAGAAAAAGATGGCTTGGCAATGAGTTCAAGAAACGTCTACTTAACACCGACACAACGTAAGTTGGCTCCACTGATATTCCAGGTTTTATCCGACACCATCCATGTTATCTCGGAGGGTATGCGCGATTTCAGAAAACTAGAAGTTGAAAAAATGGAGCTTCTTCAGAAAGCCGGTTTCAAGCCAGAATATTTCAGTATCAGGAGGACTCTTGACCTGGGTCCGGCACAACCTAAAGACATATATCTAGTTATACTCACAGCGGCCTGGCTTGGAAAAGCCAGATTGATCGATAACCTTAAACTAAATATTTCATCGTCTAAACGATAGAACTTATGGGAATTTATTCGCGGTTTTTTTTACTATTATCGGCTCTATCGATAAGCACAAGTCTGTTTGCTCAAACTGAATCTCCAAGCCATCAGGAACCACAATCAATAGAAATCCGTGGCCTGGATTCACCGCGCGAAACCATGAAAACATTTCTGAATGCAATGAGGGCACTACATGAAGGCGAAACAAATAGTTTAGAGAGGGCTATTTCCACCTTAAATCTGGTTAGCGTCAATGCTTTGGTCCGAACAGAAAAAAGTCATGAATCAGCATGGATACTGTTCGACATATTAGTACGCACAGGGCCTGTCAGTTTAAACAGGATACCCCGACATGTAAGCAAGGATATTTACCTATATAAAAAATTTAAATCAGGTAGCATTTCAATCAGTTTACAACCGGATGGACGTTGGCTGTTTAGCGAAAAAACCATTCGTTCTCTTCCATCCATACTTGAAGATCTTCCAAAATCAGACCTAGAAAACGAGGATGATAGACCCTCAAATCGATTGCCCTGGCATATCCGTGTTCGTGAAAATCTGTCAGATGATCTAAAAGGAAAGTGGTTTTTCCTTGAACACTGGCAATGGTTGGGTATATTTTTTTACCTTATCGCCGGTTTTTTCGCTAATAAAATTTTAAACCGGTTACTACGTAGTGGTGTTCGACTTTGGCGAAAGTACAGCCGCTTGGCTGAATTATGGCTACTACCCGATGATTGGTTAAAACCCCTTGGTTTACTGGCTATGTCCGGGATTTGGTGGCTAGGTATAAATTCTCTTGGCTTATCTACGGAAAGTCTTATTTTACTCCTGGTCGCTGTAAAGCTTTTTTCTGGCTGGTCTGGAATATGGGCAGGATACCGTCTAATAGATTTCGCATCCGCCTATTTACAACACCATGCACGACAAACTAAAAACAAACTGGACGATGTATTAGTACCACTTGCCCGTAAGACACTAAAGGTTCTTGTAACCGTTTTTATCCTACTTGTTGTCGCATCGAATATGAATTTGAATCTTTCAGGTCTGGTTGCCGGTTTGGGACTCGGTGGCCTGGCATTCGCACTAGCAGCTAAAGATATGGTGCAAAATTTATTTGGCTCCATTACTGTCCTGATGGATCAAAGTTTTCATGTAGGAGACTGGGTTAAGATTGGTGATGTAGAGGGTACGGTTGAAGAAGTAGGGCTTAGAAGCACTCGAATAAGAACTTTCTACAATTCAGAAATCATCTTACCCAATTCAACACTCATTACTGCAAGTATCGATAATTTGGGTAAACGTCAATATAGACGCTTGAGTTGCAAAATCTCATTGATCTATGGGACAACACCCGAAAAAATCGAGTTATTTTGTGAAGCCATACGTGAATTGGTCAGGCTACATCCATACATGCGCAAAGATTATTTTCAGGTTTATCTTAACGAATTGTCGGCATCGTCATTGGACGTATTGGTTTATGTTTTTTGGGAGACACCGGACTGGAGTATTGAACTGCGAGAAAGACATAGATTTTTAATGGACATTCTTAGAATTGCAGAACACTTGCAGATTGACTTTGCTTTTCCCACTCAAACGATTCATTGGCAAGCCGAACAACAAAGTGCTCTAAAACATAACGAAGACCTAAAAGTAGTCGATAATGAGTTAATAATAGAAAAAGCCAGAGCAGCGGCACAGTCAGTTGTTAGCCGGACACTATAAAAAAATGGCAAATTCAGCATCAGTTTCAAGCAAATAATTACACCAGCCACGCTCGAAAGATTTGCCCAGGGCGTATCTTTGATGCATAATTTGGCGTCCGATTTTTTGCCAATAAGAGCAATAATATGATAGTAAGCATGCTGAAAGCTAAGCTGCATCGGGTATCTGTTACGCATTCTGAGTTAGAATATGAGGGATCCTGTGCGATAGATGGAATGCTGTTGGATCATTCTGGAATACGAGAATACGAACAGATTCAGATCTATAACATCGCTAACGGAGAGCGTTTTACAACCTATGCCATTCGAGCTGAAGACGATTCTGGGATAATCTCTGTAAATGGAGCGGCGGCACATTTAGCAAAACCAGGACATTTGTTAATAATTTGCGCATTCGTTGGATTGAATCAGAATGAAATTCAAAACTTCCAACCGCAACTGGTCTACGTAGATACAGAAAACAAAATCACTAAAACCAGTCGATCAATACCGGTGCAAGTTTCCTAGAAGGCTGTCCAAAAAAAGACCGGACAACCCCAAAGCCAACCCAGACCGGTCAAATATTCCTTATAAATATTAAACAGCATCCGAAAATCAGCCCTATAAGACCGATAGCACCATCTAAACACCTCTCCGATGCCTTGGGCTTCCTTTAACCACTAATATGCCTTCACAACAGCGTTCCTTTATCTAACTTAATTAGTTTTATAGTTATTCAGAGACTAATTTCCCCAAGGCCCACGCCAAAATACGGAAATCGCTGAGTAAATAGTTAATTTTTAATAATCGTTAGATCAAATCGTGCAATTAAACAAATTCTCGATCTGTAGTTCTGATCCTCAGTCAGGCAAACCCATCACCATTGGCGGACAACTTGCCTACATTCAACGAACCTCCATCGCTGACGCACAATTGATACACAGCTGTACCGTCGGATCTATTTTCAATCGCGCTAACGGAATATCTACACCACATTCAACACAATAACCAAAATCACCTTCATCCAACCGATCTAAAGCAGTAGAGATCTTTAGCAATTGGGTTTTCGTTCTTCGAATACGTTCTTTAGACATTTCCTGCGCTTGCAGTGCGTCCATTCTCGACAATCTTCCCATTCTTGACTGATCCAGCTCGACGACATCCGCTGAATCATTCTGTTCGTGATCGAGAGAATTTAACAATTTCTGCTGATGGTCAGCAAGGAGACATTCAAATTCCTCATAATTTTGATTGGACTTATCATTCATTGCTGATGTACATTTAGAAATTAAGTTAAAAAGTATAAAGGAGTCAATCGCGTTAAACTATATGCGACTCCCCTACAAGTATCCATCGCCCCATAAAAAAAACCCCTGTGAATACTCACAGGGGTCTAGTTTTAAAAGCCTGGCAATTCCCTACTTTCGCATGAGAACCTCTCACACTATCATCGGCACTAAGCGGTTTCACTTCCGAGGTCGGAATGGAATCGGGTGGGTCCCG
>Ga0114932_10000772_pt1 | contig 37668 bp, 39 predicted proteins | sample 2SBtaG_2_FD_87286 | JGI IMG/M metagenome (GOLD analysis project Ga0114932, IMG submission 87286) | Deep subsurface microbial communities from Kolumbo volcano to uncover new lineages of life (NeLLi) - 2SBTROV12_ACTIVE470 metaG | ecosystem: Environmental > Aquatic > Marine > Volcanic ...
CCAGAAAGGTCTTGGAATTGAAAAGCTCTCAGCATACGCTGCTAGATTTGGATTAGGTGTACAAACCGGAATAGAGTTTAGCGGAGAAGCCTCAGGAGTAGTTCCTACTCCTGCATGGAAGCGCGAGGTTTTTGGTGAAGACAATCCTTGGAGATTGGGTAACACGTATCACACTTCAATTGGACAATTTGGTTTTCTGATAACACCTGTTCAGGCGGTTAGATATATTGCCTCAATTGCAAACGGTGGAACTCTTCTTTCTCCTCATATAATCAAGGGAGCTCCTGTGGGTGCAAGTCCTGTTGGAGTGGATGATGAATATTTAAAAATAGTTCGTGATGGAATGCAGCAAAGTGCAGAAACCGGAGTAGCGGCTTCCGTAAATGTTCCTGGAATTAAAATTGCAGGAAAAACAGGAACAGCACAACTCGGAAAGTCTAATCAATATATGAATTCTTGGGTTGTTGGATTTTGGCCGGCGGACGATCCACGGTTTGCATACGCCGTAGTATTAGAGAGGGCTGCCGCGGGAACTCTACAAGGTGCAGCTCCTGCCATGCGTAGTTTTTTTGAATGGTTAGTTGAGTACAATCCTGAATATGCAGTAGGGGAATATCCCACACTAGAATAGAGGAACGCCCGAGGTTTTAAGTTGGACGTCTTCTCTGTAAGATGCGTTTGAAAAATATCAAGATGTTGATTTTCCACGTAGGAGTTTTAGCCCTCATATAGCAGAGCATTTCCTCAGTTGGACTACTTTTCATAAGTCGCTTTGTAGCAGCCTGTCGCATAGGTCCAGAAACGTACTTCATTCCTTCAAAGAGGAGTTCCGGGTCTGTGCTTGCACATTGCTTACGCATTTTGCGTAGATTCGCACACAGACAATCACGAGTGATTTTCTTCCTCTTGTTTTCTGCCAGCCTGTCTTCGTAGACTAATCTAACAGGAACCCAGACAGGTCTGCGATATTCTCCATTAACTCCACGGGGAGTTTCTTGGCGTTGAAATTTCATGTCCGACTCTCTTTTGTAGGATTTTTTACTCCCAAAATACTACCATAACTTTTGGAGTGTACAATATTTGTGTTTCTTCTTTTGGCGAGTATACTGTACGCCAATATGATTGATGAAAACGACACACTTTTAACGCAAGAAAAATTTAACGAATTAACACAAGAACTAGACCATCTTAAATCAACCCGACGGCGGGAGATTGCAGAACAGTTAGAATATGCTCGTTCACTCGGAGACCTCTCAGAAAATGCTGAGTATCAAGAGGCAAGAGAAATCCAAGGAGCAACTGAAGGAAGGATAAAACAACTGGAGGGAATACTCGCAGAGGCCAATGTAATTGACGAGAGTATAAAAAGTGGAGAGGTACACGTTGGTTCTAAAGTCGGTATTGTAAAGGCAGGAGAAAAGGAAGTTCGTGAATATGAAATTGTTGGTTCAGTTGAGGCAAATATGCGCGAGCGAAAGATTTCTCATATGTCACCCCTTGGGACTGCAATGATGGGCAAGAAAAAAGGAGAAGAATTTGAATTTGAAACACCAAGTGGAGTTGTGAAGTACAAGATATCTAAGGTAGGATAGACCTAATGTTCTGGGCAGACAAAATAGCAGACGACATTAAGGAAAAACTAACTGGCTCCCTTATCGTGCGTGATGAAAAGACCGCAAGCGGGCGTGTTCATATTGGCTCAATGCGCGGAATTGCAGTCCACGGTCTAGTAACAGACGTTTTAAATGAAAAAGGAGTGGAATCCAAGTTTCTATACGAAATTAATGACTTTGATCCGATGGATGGTATTCCTACGTACTTAGATCAAGAAGTGTACAAAGAATATCTAGGAAAACCTCTTAAGTACATTCCAGCACCAGACGGAACAAGTGAAAACTTTGCAGAGCAATATGCTTCTGAGTTTATCGAAGTAATTGAGAGTTCCGGATTTACGCCCGAATTTTATAGAACAAGCGAACTCTATCTAAGCGGAAGGATGAACGAAGTAATTCAGAAATCTTTAGAAGGGGCGTCTACAATTCGTGAAATATATCTAAAAGTCTCAGGTTCAGAAAAGCCTGAAGGCTGGCTTCCAATACACATGATTTGTGAAAAATGTGGAAGTGTTTTAAATACAAAGACAACTGGCTGGGATGGTAGCGAAGTTCAATACACTTGTTCACAAGAAGAAGGGGTAGGAGGCTCACAAGGCTGTGGTCACGAAGGGTCATCTTCTCCGTTTGATGGAAAGGCGAAGCTTCCGTGGAAGGTAGAGTGGGCAGCTAAATGGGTTGTTGTGGGAGTAGAAGTGGAGGGTGCTGGAAAAGATCATTCAACTAAAGGAGGAGCAAGAGATGTTGCAAACAATATTGCAAGAAAGATTTTTGATTTTAAATCACCCTACGACATTCCGTACGAGTTCTTTCTTATAAAAGGAGCAAAGATGTCATCTTCTAAAGGGCAGGGTTCTTCTGCAAAAGAAGTTGCAGACCTATTACCCAGAAAAATATTCCGTCTTGCACTTTTAGGAACCAAACCAAAAAGAGCGATAAACTTTGAACTAGATGGCGCAACTATTCCAACACTCTACGATCGTTATGATGATATTGCAGAAAAGCATTGGGATACCACTGGAGACGACGACGCTCGCCTTTACGAGCTAATTCACAAAGGAGAGGCTCCAGATAGATACTATCGTATGCGATTTTCGCAAGTTGCCTTTCTTTCTCAAATGCCACACATAGATATTCTTGAGGAAGCTGCAAAAGATAAGGGAAGTGAATTGAATGATATAGAAAAAGGAGAAATTCACGAAAGAGTGGATTACGCCCTTGCTTGGTTAAAAGAGTTTGCTCCCGAGCGCTACGTCTTTGAATTACAAAAAGAAAACTCAGAGTTTAAGTTCTCTAACTTACAAAAGGATGCGTTTTCACAAATTTCTAAATATGTTTCTGACAATGATGAGCTTGTTGGAGAGGACTTGCATCACTTTGTACACAGTATTCAAAAAGAGGGAGAGATTGATGCAAAAGAACTATTCTCAGGAATTTATCAGCTTTTCTTAGGAAGAGATTCAGGGCCGCAAGTTGGTTGGTTCTTAAGTGTGCTACCTAGAGATTATTTAGTAGAGAGATTCAAGGTATGAAGATAGTCAAAAACGCAATTTCCTATGTTATTTATAATAAAGATAAGATCTTGGTAGTTTTGCGACCACCCACTGATAATGAGCTTCCTAATGTTTGGGGCCTTCCGGCTGGATCTCTAAAAGAGGGCGAAAGTTTTGAGCAGGCTGTTGTTCGTTCTGGAAGAGAAAAGTTAGGAGTTGACCTTAAGGTAGTTAAATTGATTAACGAAGGAGATCTTGAAAGAGAGAAGTATGTCCTACATATGGAAGAATATGAAGTAGAGATTGTAACTGGAGAACCAGTTGTACCTCAGGGAATAGAGGGTATAACTCAATATTCAGAATATAAATGGGCTGAACCTGAAATACTAAAAGAAGCGGCTAAAAAGGGTTCCTTGTGCACACAATTGTATTTGTCTTCTATAGGAATAAGTTGGTAAAAAACTTACGAAAAACCCGTCTCGAAAGAGACGGGTTTTTTAGTGTGGATAAATACAATAAGAGTGGGAGAGAGTGTGTTAATATAACCTTTAAGTGGGAGAGAGTGGGAAAATCAATAATTATGCTTCTTGGAGAATACACACACACGATAGATGACAAGAAAAGGCTGACATTGCCAAAGAAGTTTAAAGCCGCTCTCGGAAAGAAGTTGGTAATCACTCGAGGTTTGGATAATTGCCTCTTCATTTATTCAGAAAAGGAATGGAATGTTATCGCAAAACGACTACGAGAATTAAGTTTTGCACAATCAGACACACGAGGATTCAACAGATTTATGTTTTCAGGAGCGGCCGAAGTTTCAACCGACGGCGCCGGAAGGATATTAGTTCCAGAACATCTTAAGAAATTTGCATCTCTTAAGTCCAAAGTAATTTTGGCAGGAGTAGCAGATAGGGTCGAAATCTGGGACGAGAAACGATGGTCAACGTACCAAAGTAAGATCGAGAGTCAGGGAGACGCCATGGCTGAGAAATTGGGCGAGATAGGGGTTTTATAAGCTAATTAAGTAAGACCAATTCGTTGTTTACATCGAGTTGCTGGAGGATTTTCCATAGTCATGCGCACTCAATATTATGCAATCCTCCAGCGGCTCGACGCCGACAACAAATACCCGGCACGTACCTGTTCTTTTACAAGAAGTACTTGATGTACTTGCAATACAAAAGAGTGATGTCGTTTTAGACGGGACTCTAGGAGGTGGTGGCCACGCAAGGGCACTCGCTGAAGAGTTGGGTGTTAAAGGGCATCTCATAGGTTTTGATGTTGACGCTGACGCAATAGTTCGCGCAAGAGAAAAACTTTCAGGAGTAAAGCCTTCGGTAACACTAATTCACGACAATTTCCGAAACTCCCGAGCAAAGCTTGTTGAATATGAAATAAATTTAGTTGATAAAGCACTTTTCGACCTTGGTTGGAGTAGTGATCAGCTAGAGACTTCAGGACGCGGGTTTAGTTTTGAGCGAGATGAGCCCCTAGAGATGACACTTTCAACAGAAGAAGACATCTTAACTGCCAGTGAAATAGTTAATGAGTGGCAGGAAGAAAGTATTGCAGACATTTTATACGGATGGGGCGGAGAACGCTTCTCTCGAAGGATTGCAAGAGCAATTATTGCAGCGCGTCCAATATCGACAACTAAAGAGTTGGTGGATGCTGTCTCAACAGCTGTTCCAAGAAGAGGAAAGATAAACCCAGCAACCAAGACTTTTCAAGCATTACGTATTGCAGTTAACGATGAGCTGGGTGCGTTAAAGGAAGTACTAGAGAAAATTCCTGAATTCGTTCACGAAGATTCACGAGTTGCTTTTATCACTTTCCATTCACTTGAGGATCGTTTGGTAAAGCAAACATTTCGTAACTGGCAAAAAGAAGGGTTGGGAATAATTTTGACTAAGAAACCAATTCCAGCAAGTAGGGAAGAGGTAGCAAAAAACAAGCGCGCACGCAGCGCAAAACTTAGAGCATTTCAATTTAAAAATGAATAAATTAAAAACAGCAGCATTAATATGGAGACACGTTGAACAAAGGGTTTTCATAGTGCTACTTGCACTCACCGTAGGACTTGCACTCCTCTATATATACTTTTTAGGAACTGCTGTAGTAAATGCAGTGGAACGAAAAGGTATTCAACAAAACATAGCACAAGCCAGTTCGCAAATAGCTGATCTTGAAGTAGACTATCTTGAGAGGAAGAGTGAAGTTTCAGAGGACTTAGCTGGAACTCTAGGCTTCTCTTCAATTGCTCAGAAAGAATACATTGAGCGAACACGCTACCTTGGTCAGGCAAGTGCGCAGTAAAATGGTTGCAACAAAGAACAGGAATAATTTTAAATTAAGAACACGCGTCATCCTTGGCGCTATTATTTTTGTGGCAGCTATATTAGTAGTTCGCTTGTATTTTCTCCAGATTGTTCACGGAGAGGAATATAGAACTCAGGCAAGTGATCAGTATGTAAGCGCATCAGGTGGGTTTTACGATCGTGGGACTATTTTCTTCAAAGATAAAGACGGTAGGGAAGTGAGTGGAGCTACAATCAAGACTGGCTACCTTTTAGCAATTAAACCGATTGAGATTGAAGATGCTCAAGAAACATACAATAATATTTCCCAATATTTGGAAATCGATGAAGAGACTTTCATCTTCAGAGCAACCAAAGAGGGGGATCCATATGAAGAAATACAACAAAGAGTCGACTCAGATATTGCAAAGAAGATTATCGCTCTTGATTTAGACGGAGTATTATTAATCTCACAAAGATGGAGATACTATCCTGGTAAAACTCTCGCCTCACACCTACTTGGTTTTGTAGCATACGATGGGGATGAGCGAAATGGACGATACGGTCTTGAGAGGCACTTTGAAGACGTTCTCTCCCGTGGAGAGAGTAATTTGTATGTAAACTTCTTTGCAGAACTCTTTACCAACCTCAGAGATGTTGTATTCGTTCCAGTTGCAAAAAGAGAGGGGAGTATTGTTACAACAATTGAACCCTCTGTCCAACTGCATTTAGAGAAAGTTCTTTTAGAGATGCAGGATGAATGGAATTCTGATTTCACCGCAGGAATAATAATGGATCCAAAGACAGGTGAGATTCGTGCGATGGCCGTCTCCCCTTCTTTTGATTTAAATAATTTTGAGGAAGCTCAAACTAAACAATTTGCTAACCCTCTTATTGAAAGAGTCTACGAAATGGGATCCATTGTTAAACCACTCACAGTTGCCGCAGGATTAGATTCTAAGGCGATTACGCCTGAAAGTACGTACAACGATCGCGGATCCCTTGCTCTCGATACATACACCATTTCAAACTACGACGGGAAAGCTCGTGGGGTAGTAAAGATGCAAGAAATTCTTTCGCAATCCTTAAACACAGGTGTGGCGTATATTGCAGACCGCATGGGAAAGGATGAGTTTAGAAGATATATGTATCGCTATGGCGTAAATGAAGAGACGGGAGTGGATTTGCCAAATGAGGCTCGTAACTTAACCGAAAACTTGAATTCACCAAGAGATATTGAATACGCAACCGCAAGTTTTGGTCAGGGAATTGCCATTTCTCCGATTAATATGGTTAGAGCCTTAGCGATACTACCTGATGGGTTTTCTGAACAACCCCACGTTGTTTCTGTCATACATTCAAAAACAGGAATTACTCACAAAATTGATCACTCCGACGTTCGTGAGCAGATACTTAGTGAGCAAACCTCTGAAGAAATTACTCGTATGTTGGTTGAAGTAGTGGATGAGGCTCTTCTAGGGGGTTCTGTAAAAATGGATCGTTACAGTATTGCAGCAAAAACTGGAACTGCTCAAATGGCATCTCCTGATGGAGGATATTACGAAGATCGCTTTCTTCACTCCTTCTTTGGATATTTCCCCGCATATGATGCACAATACATAGTCTTCTTAATGAATGTAGAGCCACAAGGTGCACTTTATGCGTCACAAACTCTTACCCATCCATTTATGGATATAACAAAGTTTCTGATTAATTACTACGACATTGCCCCTGACCGTTAGGGGACTATAATAAATATATGTTTAAAAATGCAGTTAAAGCGATCGTGATGGCGATCATCATATTTGAAGCCAGGATTGTTCTGAAAAAGTACAAACCTCGTATAATTGCTGTAACTGGAAGTGTAGGTAAGACGAGTACTAAAGACGCTATTTATTCAGCGCTTAGGAGCTCCCTTTTTATACGTAAAAGCAGGAAGAGTTTTAATAGTGAAATTGGAATTCCTATAACAATAATAGGATGTGATTCAGGATGGAACAGTCCAGTCAAGTGGCTGAAGAATATCTTTGAAGGTCTTGCTCTTATCTTCCTACCCAACCATTACCCAAAGTGGCTTGTTTTAGAAGTTGGAACCGATCACCCAGGAGACATTAAGGAGGTTGCAAAATGGCTAAAGCCTGAAGTAGTTGTCATAACCGCACTACCTGATGTTCCAGTTCACGTTGGAAATTTTAAAGATGCTTCTGAGGTTGTGAAGGAAAAGAAGGAGCTGGTTAAGGCAATGAGAAAGAATGGAGCCTTAGTCTTAGCAGGAGATGATAAGTTAACCGCAGCGCTTTCAAAAGAATTTCCTGATGCAAGTACGTATCTTTACGGTGTGGAGGCGCACAACGATGTGTCAGCCTCGAATATTAATTTTCAATATAAGGACGGCAAGCTGGATGGAATGAAGTTTCGTGTTGAAGAGAGCGGTTCTAGTATGCCAATTGAAATTAGAGACAGAGTGGGTCATCACCAGGTGTATCCAGTCCTCGCAGCATTTGCAGTAGCTCGCGCCTTAGACACAAGCCCGATTTCAGCAGCAAAAGCACTTGTGATTGAAAAAGGGCCAAATGGGAGGATGAAGATATTGAAAGGCTTTAATAGCACTACTCTTATAGACGATTCATATAATTCATCGCCTTCTGCAGTAAGGGCGGCCCTCACCACTCTCAAGAAGATTGAAGTTAGTGGAAAGAAGATTGCGGTCCTTGGAGATATGTTGGAGTTAGGTCGCTATAGTGCTGAGGCTCACAAAAAAGTGGGTGTTCAAGTTGCTGGCGTTGCAGATATTTTGGTTACTGTAGGAACAAGGGCAAAAGGAATAGTCGAGAGTGCAAAGAAGAACGGCTTTAGTCCGGCAAAAATATTTGAATTTAACGACGGAAAATCAAAAGAAGCTGGCAAGAAAGTAAGAGAACTGCTTGAGGAAGGTGATGTGGTGTTGCTTAAGGGGTCACAAACTGGAATACGATTGGAGAAGGCCATTCGAGAGCTTATGGAGGACCCTTCTCGTTCAAAGGAACTGCTTGTTCGACAAAACGAAGAATGGTTGCGAATCTAAGGCTTTAGTAGTATATTTCGGATAGTAGTTTCCGCGCAGCCTCGAAACGCGCAGGACCTTTGCAGCACATTTCTTTGAGTGATTGGCTGATTGGGGGATTTATTTTTTAACTCGATGTACCACCGAAGACTTGTCCTGCAAAGGATCCATTCTAATTCGCCCTCTGGGCGAATAAATTCCGTCGATCACTTGCTTCCCCCGAAGCAGCTGTAAGTGATCGGCGGGGTTTTCTATTTCCTGCAATTATGTAAGAATGTTGCCCACAGGTCCCATCGTCTAACGGTTAGGACATCGCCTTCTCAAGGCGGTAATCGGGGTTCGATTCCCCGTGGGATCACAAATTGAAACTTCCTATATCTATCATATACTGAGGACATGAATTCAGAATTAGATAAAATCTCAAAAGGAGGAACAGAAGCTCCTTTTTCTGGAAAATACTTAGACACTAAGGATAGCGGTATGTATCACTGTGCCGTTTGCGGAAGTGAACTCTTTTCCTCTGAAAAGAAATTAGACTCAAGTAAGAGCACTCCTGGATTACAGGGATGGCCGTCCTTTACTGAACCCAAAGATAAAGAGAATGTAATTTTACGACCAGATGGTAATCGTACAGAAGTGCTTTGTAAGAACTGTGAGTCACACCTTGGGCACGTCTTTAAAGATATAGAAGAAGACGGTAAAACGTGTGATCATTACTGCATTAATAGTATTTCGTTAGATTTAAAGCATGAATAGGAGCTATATTTAAACGCCCCGCAAGTTTCCCTGCGAGGCGTCATTTTATCTTTTTGTCACGAATACAACTTGATCGGACGCAAAATCTTTTTCCATCTGCTTTAGAGTTGAAACATTTAAGTCTCCCCCAGCTCCGTATACAGATATATACATATCTTCGCCGATATATATGGCCGCGTGCATAAAATAGCCATCATCAGAAAGCAGAAAGATCACTTCGCCAGAGTTAGGGTCACGGTCTTTGACAGACAGATTCCAATACTCCTCTAGTGATAGTTTGGATTCCCTTTTCACACCCGCTACCAATTCTGCAAAGGCACAACAATCAAACTCCATATTCTCCTTTGCGTGGTAATCGCGTAGATAAATAAGCAGAGCTTTCTCAAGTTGCTCTGTAAGAATTGCGTCGGTCACCTGTTGCTCTTCGTTAACAAACAGGATTTCAATTTCCGAATGGGTTGGGAATTTTTCTTGCAGGTTGAAGCCAACCAATTTATCCTCTATTACTGTCAGCAGGAGTTGTACCTCACCAGTCCAGCCGCACTCCTGCTCAAGGGCGACCGTACGCGGGTCAACGATTAGTGATATCATCGCTTAGTTCCTTTCATTTTCTATTTGAAAAGTACCACAACAATTTTACTATGTAAATAATTCTGTGCCGGGAGAGGGACTTGAACCCTCAAGCCTTGCGGCACACGATTTTGAGTCGTGCATGTTTACCAATTTCATCATCCCGGCTTATGCGGCGCATTGTACACGATTTTTGGGTTACACGCAGTATATTTCCACCTATACACACAAGGGTTAAATATCCCCTGTGTTATAATATCTTCAATGACATCTGAATTTTATAACAATTCAATATTCTGGGTTGAGGTTGGTAGAATTCAGCCAAACCCTTTTCAACCCCGTAAAGAGTTTGATCAAGATGCACTTCAAAGTCTTTCTGAATCTATTCGTCAGTATGGAATATTGCAACCTCTTGTTGTAACAAGAAAAGAAATTGAAAGACCAGACGGGGGAATCACAGTTGAATATGAACTTATCGCGGGAGAGAGAAGACTGCGAGCTTCAAAGATGGCAAATGTTTCGCAAGTTCCTGTACTCATCCGAAGTTCAGAAGACTCAGATAATGTAAAACTTGAATTAGCGATAATAGAAAATCTTCAAAGAGAAGACCTTAACCCGGTGGATCGCGCCTTAGCGTTTCGCCAATTGGTGGACAATTTTAAACTAAAGCACTCAGAGATTGCTAATAAGGTTGGAAAAAGCAGGGAATATGTTTCCAACTCCTTAAGAATTCTCGCTCTGCCAGATGATATGCAGAAGGCGGTTATCGGAGGAGTTATCACAGAAGGGCACACCCGTCCTCTTTTAATGCTCTCAGGGCGTGAGGAGCAACAGGTTGCCCTATTTATGGAGATATCAGAAAGGAGTCTAACGGTACGAGAAACAGAGAAAATAGCACGCAGTATTGCAACTGATCGCGCTCGGAAGCAGGATTTACCAACAGATATGGAACTTCTTGAAAGAGCGCTCACCGAGCATCTTGGGACTCGTGTTCAAATTGAAACAAGAAAAAACGGAGGAAAGGTCCACATAGACTTTTTTGTTCAAAATGATATTGAAAGATTACTAAATATAGTTAGTAGCTCTGAAAGTATTTCTTCGAAGAGCGATGCAGGAATTCCTTCTCCGCTTTCAAAATTTGTAACTAATTCACAGGAAGAGCCAGTAATTGAGGTTGAAGTAGTTGAAGAGGAAGACGATGATGAGGATCTATACTCTCTAAGTAATTTTGCAGTTTAAGAACCTTCTTTTTGTAGATACGACTTAATGTGCCGTTTTGCAAGAGAAGTCTTTGCAAGAGAAATCCATTTTCTGTTTGGATGAGACTTATCACTCGTCATAATTTCCACAACATCCCCGTTTTTTAAACTAGAACTTAGGGCAGCCAATTTACCGTTAACTTTAGTTCCAGACATATGATCTCCGACATCTGAATGAATCGCGTAGGCAAAATCAATTGGACTTGAATCCATTGGAAGATCGATAACATCTCCACGAGGAGTGAATACGAAAACTCGGTGAGTAAAGAAGTCACTTTTCATTCCTTGCAGGAAAGACCTCGGATCATTGGAACCCTGGGTTTCCGTAATGTTTTTTATCCAATCAGGGGTGTCCCCATCAGTGTACGTTTTCTTTTCCCCAGACACCGACTTTCCCTGTCCTTCCATCCATAGGCGAGCAGGGATAAACTGACGTATCCAGTTAACTGCACTGTTTTTAGACGAAGATTGCTTTGCGACTCCTTTGTACGAGAAGTGGGAGGCAATACCAAATTGCGCCTCATCATGCATTTTCTGTGTTCGTATTTGAAGTTCTATAATACCGCCTTCATTAGTGTGTACTGTTGTGTGTATACTTTTATACCCATTAGGTTTAGGAAAGGCAATATAGTCCTTTACTCTTCCTGGTAGTGGTCGCCACTCTCCGTGGACTAATCCTAGAACTGTGTAGCAGTCTGAAACGGAGTCTACAATTATTCGCAGCGCCCATATATCAAACACTTTTGTTACGTCCCAGTCTTTCCTTTCCAATTTTCTGAAGAAACTATAAAGACCTTTCACTCTGTTTTTTGTGTTAAATTTCTTAACTCCGTATTCACCAATTTTTCTTCGTATGTTGTTTTGAATTCGCTCCAATTTTTTTACATCGTCGCCGCCTGCGTCTTTGAAGATCTTAGCGACCTTTTTATATTCTTCTGGGTATGCATGGGGAAAGACGGCATCTTCCAGTTCTCTTTTCATAAGTCCCATTCCAAGACGGTCGGCAATCGGTGCGTAGATTTCCAGTGTTTCGTGTGCGATTCTTTCCCTTTTGTCCTTTCGAGGTACGTGCTCGAGAGTTAGAGCATTGTGCCTACGGTCTGCTAATTTAATGATCATTACTCGAACATCTTCAGAGGTTGCAGCAAAAAGCTTGCGCAAGCTCTCTGCGTGTCTTTGTACTCCTTGATAGCGCACGCGCCCTAGTTTTGTTACGCCTGCTACCAGATCTCGAACGTCTTCGCTTAACTCTCCTGCAATAGCCTCAGGGAGCATGTCGCTATCTTCTAGCGCGTCGTGTAGGAGTCCTGCGGATACAATAGTTGGGCCCATTCCGATTTTTGCCAAATACTCGGCAGTTGCAACTACGTGGTTTAGGTAGGGCTCTCCTGAATACCGTTTTTGCCCGCGGTGTGCTACTTTTGCAAGATCATAGGCACGGGAAATAAACTCGACTTCCTTCTTATCAGAAAGGTTCATTAAGTTCAAAATATTTTGCAATGCCTGAGGCACGGCCTTTTTTTGTGCTACAAAGGAAGGCATTTAACTAATGGTACGGCATCCTTGCTCTTTTTACAATTTGTGTGGGTTGTGATTGGGACAAGTTTTGTCGCTACATCTCTCTGGGATTGTTTTTGTACCCTCCATCATTAGTCTTTTACACATAGGACAGTTCTTACCTGTAGGCTTTGTTTTTATCGCCAGTTTACACTCTGGGTAGTTTGAGCAGCTGTAAAATGCTCCAAAACGTCCATGTCTTTCAATTAATTCTCCGTCTTTACAATCAGTACACTTAACTCCTGTTGAGTTAAGAGTGTGATCTTGTTTTATATATTTACATTTAGGATATCTGTCGCAGGAAATAAACATACCAAAACGTCCTTCACGTTCTACTAACTTTCCTGGCTCTTGCTTACTCCTTGAAGAGGGTTCTCCGCATAGAGGACACGGTTCTCCAATCTCTTTTGGAGGCTCGATTATACTCCCGTCGTCCTTTCTTGCTCCGTGGCATTCTGGAAAGGTTGCACAACTCATGAATTTTCCATTCTTTGATAGTTTCCAAACCATTTCCTTTTTACAGATAGGACAATCAAATTCTTTATCTACCGGACCAAGGTTTGTTAGTTTAGGTATATCTTCTTTTGAGTCAACTTCTTTTAGGAAGGGCTTGTAGAAATCCGTTAGAGTTTTTTTGTAGGTTCTTTTTCCTTCGGCAATTTCATCGAGTTCAGTTTCCATCTCAGCCGTAAAGTCGTCTCCAACGTAATGTGCAAAATGTTCTTCCAAGAAGGAGCTAACAACGTCTCCAGTGTCAGTTGGTAGTAGAGTTTTTCCTTCTTTGTTCACGTAGCCCCGAGTTGCAAGAGTCCTCATAATTGCAGCGTACGTACTTGGTCGTCCAATACCACGTTTTTCTAGTTCTTTAATTAATCCTGCTTCAGTGTATCGGGGAAGTGGTTGTGTTTCCTTTCCAAGAGCATCAACTGACTTAGGAGTTAGTGAACCTCCTTCTTTAACACTTGGAAGTTGAACATCTTCACCCTTTGCTGAAGGGTCTGCTTTTAACCACCCGTCTTTAATTACGCGTGATCCAGTGACAGTAAAGTTAGGAACATCCTTATGGTCAACACTTGCTGTAATCTTGGTTCTCGCAATTTGTGCATCAATCATTTGACTTGCAACAGTTCGTGACCATATTAGAGAGTAGAGCCGTTTTTGCTCTTCTGTTCTTCCTACACTTAGCTTTGCAATATTAGTTGGGCGAACGGCTTCGTGTGCTTCTTGTGCAGACTTTGATTTAGTTTTGTATTCTCTGAGTTCCAGATGATCCTTACCGTACTCAGATGCTACTACTGAAGATATTTGACCGATAGCTTGTTTTGAAAGAGTCGGACTATCTGTACGCATGTAGGTGATGTGTCCTGCTTCGTAGAGTTTTTGTGCGATACCCATTGTTCTTGAAGGTGCGTAGCCAAGACGGGAACTGGCCGCTTGTTGAAGAGTCGAAGTGGTAAAGGGTGCTTTAGGGGAGCGTTTTGCAGCAGTTTCTTTTACGGATTCAATTGTCCAAGAGTTTTTCTTTGCGTTTTTTACAATATTGTCAGCATCCTTTTGTGTTTTTGGCTCTTCCACACATGTAAGAGACACATCTTTGGTTTCCGCTGTAATTACCCAGAACTTTTCTGGAATGAACGCGCGAATTTCACGCTCACGTTCCATTATTATTCTCAAAGCAGGGGACTGAACTCGGCCGGCTGAAAGTCCGTAGCGAACTTTTTTCCAGATTAATCCAGAAAGGTCATAACCTACAAGACGGTCTAGCACCCTTCTTGCCTCTTGAGCCTCTCTTAGATTATCGTCAATTAAACGAGGATCCTTTAAAGCCTCCTGCACTGCGTCCTTTGTAATTTCGTTGAAAACAATTCTTTTAGGGGATTTAAGTTTCAGCACTTCCTTAAGGTGCCATGCTATGGCCTCACCTTCTCGGTCGGGGTCAGTTGCTAGAATAACCTCGTCTGATTTCTTAGCTATTTTAGTTAACTCAGAAATTACTTCCATCTTTAGAGGAACGACTTCGTAATTAGGCTTAAAGCCCTTTTCAATGTCGATTGCCTTCTTGTTATTCTTAGGTAAGTCTCGAACGTGTCCAACACTTGCTCGCACAGTAAAGCCCTCTCCGAGATACTTCTCGATTGTTTTTGCTTTTGCGGGGCTTTCTACAATTACAAGCTTCATAGGCGCAACAGTTACATGACTTTAGGAAAAATGCAAAATTTGAAAAGGATTAGTGGGGAATTGACATATTGGATATTAGTGGTAGTTTGAAGATTGCTAACCGAGAGGATATTTAATGTCGATCAAGTCAATTCTACTAAACGTCTACCGTTTCCCGTTGCCTGCATCTTGGTGCTGTTGACAATTGTCGACGGAACCAATTTTTTCATGAACTAAGGAGGAAATTATGTTCAGTTTGAAGCGAATCCCGTGGATTGTTGCGGGGGTCCTAGCTATGGTATTTCTCGCCACGATCGTCGGCGCGATAATTATAATGGCTGCACCATCCGGCTCCGTGTACATTTATTGATTTGAAGCCCGCACCTGTTGCGGGCCTCAAACTATTTCCGCCTTAACTTCCCCTTACTCTCAAGTATAATTCCGTCCACCTCAAGCTTCGAAATCAAAACGTTCGCGTCTTTTACCTTTTCAACAATTTCATCTCGCTCTTGAGGTGTTTCTACTAAATCATAAATTTGACGTTCCTCTTCTGAAAGATTTTGAATACGCTCTTCCTTTTCGTCTACCTCCATATCTAATGCTCTTAGGATGTCGTTTGAGTTTGTAACAGGAGTTGCTCCTAGTTTTAGAAATTGGTGTGCTCCTTCACTAGATTTTGCAAAAATGGAAGAGGGAACTACTAATAGATCTCTATTGTATTCAGTTGTAAGTCTCGCTGTTATCAGCGTACCTGACCGAGGTGCTGCTTCTATTATTAAAACCGCGTGTGATAGGCCCGCCATTATTCTATTCCTCTTTGGAAACGTCCACATTGCAGCATTCTGCATAGGGTCAAGCTCACTTAATAGTCCACCACCACTTTCTAATATTTCATGAACCAATGGGAGATTGGATTTTGGATATATAACAGAATCGTCTAATCCAGAGCCTGGAACTGCAACCGTAGTCAATCCTGTTTCAATTGCAGCGCGATGTGCGTTTGTATCGGTTCCTAGTGCAAGTCCGGAGAGAATTGTTATGTTATGACCCTTAAGGCCTTCAATGAGAAATTTGGTTACCTCCTTACCGTAGCTGGTTGCCTTTCTAGAGCCTACAACAGTTAGAACTTTGTTTCTATATAGAGAAGAGATATCGCCTCGAGAGAAGAGTTTTTTGGGCGGATCGTTTATTTCCTTTATTAGAGGAGGGAAATCCTTGTTTTGTATTTGGTGAATATCGTAGAGCATAGTACGATTCTATAATAACAAGAATATATGCTTGATATTAAATTCATACGGGAAAACAAAGATGCGGTCGCCGAAGGTGCTAAAAAAAAGCACACGGAGATTGATCTTGACCGACTTTTAGAATTAGACGACAAACGAAAAGAACTACTACAAACAGTTGAGGAAAAACGCTCTGTTCAAAATGAAGTTACCAAGAACATCGCTTCCTTAATGAACACAGAAGCAAGAGATGAAAAGATTAAGCAAATGCAGTCTCTTAAAGTAGAACTTCAAGAAGAAGAAGAGAAATTGAAGGAAGTAATGAAGGAATGGCAGACTCTTATGCTACAAGTTCCAAATATTCCCGATATGTCTGTTCCTGATGGAAATGATGACCAGGATAACAAAGAGATAAAAGTATGGGGCGAAAAAACACAATTTGATTTTGAGGCAAAGAGTCATGTAGATATTATGACTAAGCTAGACATGGTTGATTTTGAACGCGGAGTAAAAGTTTCCGGGTTCCGTGGATACTATTTAAAAAACGATGGGGCGTTGCTAAGTTACGCAATCTGGAACTACGCACAAGATTTTTTCTTAAAGAAAGGGTTTGATCCAATGATAGTTCCTGCAATTGTTCGTAAGAGTAATCTCTTTGGAACTGGGCACTTACCAAATGAGGCGGACGATATCTATCACACACAAGATGGAGACTACCTAATTGGTACTTCTGAAATCAGCACGATGGGATATTACGCAGATGAAGTGGTTGATAAGGAGAAGCTTCCTATTCGACACCTATCTTTCTCCCCTTGCTACAGGCGAGAAGCTGGAAGTCACGGAAAAGATACTAAAGGATTAATCCGCGTTCACGAATTCTATAAACTTGAACAAGTAATACTCTGCGAGGCCTCACACGAAGAGTCTGTTAAATGGCATGAGTGGCTAAATCGCAACACTGAAGAGTTTATCGAGTCTCTAGGCATCCCATATCACACAGTACTTAACTGTGGTGGAGACCTTGGACAAGGACAGGTTAAAAAGTACGACATCGAACTATGGGTTCCACTTGAAGAAAAGTATCGTGAAATTAGTTCAGCCTCATACTTCCACGATTTCCAAACGCGTAGGTTTAACACTAAATATAAAGATGATGATGGTAAAACGCGTTACGCACACTCCCTAAACTGTACTGCAATTCCAACACCAAGAATTCTTGTCTCCCTTGTTGAAAACTACCAACAAGCAGATGGGGGTGTAAAAATACCTGAAGCTCTACGTCCTTACATGCAGGATCGAAAAATAATTTCATAATATATGTGGCGGGGTAGTCGTCGAGTAAAGCCCGTCGCGGTTAAGAGGAGTCCTAAGTTAAGTAAATCCAAATTTGCACACAGGCGAAAGAAAATTCGCATTCTTTTAACGGCTCTAATATTTACAACGTTTGTTTGTACTTTTATGGGAATAAGTTGGTTGTCGTTTTCTAATTTCCTAGCAGTAAAGGAAATATCTATTAGAGAAAACGTCGAGGTTAAAACTGTTGCAATTGAATCCTTAATTCTTGAACAAACGAAAACTCCCAAGTGGTACATGTTTTCAAGGCAAAACATTTTAAGTTTCCCTCGTAAGGAAGTTGAAAGTGTTTTATTGAGTACCTTTCCGAAAATAGATAATGTTTCTATTAAAAGGAAGCTATTTAAAAAGGAAATTGAAATTTTAATTCAAGAAAGACAAACTTACGCCCTGTGGTGTCAGGAAAACGGAGAATGTTACAGATTAGACACAAACGGGTTTGCCTTTGAGAGAGTTTTTGGAATAGAGGGCAGAGTGGTTTTTAAAGGAGGGCTCGGAGAATCCAGAGAAGATGTAATGCGCGTTTCTGTTTCTCCGGAGCATTTTTCTAACGCTTCGACTTTGATTGATGACTTAAGTGGTATTGGTCTCGAGACTTCAATATTTTCTTTTGAAGGAAGTGATGCAACTATTTCTCTTGAATCAGGATTGGAAATAAAAGTGGCAATGGATAAGGATTTAAAGGCTATGGTCTTTAATCTTGAAGCAGTGATTGAGGAGTTAAATTTAGAAGAGATACAATATATAGACATGAGATTTGAAAAACGGGTGTATTACAAGGAAAGTATATTTTAAGAAGCGGTACTTGACATAGCTACTACGTATGATATAGTACTGATATAAGTTCATTTTAACGTAGGAGGTGTCAAATGGCACATAATGGTAAGTGGGCAGTTTCAGTGATAATTTGCGGACCTCAGGACATGGTACCACTGGTTCTCGATCCTGATAAACCCACACCACATTACTGGAAACTTCCAGGTGGAAGAAGTGAAGATGGAGAAACTCCGGAAGGCACAGCTCTTCGAGAAGTTGAAGAGGAAGTTGGACTTCACCTCAACGAAGTGGCCCAGCTTTCGGAAATCGATCGGGGAAATCATAAAATGTATTTCTTCGGGGGAAAAGTGGAAACCTTTGCTGAGCTGAAAGAATATGGCGATGAAGGAGAGCGGGTTCATCTTTTCTCAACCGAAGAAATGGAAGGAATGATGGATCTTTTTCCACCACATCGGAAATTACTCGAAAGCCTTGGGGTTTTCAGCAAATGAATTGCTTGACGGCGCGCTTGTAATGAGCGCGCCGTTTTTACATATACTGGTAAAACCTCTTATTCTTGATACTGTGTCGCAATGAACTTTTGGAAAGATTTAGAAAAACCAATTCACGTTATGGCGCCTTTGGAGGATGTGACCGATGCGGCTTTTCGTGCTGTCATATCAAAACACAGTGATATTAAACACGTTACCTTTACTGAATTTACCTCAGCTGACGGTCTTTTCTTTGCAGATGAGCGCGGACAGGAGAAACTGAAGGCTAAATTGAAGTTTTCTGATATAGAGAGGCCGATTGTTGCACAACTTTTCACTTCAAACCCGGAGCGCATGAAAAAAGCAGCCTCAGTTGCTCGAGATTTAGGTTTTGACGGCGTTGACATCAATATGGGGTGTCCAGATCGTTCAGTTGAAAAACAAGGCGCAGGAGCCGGTTTAATTAAGACACCGGAACTTGCTAAGGAAATTATTCTTGCAGCAATGGAAGGTGCGGGGGATTTACCTGTTTCAGTAAAAACTCGTATTGGATATTCAGAAAATGAATTGGAAGAGTGGCTTCCCGCTATTCTCTTCACTAACCCTGCTGTAGTTACAATTCACGCACGAACAAGAGCACAACTTAGCAAGGTGGATGCTGATTGGACTACACTTACTCAAGCGGTAGGTATTAGAGATAGATTAGGTAGTGATGCGCTGATAATTGGAAATGGGGATGTGAAGGATGTTGAAGACGGGATTGAGAGAGTGAGTGAAAGTGGCGCGGATGGGTTTATGATTGGACGAGGAATTTTTGGAAACCCGTGGGTGTTTAGTTCTCATGTTCCAACTTTAAATGAGAAGTTGGAGGTATTAATTGAACACACTGATCTATTTGAAAAAGAATTTTATGGGATAAAGAGTTTTGCAACTATGAGGAAACATTTTTCTAGTTATGTAGAAGGGTTTTCAGGTGCCAAAGAGTTAAGAGGCAAGTTGATGGGGTGTATGAATGCAAAAGAGGTAAGGAATCTTCTGTCTGGTATAATGGCGGACAATGACCAACCAAGCACTATATAGAAAATACCGACCAACTTCCTTTAAGGATGTTGTAGGACAAGAACATGTAGTGGACGTTCTTAAGAAGTCTGTTGATAATGAGAACATTTCTCACGCATATCTTTTTGCAGGAGGAAGAGGAACTGGAAAAACTACAATTGCACGCATCCTTGCTGGTTTAATCGGAACTACTTCAAAAGATCTTTACGAAATGGATGCAGCGTCAAATCGTAAGATAGATGATTTTCGAGAACTTAACGAATCGGTTCATACTCTACCGTTTGATTCAAAGTACAAAGTCTACATAATCGATGAGGTTCACATGCTTACAAAAGAAGCTTTCAACGCTTTTTTGAAAACTCTGGAAGAGCCTCCAAGCCATGTTGTTTTTATACTGGCTACAACGGAAATTGACAGACTACCCGACACAATAGTCTCTCGTTGCCAGGGCTATACGTTTAACAAGCCGAATCGAGCAACTATTGCAACTACTGTTTCAAAAATTGCAAAAAAAGAGAAGGTTGAATTGGAAAAAGATGCGGCGGAATTAATTGCAATACTAGCTGAAGGATCGTTTCGTGATGCGTTGGGTGTTTTACAAAAAGTTCTTTCATACTCGTCTGACAAGAAAATAACTCGCAAGGAGGTTGAAGAAGTTACGGGTGCTCCTAAAGGAGAATTAGTTAATGGAGTACTTGCAGCCATTTCTGAGAATAATATAGACGGGGCGCTATCCAACGTTTCTGTGGCAGTGGAGGGTAATGTTGATTTTTTAACCTTCCAGAAACTTCTTTTAGATAAGGTGCGTTCTGTAATGCTACTGCGCAATTCGCCAAGTTCGGTTGCCATGATTAAAAAGCAATTCAGTGCGGACGACTTTAAGCTGCTCGAAAGTCTTTCAAAGGAAAAGACAATTACCTCAAAAGTTCTTGTAAACCTACTGGATGCATATTCAGACACTCCCAATGCATATATTAAACAACTGCCTCTTGAGATAGCGTTAATGGAATCTATCGATGCTTAAACATATATATCTTGTTCGTCACGCTGAGAGTGAGGAAAATGCAACTGGCATACGCGGCGATATGGATTCTCCTCTAACAAACAAAGGAGAAGAGCAAGCGGACTTTGTTGCAGAGCGTTTTAAAAATGTTCCGATTGAAGTAGTTCTTTCTAGTCACTATAAAAGAGCCGAACAAACAGGAGAAAAGATTGCTAAGAAAAGTGGTGTCCCTATGGAAGTTCTGGAGGGCATTCATGAAATAGTTACCCCTGATTCTATTCAAGGTAAGCACAAAGATGATCCAGACGTTAAGAGTGCGTTAGCAAAATTTGAAAACAGCTGGAAACAAGGGTCGGCGGTAGATTCAGGCGAGCATTTTCAAGAAAGTCTAGATCGCGCTAGGGAGTTGGTTGAAATCATTAAGAAAAGGCCAGAGCAACATATTGTTATCGCTTCACATGGATTTTTCTTAAAGCTCTTCACCGCACATCTTCTTATCGGAGATTATTTAACACCTGATATTTATTTAAACAAGATTGCCTCAGCAATGCGTATGAGTAATACAGGAATTACGTATTTTACTATGAATGAAAAAGGGAAGTGGCAACTCTACGCGTGGAGTGACTTTGCACACTTGGGAGTGGCGCTGTAATTAAAACACTAATTTAGAATCGTACTAGTTGAGCCAAGCTTGCTTTATTGCAATAATGCAGTACAGGTTTTTTGAAACCGGCTAACCTAAGGGAGGTACGCCATGACTACACGAGCCTTCTCACTAGAAGAGTTAACGGAGAGAGATTCAACAAAAATTGTTCCAGTTAGACTTCCTCTTGAGGTGATAAATGTGTTATCTCAGATTCGTCTTTCAATGAACGATATTGAAGATCTTTCTAGCAGTATCGCGAACAAAGGACAATTGGTTCAAGGTATTGCAGCTGCCCTAACCCCGCGCCAGGCGAGGGCATATTTGAAGGAATTGAATTTGGTGCACGATTCGAACCATACTATGAAGGAGCTGGTTGCTCTAAAAATAGACGGGGCGAAGTACTATATTTTGCTGGTTGCAGGGCACAGACGGTACAACTCTGTTTTGCTTGCGGTAAAAAACAAAGCAAAACACACTCCTTTGTTTGATGGTCTTTATCGGGCTGATTTGCATTTTGGGTTGGGTGTTAAGGACGCTATGTCTATTCAATTTCAGGAAAACCGGCACAAGCAGGTGCCTGTTCTTGAAGAGGCAGATGCAGCTTTTCGTTTTTGGCGCTATCAACGGCGGCAGAATCCCAAATTGACCATGAAAACTTTTGGCAAAACTATTGGTCGTTCTACATCTTGGATAAAGAACGCCATGCGGTTTTGCTCCTTGCCAGAGGCACTGCAAGAGTTAGCAGCGTCAAAGGAAATGACAATCCCGTACGGCATCTTAACTGAGGCTGCAAGACTGGCCGAAGGTATGGAAGAGTTGAATCAGCCCATGGATGATGCAGCGGTTACGCATTTTGTTATGCGGGCAGTTATGTCTCAAGAAACGGTTGTGCAAGTCAAGAAAGGGGTTTCCTCTAGGCTTGAGCATCTCCGTGATGGGCAGAAAAATCTGTTTACACTCGCTCCAGAAAAACCAAGGCCAGTAAGGCAGATCGTTGCCCCACAAATGGTAAACGGACTTTGGACTTTTGAGAACTACCTCAAACAGCTGGAGAGTCTTCGCCAGAAGGGTCATCTTGGAAAAGAGAGCTACATTGCACCTGAGACGGATTCGGATCAATTGAACCGATATTCTCCTGGGAGCCCAATTAAGCTTTCTACTGGTCTTGTAGAGTTATTTTCCGGCATGCTTCCTCATTTGGTTCAATTGGCCGAAGAAGAAGGTATGCGTGGTCAGGCTGAAGCTCTCTCTGAAGGTGCTGAGGCTCTTTCACAGGCAGGCAGTGCGCTTGCAGTTTTAAGTGCCTCTGAGGTGTTGGCTGCGAATAAATGAAGAACGGCCCCGATGCAAATTTGCCTTGGGGCCGTTTAACCTATTTTAAATTGAGCTTGAGCCTCAGAATCTGATTCTGCTCCGTACGAGGATTTCGCCCACTTGAGCTCTATAGGCGGCCTTTCTATGAAGTAGATAAAACCTCCAAGTCTCTCACCGTTTTCCCCTTCAATATTTTGATAATAGGGAGCTGCCGGTATGGTGAACTTACAATCGGGAAAGAACTGACAACTAAGGCACGTCTTTTGCAAGGCGTTTACGAAGCCATCAGAGTTACGACGCATGAAATCTGGACGTTCCTTATGCATAATAAGAAGTTTAACGAAAGCGTCTTCGCTTTTGATTCTTCCCTTCATGTATTGGCATACCCCGAAGAGGAATAGTGCCAGAGCCTCCTTATCCGCAACTAGCTCTGGCGGAATGAGGCGCTGTGGAACGACAGCGTTTTCACTATCGTATGGAAACGTCTTCGCTAGCCATGCCTCAACTATAATGTCGAGAGCACGGAAACCGTTTTTCTTATTGGCTACTATTTTCATAGTGCTCTCCTTTGTTTGAATTTCGTTTTGCTCAAGTCAAAGAGCGCTGACAGAGTTTTACCACATATTGGTGCTTTTGGCAGTATCTGGTAGGATGTCACCACACATTGCCGGATCGTCTAATGGTAGGACTCTAGTTTTTGGTGCTAGCTATCTAGGTTCGAGTCCTAGTCCGGCAGCTTGGTTTTTGATGGCTTGAATACAAGTCCGTGTAGGCAGGGAGAGCGCGAGGTTCGAACCTGCTATAATTGACTGGTGATTAAACCTAGAATCTACACCACTAGCTTTGCAAGTGTTTATACACATTACGTCGCCAAGGCAGAAAAGAATGGTGCTTCAAAAAAGGAAATTGATGAAATCATTCGGTGGCTTACTGGATATAGCCAAAAACAACTAGATGAACACTTGAAAAAAGGGACGGACTTTGAAACTTTTTTTTCTGAAGCTTCGGATCCGAATCCAAAAAGAAAATTAATTACGGGCGTGGTTTGTGGGGTTCGAGTAGAAGACATTAAGGAAAATATCATGCGGGAAATTCGCTATTTAGACAAACTTATCGACGAGTTAGCAAAAGGCAAGTCGTTGAAGAAAATTTTTCCGAAAGACTAGCTCTACAACAAAAAGAAAACGCCCAAGTTTCCAAGGGGCGTTTTCACACTATTTAGTTAGGCGGCTTGTTCCAATTCAGAAAGTTTTTCAAGACCATCGAAGAGGATTTTAGTCACCTGTGCTTCAGTAACACCAAAACGAGCCATTGGCGAAACGTCAGAAGTACCGTTTTCGTCCATCTTCGAATGCTCACCGGCTAGGCCGCGAGCTTGAAGATGAAGATCTTTGGCAGTTTCTTTTAGGCGGTTCTCGTTGGTTCCTTCTTCAGAGAGATTGGGAAAGCCAATTAGAACAGACTGACGCTTGCCCGTACCCATATTTGTAGGACAAGTTGTGATTGTCCCGTAGGTAGGATGAGTTGCAAAGTCCACGCCCGCTTCTTCCATTGAACCAAGAAGATCAGATAGTGACTTATCAACAACGCCGAGATCGTTTCCATGCATGATGGAAATAATTCGAACGTGGTCTTCTTCGCCAATCCAAATCATTTTCGTCTTGTCGTCACTTAACCAAATACCACGACCGTGAGGCCAATCTGAAGCAATACCGCTACAGGTTAGATGGTTATCAGTCGTCATGTCGTTAAACAAAAAGTGATCTGCACGCATTTGATCCATTTCAGCGGAGCTCATTTCATTGTCATGACCGGGAGTCATACTGAAATATGTCCCGTCAAACGGAAGTGCGTCGAACACTTTTATCATTGCTCCTTCAAAACGAAGACGTTCGTCTAAGCTCATCGAACTAGGCATATTCCAGCCTGCTACGTTACGGGCAACTCGTGCGCGCATAGAAACGTCGCTAAGAGAGGAGTCAATCTCGTTTAGAAGATATTCTCCAACAGGGATGCTCCAATCGTGCTCCTGACGAACATCACCTTCAATTTTGTGATAGTCGCGGATAATTGGTTCAAGATATTGACCAAAGATTTCAAGATCTTCTGTGTTTGCGATATACACGCCCACGTTTGAATCCTCGTTACAAAGGCCACCAAGCATCATGTCCAATAGACGCAGTTGCAACTCGGGAGATAGAAATATCGCCCAAGACTTTATTTCAGAAGTGAAATGTTTGTTACTCAGGGATTCTTTTATCGGACGTAGATATTCATTACGTTCGGAAACCTTATCCCAGTCGACGTTTCCGTCGTCTGTTAGGAAGAGTTTTCGTGCCTCATCTTTGTAGATGATAGTTCCAGATTTTAGCTGTTGCATGTTTTACCTTTAAATTAGTGTGTAAAGAGCTGTTGCTCAGTGGGAAGTTTTATCATTATTTTCCGTAGTAAACAAGTTTTTATGGTGGGTAAACTGATATATAATATGGAAATGAAAAAAATAATTGTACTACTTATAATACTTTTACTCGCAGGATGGTTCTTTTTCTTTAAAGATAAGAAGGAAGTCGTAGTTCCAGAACTCGTTACTGAAATAACAATAGATACTCCGGATGCAGAAATTTACGAGGTAATAGGTGAATCCGTTGAAGGACGCGACATACATGCATTCAAATTTGGTGAAGGCGAAAAAACCTTGGCTTTCGTTGGAGCACTCCACGGGGGATATGAGTGGAACTCAGCACTCCTAAGTTATGCTCTTATCGATTACCTTAAAGGAAAGGAACTTCCGGAAGACATAAGTGTTGTTGTAATTCCAGTTGCAAACCCAGATGGTCTTGCGAGTGTAGTTGGAACTTCTGAGCGTTTCGAGGTGACTGATGCTCCTAAGTTTAACTACGCAGATGAGCTAGAAGTTACAGATCCGGTTGTTGCAGGACGCTTTAACGCAAACGGCGTAGACTTGAACCGAAACTTTGCGTGTAAGTGGCAAGAGAGTGCAATATGGAGGGATAATGAAGTAAGTGCCGGGTCTTCTGAGTTCTCAGAACCAGAATCAAAGGCACTACGAGACTTCTTCTTAAAAGAGACTCCTGTGGCTACAGTTTTCTACCACAGCGCAAGTGATGGCGTTTATGCATCTTTCTGTGAAGGAGATCCTATTGCAAGTACGCTCGAGCTACTTTCAGTGTACTCAGAGGCTTCTACTTACCCTACTCACGAAGATTATCCATACTACGAAGTAACAGGAGATATTGCTGATTGGATGTCTACAGAGGGAATGGCCGCAGTTACTGTAGAACTTGAAACTCACGATGTAACGGAGTGGACAAAAAACTTAGCAGGGGTTGAGGCAATGCTCTCCTTTTATTCGCAGTTAGAATAGAGTCTGTTATACTTCTCCAACGTATGAAAATAATTTACATTATAGGAGCAATTACAATCTTAAGCCTAGGGGCACTTTCATTTTTTATGTCATCAGAAGAAAACACAAACGAGCCAGTAGTAGATGCAGTAGAGGCTAATGGACCACTAACAGCAGTTATGGAAACCTCTATGGGGAACATTACAATTGAGTTAAATACTACTGATGCACCAAATACAGTTAAAAACTTTACAACCCTAGCTAAGGAAGGATTCTACGATGGAACAAAGTTCCACCGAGTAATAGCCGGCTTTATGATCCAAGGAGGAGATCCTCTTTCAAAGAGTGATGATCAAGTTGCCGCATGGGGAACAGGAGGTCCAGGCTACTCTTTTGCAGATGAAATTCACGCAAACAACCAGAATGATGTAGGAACTATTTCTATGGCAAATGCAGGACCCAACACTAACGGAAGTCAATTCTTCATTAACGTAGCCGGGAATAATTTCCTAGATGACAAACATACAGTTTTTGGATCAGTAATTGAAGGAATGGATATAGTAGCTGCAATTGAAAACACCCCAGTAGGACCATCAGATCGACCAACGGACGCTGTTGTTGTTACCTCTGTTACCATAAAATAGGCTACTTCTAGTCTATGGAGCAAAAGACCGCACTAGGAATGTTAAAAACTGGACGCAATGTGTACCTAACTGGTGCTGCAGGTTCCGGTAAGACATTTGTTTTAAACGAATACATAAAATATCTGCGAAAGAACAACGTAGGTGTTGGAGTCACTGCATCAACCGGAATTGCAGCCACTCACCTAAGTGGTATGACCATTCACTCTTGGAGTGGCATTGGTATAAAAGACTATCTAAGTGATTGGGATATTGACTCTATGACCCAACGACAACCTCTTGTTAAAAGGTTTGAGCGAACTGATGTGCTACTAGTAGATGAGGTTTCAATGCTTCGTCCTGAGTTTATCGACATGATAGATCAAGTGGCGCGTGCTATGAAGAGAGTGGACTCTCCATTTGGAGGAATGCAAGTTATCTTTTCAGGAGACTTTTTTCAACTCCCTCCTGTAGTAAAGGGAGGCTCCAGCGATTCATTCGCTGATTCGTCAAACGCTTGGTTAAATGGAGATATTCGTGCTTGTTATCTAACAGAGCAATTTCGACAAGAAGGGGGTCAACTATTGGATATTTTAAATGACATTCGCGACGGAGAAATTTCCGTGCAAACTCAAGAATCATTGGAAAGCAGAATGTCCAATGAGGATATTGAAGACGTTGAGAACAATGCGGTTGTCTTAAATACTCATAATGCAGACGTTGATGAGCGAAATGCAAAGGAACTTAAGAAAATTGACGGAAAGGTTTCCAGTTATAAAATGGTCTCAACCGGTAGGGCAAACTTAGTTGAAACACTCAAGAAAGGAGTTTTGGTTCCAGAAACTTTGCAGCTAAAGGTTGGAGCACAAGTTATGTTTGTAAAAAACTCTCCTGATCAAGAATATGCAAACGGAACGCTTGGTGAAGTAATTGATGTAAGTGGTGCGTATCCTGTGGTGGAAACTCAATCTGGAAATGAAATTGTAGCTTCTCCCATGTCCTGGGAGATAATTGATGATGGAAAAGTTTTAGCGAGTGTATCTCAAGTTCCATTGCGTCTTGCGTGGGCGATTACGATTCATAAGAGTCAGGGAATGAGCCTAGACACTGTAGAAGTTGATCTCTCTCGTGCCTTTACTCCAGGACAAGGCTACGTTGCACTCTCTCGTGCCAGAACACTTTCAGGACTAACCTTACAAGGATTAAATGCAACAGCACTTCAAGTTCATCCATATGTTTCAGCACGAGATGCTGAATTTCAGGCAGAATCTGTTAAATGGGAAAATATATATTCAAAATTCTCTAAGGTGAGAATATTAGAGTTAGAAACTGAATTTCTCTCCAAGGTTGCTCGGAGCGACTCAGAAGTAGTTTCTATGCCGACACATCTTAAAACTCGCGCATTACTTGAAGAAGGTAAAACCTTAGAGGAGATTGCAAAAGAGCGAAGTATGACGAAAGGAACAATTGTTTCTCATTTGGAAAAGCTTAAAGCAGAAGGGGATACCTACGAGCATCTTATGGATGATAATACCGATGTAATACTAGAGGCTTTTAAGAAAACTAAGGAGTATAAGTTGGCACCGGTTCATAGACTTTTAAAGGGCAAATATACATACGATGAAATTAAACTAGCTAGGGTGTTTATAAGTTAAAGTGAGTATTAGTTTTGATGTAAACTGGAAGGAGTATGAATCAAAACGAATCAGTAGCAGTTGTATCAGGAATTGTAGTATCTCTACTATTCGTTCCTGCTTTATTCATGTTTGCGTGGGGCACTCAGAACGCTGAAACTAAAAAACAGATTCAGGAAGTTACAAAGAAAGTAAAAAGAGTTCACGTCACTCAAAGTAGCACTTCCGCTCATAATAATTTCACGGTTAAAGACTACGTTAAGGGCGAAGGCGAGCGCGCGCAATACGGAGATACTCTTTACGTTCACTACGTTGGGCAATTACTTAATGGAGAGACTTTTGATACTTCCTCACAAAGTGAAGTACCTTTTGAAGTACAACTTGGTGTGGGCCAGGTTATAACTGGATGGGAGCTAGGGCTTGTTGGTATGAAGGAAGGTGGGACACGAAGACTTGTTATTCCCTCGGAGTTTGCCTATGGCGCACGAGAAATAGCAAATCCAGATGGAGAAGTAATAATTCCGGCAAATTCAACTCTACTATTTGATATTATCCTCTTAAAGATCAAAAAAGCTTTGAATTAGTCAGTGAGTGCCGTATTGTAGTGGTGTGAAAGACAAAGTATTCAACTTAAAGATGCCATTTAAACCCTCTGGAGATCAACCAGAAGCTATTTCTACGCTAACTGACGGTGTTGAGAGTGGTAAGCGGCATCAAACTCTTCTTGGTGCAACTGGAACTGGAAAAACCTTTACAATTGCAAACGTAATTCAAAATACAGGTAAAGCTACCTTAGTTATCGCACACAACAAAACTCTTGCCGCCCAACTAGCAGCGGAGTTTATGGAATTCTTTCCTGATAATGAAGTTCATTACTTTGTTTCGTACTATGATTTCTATCAACCAGAAGCATATGTTGCAATTACCGATACTTTTATCGAAAAAGAAGCACAAGTTAACAAGGAAATTGAAAGGTTGCGTCACGCCACAACGCAAGCCCTCCTAACTAGAAAAGACGTCATCGTTGTTTCTTCAGTCTCTTCAATCTATGGATTAGGTAATCCAGAAGAATACGCGAAGGTAATTTTGCACGTCAAAATTGGAGGAGAGTATACAAGAGCGATTTTAATACGAAAACTAGTCGAAATGTATTTTGAAAGAGTTGCCGGAGACCTACTTCCTGGAACGTTCCGTGCTTTAGGAAATACAGCGGAGATAATGCCATCAAACGAGGAAGTAATATATCGACTACATTTTGCAGGGGAGACAATTGAAAAGATTGAACTAATGGATCCAATAACTCGAGAGATACAAAAGGAGGTTAGTGAATTTCATTTGTTTCCAGCTAAACACTTTGTAACACCTGAGGATGTGAAAGAAGAAGCGCTAAAAGATATTGAGGAAGAATTAAAGGAGCGCTTAGCTATTTTGCGACGCTCAGGAAAAGAATTAGACGCTGAAAGATTGAGTCGTAGAACACGACAAGATGTGGCGAGGATAAGAGAGATTGGATTTTGTAATGGAATTGAAAACTATTCCATGCATTTTGATCGACGCTCCTCTGGCGAGCCGCCTCATACTCTGCTTTCATACTTTCCGAAAAAGGAAGATGGGAGTCCTGATTTCTTAACTGTAATTGATGAGTCCCACGTTACCTTGCCTCAGATTGCAGGAATGCAAGCAGGAGACCGTGCGCGTAAAGATAACCTTGTAGAGTTTGGGTTTAGACTACCAAGTGCACGAGATAACAGACCACTAAACTTTGAAGAGTTTGAAGAAAAGATTGCTGAATCAATTTATGTAAGTGCTACTCCTGGGAAATATGAGTTTGAACACAGTAGCGATAAATCCTGTGAGCTACACACTGCGTATAAAATGAAAGACCCCGAAGCTATTCATTCAGTTAAGGTACCCAACAAGCACCCAGAGGACTGTTCCGTCGTGGAGCAGATTATTCGCCCAACCGGATTAGTTGATCCTACAGTTGAGGTTCGTACGATTGTTTCTAAGGGAGTATATCGTGGGCAAGTTAAGGATTTTATCTCAGAGGCGGAGAAGATTACAAAAAACGGATCGCGCTCCATGGTTACCGTGCTTACTAAGAAAATGGCGGAAGATCTAACAGATTTCTTAAAAGAAGCGGGAATTAAGGTTGAATATATTCATAGTGATGTTAAAACCGTTGAGCGGATTGGTATTTTAACTGAGTTCCGAAAAGGTACTTTTGATGTACTAGTTGGAGTGAACTTGCTTCGTGAGGGATTAGACCTTCCTGAAGTTGAGCTTGTTGCAATATTAGACGCCGACAAAGAAGGGTTCCTTCGAAGTGACACTGCACTAATTCAAACAATTGGAAGAGCCGCTCGAAATGTAAGTGGGCGCGTGATACTTTATGCTGATCGACTAACCGGATCAATGGAGAGGGCATTAAACGAAACTGACAGAAGAAGAGAGAAGCAAGTTGCTTACAATGAAAAACACGGAATTACTCCAAAAAGTATTAAGAAACAAATTAAGGATATTTCCGAGCAGTTTGTGAAGAGTCACACAAAGGCCGTGAACAAGTTAGTTGAGTTAGATACTGCGATGATTACAACTAAAGCAGGAAGAAAGAAATTAGTTGTTGCAAAGAGAAAGCAAATGGTAAACGCTGCTAAGAATCTTGATTTTGAGACGGCGGCACTATTGCGGGACGAGATAAAGAAAGTTGAGGGGATGTGATGAATTGACAAGCACAATTCATACGTATAATATATACATATGAAAGCAACTACGTTTACAAGCACTATCAAGCCAAGTATTTTGGCTTGGGCTACTGATTATGCAAAAGAAACAGATAGAACTCGAAGAGAAATTCTAGAAGAAGCACTTATCGAGTATAAGGAAAAAAAGATGAAAGAGCTGCTAAAAAATAGTTTCATCCGCGCTGCTAAAGATACCGAAACTACAGAAATGACTGAGTGGGGAATGGAAGACTATGCTCAAATAACTAATCGGTAATGAAAGTTTTACAAAAGCATATTTATCTTGCAAACCTTAATCCAGTAAAAGGCTCTGAACAATCGGGTAAGCGCCCGGTTGTTGTCATTTCTGGAGACACAATGAATTCAACCTTACCCATATGTATTGTTTGTCCAATTACTTCTAAAGTAAAAAATTATTATAGCTGTGTTGCTCTTAAGGCAAATAAGTTGAACGGCTTAGAGGTGGATTCTGAAGTTATCACTTTTCAAGTGCGCGCTCTATCTAAAGACAGGCTAGGAAAGCGCATTGGGAAGATAAATGAAAATCAATTACAAGATATTCATAATGGACTACATAAGTCATTGGTTCTCTAGGCGAAAAAGCAAGCTTTTCGTTTACTCGACAAGGTGATATAGTACCCACACTAACCCTAGCCCCCATGCTGGGGCGTACATATATGCAAGATAAAATAATAATAAAAGGTGCTAAAACGCACAACTTAAAGAATATTGACGTAGAGATGCCACGAAACAAGATGGTGGTAATTTCTGGGCTCTCAGGTTCAGGAAAGTCATCTTTAGCCTTTGATACCATCTTTGCAGAGGGTCAGCGTCGCTACGTTGAAAGTCTAAGTGCCTACGCTCGGCAATTCCTACGGCAAATGCAAAAGCCAGATGTGGATGAGATAAGTGGATTATCTCCTGCTATTTCGATCGATCAAAAGTCTCGTTCAAACAACCCGCGTTCAACTGTTGCAACAATTACTGAAATCTACGACTACTTACGTGTTCTTTACGCACGCGTTGGTCGTCCGCATTGTTTAGTGTGTGCTAGGCCAATCCATAAACTATCGAACGAAGAAATACTTGATACGATTCAAAAACTTATAAAAAGCACGGCAAAGAGCTCTAAGAAGATTATGGGGGTGGATGTTACCACTGTTAAAATTCAAATATATTCTCCCGTAGTAGTTGGAAGAAAAGGAGAATATTATCAACTTCTCTACGACATGCTTGGGAAAGGATATGAAAAGGCACGTGTTGACGGAAAGGTAGTAAGTTTGCGAGAAAGGGTTGCTTTAAAAAAGACAAAGAAACACGATATCGACATTCTAGTTGATGAAATTTACATAACAGAGTTTGAAAGTGATAAGAAGGGAACCAAGGAGAGGATAAGTGAAGCAATTGAAAGAGCACTAACGGAAGCTGATGGGCTAATGCGTGTAGTTGATCCCTCAGGTGAGGAGCACATAATTTCTTCAAAGTTTATGTGTCCGTATGATGGTTTCTCCTTTCCAGAGGTAGAACCACGTCTATTTAGCTTCAACTCGCCCTATGGGGCGTGTGAGGAGTGTAAAGGGTTAGGAACGAAGGCTTTCTTTATCGACGACGCCTGTGAGGTTTGTAACGGTGCTAGATTAAGGAAAGAAGCACTCCATGTACTTCTTGGTGGAAAGAATATTGTTGATCTTGTATCGCTTTCAATAAAAGAGGCTCAAGACTTTTTTATAGAATTAGAAATGACCAAAACTGAACAAGAAATTTCAGCTGTTATCGTTAAAGAAATCACGGATCGTATTCAGTTTATGCTTAATGTTGGTATTTCATATCTTGCACTCGACAGACGTGCCAATACCCTATCAGGAGGTGAGGCACAACGAATTCGACTGGCCAGTCAATTGGGTAGTGGGTTAGTTGGTGCAATGTATGTTCTAGACGAACCTACTATCGGACTTCACCAAAGGGATAATGATCGGCTTATAAAAACACTGATTAAATTAAGAGACTTGGGAAATACTATTATCGTAGTTGAACACGACGAAGAGACCATACTTTCAGCCGACTACCTTATCGACATTGGCCCGGGTGCAGGAGTCCACGGTGGCGAGGTTGTAGTCTCCGGAGAGTTGAAAGGCTTATTAAAGGCAAAGACTAACAAGAGCAAGTCTGCAACGCTTGCGTATTTAAGAGGAGAAAAAGAAATTGCACTTCCTGAGAAAAGACGTGCTGCTGAAAAGGGAACATTGCGAATTCGTGGCGGAAAGAAGTTTAATATCAAAAACCTTTCAGTAGACGTTCCTCTTGGACGCTTTGTTGCAATAACAGGAGTGTCAGGTTCTGGAAAGTCCACCTTTATGTACGAACTACTCCACGAAAATCTTCGTGCTCGTTTTGATCGTAAGTATCGAAGCGCGAAAGTATATAACTGTGCTCGTTTTTCAGGGACAGAATATCTTTCTCGCTCAATATTAATTAATCAATCTCCAATTGGAAGAACGCCACGCTCAAACCCTGCAACTTACACTGGAGCGTTTACTCACATACGTGACCTATTTTCAGAAACATCTGAGGCAAGAGCGCGCGGGTGGAAGCCAGGACGCTTTAGCTTTAATGTTAAGGGAGGGCGTTGTGAGGCCTGTCAGGGTAATGGAATGATTGCAGTTGAAATGCACTTCCTACCAACTGTTCACGTGCAGTGTGACGTGTGTCGTGGAAATCGCTTTATGAAAGAAACTCTTGAAGTGGAATATAAAGGCAAAAACATTCATCAAGTACTACAAATGACTGTAGAAGAGGCGTTGGAATTTTTCAAAGACATTCCTGGAATTTATGATCGCTTTAAAGCGTTAAACGATGTTGGTTTGGGATACTTACGACTAGGACAAAGTGCTACCACTCTCTCAGGTGGTGAGGCACAAAGGGTTAAGATAGCATCCGAGCTATATCGCCCAGGAACCACTAAGACAATGTATCTTCTTGATGAGCCAACTGTTGGTCTTCACTACGATGATGTAGCTAAATTAATTGAAATTCTTCAAGAACTTGTTCGGCGTGGAAATAGTGTTGTTTTGATTGAGCACAATATGGATATTATAAAATCAGCTGATTACGTATTAGACTTTGGCCCTGAAGGTGGAGATGAGGGTGGTCAGTTAGTTGCAAAGGGAACCCCTGAGGAAGTTGCAAGGAACAAGAAGTCACATACGGGAAAGTACTTGGCAGAAGTGCTTAAAAAATAGAAACGGCCAGGCACGTGATGCGCCTGACCAAGTTTTACAATATCAGTGATGCTAATGATGCCCAAAGAAAGCCGTTGCCAACCGAAATTCCAATGAAAAAAAATCGCAAACAGATGGAATCCCACGAAATTTCGCCAGACATTTCGCTTGAAGCTGAAAATATGCTCAATCCGCCGAGGGTCAGCAAGAATGCCGCAGTCCATATAGCATAAAACATAGAAAGTACCTCCTACTTACATCTTGCCGTATGTGAGGCGGATTATCAAGGGAAAATTAGGCAAGTACAAACTTCTACCCCTCGCACTGTGTGACAACGCGAGGGGTAAATTCCAAGGAACTTTTCATCTACTGTTCCAGCCCACGTTGTCGAGCGTACCGTCGTGCAACCTTAACTCCCCTGAGACCGCATCCCATTTGAGTTAACTGTGGCCACCTCGGATCAGTTGCTCCTTGACGGTAGTGTTCAGGTGTCGGTTTTGGATCCGATGGACAGCAACCAAAGACTTCAAAAAAAAGCTCCTCCCAATCACTACTTTTCCCTGGTTGTGCCCCGAAAGTAAGGGGCCAAAACTTGAGTATAAGCAATGTTATACGTCTTGTTTCCAATGAGTCTTCTGACATTAGATTCTCCAATCAATTGAGTTTGCTCTAAAAAGATATACTATCACACTATGCAAAAAAAGAATATTTCATTTTCTAAAATCCCAGATACACCCGGTGTGTACATTTTTCGTAATGCAAAGAAAAAAATTCTCTATATTGGAAAGGCCACTTCTCTTCGTAATAGAGTACGAAGTTACTTTAGTTCAACTGTTAAAAGTAGAGGACCTATTATTATTAAAATGGTTGAAGACGCAAACTCTCTTGAGTGGCAAGAAACGGATTCTGTTCTTGAGGCCCTTATCTTAGAGGTCAATTTAATTAAGAAGCATCAACCAATTTCAAATAGTAGGGATAAGGATAACAAAAGCTTTAACTATATTGTTATAACCAAAGAAGACTTTCCTAAGGTCTTGGTGGTTAGAGGAAGAGACTTATTTGTTTCTTGGAAGGAAAGGGATATTAAACACCTCTTTGGGCCTTTCCCTAGTGGAGGTGTCCTTAAGGAAGGTCTAAAGATTATTCGTAAAATACTTCCTTTTAGTGATAAGTGTGAAAGAGGTGCTAAGAAACCTTGCTTTAATCGACAAATTGGACTGTGTCCGGGAGTTTGCTCTGATGTGATAAGTAAAACAGACTACGCACGTAATATTCGACACATTAAAATGCTCTTTGATGGAAAGAAGGGAGATTTAGTAAAAAGTCTTGAGAAGGAAATGAAGACTCTTTCCAAAAGTGAAAAATTTGAAGAGGCGGCAGAAATTAAACACAAAGTATTTGCACTAACTCACATAAGAGAAACGGCACTCCTAGGAAGTGACTATAAAGTATCCGAAGGTGGAGGAAGTGGGAGGATTGAAGCATACGATGTTGCACACATTTCAGAGACTGCACGAGTAGGTGTAATGGTGGTTTTAATTGATGGCGAAGTGAGTAAGAAGGATTATCGTAAGTTTAATATTAAGACTGAAAAACAAGGTGATACGGCAGCCCTTGAGGAAATACTTCGAAGACGTTTTGAACACGTTGAATGGTCTATGCCAAGTTTAATTATCATAGATGGGGGAGTCGCTCAGAAAAACTCAGCTAATAGGATACTTGATGAATACGGGTACAAAGTTCCAGTAATTAATGTGGTTAAGAATGAAAAGCACCAGGCGGGAAGAATAGTTGGAAACAGCTCTCTAATTGAGAAGAACGAGAAAAGCATACTGCTTGCGAACTCTGAAGCTCATCGTTTTGCTATATCTTTTCACAGACAGAAGAGGGGAAGGAATTTAGTTTAATACGTTTTCAAATCTCGTGCTAAAATATTTGGTATGACACGTATTAACGTTGGAGTTTTGCGAGGCGGACCCTCAAATGAATATGACATCTCTTTAATTACAGGAGCAGCGGTTTTAGACAATCTACCTGAAGAGAAATATAACGTTAAAGATATTTTAATTTCCAAAAATGGTGAGTGGCATTCACGGGGAATCCCAGTTTCTCCAGAGAGGGCACTAAGAGGTATTGATGTAGTCTTTAATGCACTCCACGGTGCATATGGTGAGGATGGAGAAGTTCAAAAGCTTTTAGATGCTCACCTTATACCCTATACAGGCTCTGGAGTGTTTGCCTCCTCTTTAGCTATGAATAAGTCAAAAGCACACTCCTTTGCTAAAAATATTCCTGGAATTAAAGTTCCTGAGTTTGTTGTAGTTCGTAATAATGAGTCTTTAAAAGAAGCGTCGCAAAAGGTTTTCGCACAATTCGGCCCAAAATATATCGTGAAGCCACTTCGTGGTGGATCTTCATTGGGAATTGCAATTGCAGAATCCGTTTCAGATCTTCCCAGGGTGCTATCTGATGCCTTTGAGAGTACTGACTCCGTTATAGTTGAGCAATTCATTTCGGGCAAAGAGGGAACTTGTGGAGTTTTGAATGACTTTAGAGAGTCTAAGACATACTCTCTTCCTCCAATTGAAATTATAAACAATGAGCATTTTTGGAGTTACGATTGTAAGTACGATGATTCAACAGAAGAAATATGTCCGGCGAACTTTTCTACTAGTGAGAAGGCTACAATTGAAGGGGCATCTAGAGCTATTCACGACGCCCTAGGCCTAGAACACTACTCGCGTTCTGATTTTATAATCTCACCTTCAGGAATCTACTACCTTGAAACTAATACCCTTCCTGGATTAACACCTTCCTGCCTTTTACCTAAAGCACTAGATGCAGTAGGAGTTACTGTGCCAGAGTTTCTTGATCACGTTGTTACTCTCGCTATTAAAAAAGGATAGTCTGTGATAATGTCCACCTAGTCAGCAAAACAAAGGAATGCAAAATGGGTACCAGAATGCGCCGAAAAAAAGAGCGTTCTACCCAGGACGCTTCACCGCCTACCAAACTTTCTAAGTATCAGCGAAAACTTCGAGACCGATTGAGAGGAACTCACCCGACACTTCTGATTCCTGATCAGGAACCTGTAAAACCCAAATTGGTTTCTCGTAATCAAATTACTGGCGTGATCACATCTATTAAAGATGGCTTTGGCTTTATAAAGGTCGAAGGGCGGGAGGATCATTTTTTTCACTTTAGCGTGAGGCCAGATGTTTTCTTTACAAAGAAACACGAGGGCGTGCACGTGATTTTAGAATCACAAGTGGGCAAGAGAGGTCCGGCGGCAACTGAAATAGTCTTTGTGAATGGGCGGCCTTGAGTCGCCCTTTCTCATTCTCTTGCGATTATGGGGAAGTAGGTTAAAATATTCGCGTACAGGAAATAGTGGATTTCCTAACCAAAACAATAGTTTTGGGCCAGTAGCTCAGTTGGCTAGAGCGCCTCACTTGCACTGAGGAGGCCGGGGGTTCGAGTCCTCTCTGGTCCACA
>Ga0114932_10000773_pt1 | contig 37666 bp, 38 predicted proteins | sample 2SBtaG_2_FD_87286 | JGI IMG/M metagenome (GOLD analysis project Ga0114932, IMG submission 87286) | Deep subsurface microbial communities from Kolumbo volcano to uncover new lineages of life (NeLLi) - 2SBTROV12_ACTIVE470 metaG | ecosystem: Environmental > Aquatic > Marine > Volcanic ...
CGGGAACAAATATTGGCGCGGCGCATCCGGTCAATATGATGGGAGGGGGAGGTGAGGGCGAACAGGCAAAAACCATGGAAAAGAAAGTGGTCAACGATGCGGCGGCCTATATACGTTCTCTCGCTGAATTGCGAAAGCGAAACAGTCATTGGGCAGAACTTGCAGTAGTAAAGAGTGTTTCGATTTCAGCGGAGGAAGCGAAACGACTCAATGTAATTGACCTCATTGCTGGAGACATCAAAGCTCTGGCGCTTGCGATTGACGGCCGAGAAGTTCAGGTTGCATCGGGTCCGATGGTGTTGAAGACCGGCGATTTGGAAATTGTGTATCACGAAATGAATGCGCGGCAAAAAATGCTGGATATCATCTCTAATCCAAACGTGGCCTACATTCTTATGATGATTGGAATGGTGGGTCTCTATTTTGAATTATCGAACCCTGGTCTGGTCTTTCCCGGAGTGATCGGTGCGGTCAGTATGGTGCTGGCACTTTATGCCATGCAAACGCTTCCTATTGATTATGCGGGATTGCTATTGATTTTACTCGGTGCCCTGTTTTTTATAGCTGAAATCGGTGTGATGAGTTATGGGCTTTTGTCGCTGGCAGGGGTCGTTTCGATCTTTTTAGGGTCCACCATGTTGATCGACAGTGATGATCCCGCAATGCAGATTTCAACGGCTATTCTTTATCCGACCATGGGCTTTGCCATCGCTCTTTCAATTGGAATTATTGTTTTTGCGACTCGAACTCGAAGTCTGAAAAAGCAAGGGGGAGCGGAGGGCATGCTGGGTGAAATCGGATTCGTTAAAGAAACCTTGAACCCACATGGACGCGTTCTCGTGCATGGAGAATTGTGGGAAGCAGAATGCGAAGGCGAGATAAAAGAAGGTGAAGAGGTGAGTGTTGAAGCAGTAGAAGGGCTGAAGATAAAAGTCAAAAAAACTTCCTGAAGATTTTTCTAAAAGTGAAATCCGCAATGACAATTTTTCAATCCCTTGGAGTAATGGCGGTTCTGTTTATTCTTTATGCCGTGCTGTTGGTGGGTTGTGAAAAAAAAATTATATTTCATCCTTCAAAATTTCCTGATGGCTATTGGAACCCGGGTTCAATGGGGATGAATGTTCAGGATATATATTTTCAGTCTGAAGATGGGAAAAAGCTGCATGGCTGGTTTGTTGCGTCCCCTAATGCCAGGGCTACCTTGCTGTGGTTTCACGGCAATGCGGGTAACTTGAGTCATCGCCTTGATAATATTCAGCGATTGCTTCCCTTGGGTCTCAATATTTTTATTTTTGATTATCGGGGTTACGGAAGAAGTGAGGGGGAGCCTGATGAAGAAGGGATATATAAAGATTCGCTGGCAGCTTATAATAAGGTTCTGGAAATGGAGGGTGTAAGGGTGGACTCGCTGTTTCTTTTTGGTCGCTCCTTGGGGGGTGTTTGTGCGGTGGAAACTGCCCTCAACAAATCTGCGCGCGGGTTGATCCTCGAATCGGTATTTACCTCTGCTTCCGACATGTCGAGAAAAATCTTCCCATTGATTCCACTGGGATGGGCGATCCGATCCAAGTTCGATGCGATTGGAAAGGTGCCCAGACTCACACTTCCCAAACTGTTTCTTCATGGGAACAGGGATGAGATCGTTCCATTTGACCTTGGAAAAAAACTTTATGATGCAGCGGCTGACCCAAAAACTTTTTATACCATCGAGGGTGCCGGACATAATGACACCTATATCATGGGTGGGCGTGATTATTATAAAGCTCTGGATGGATTTATTTCCGAAACTCTTAAAATTCCCATGACCTCGCAGAAAATTTAGGCTACATTGATCCCTTATTCTTAAGGTGGGTCGTTTTTAAACTTACATATTTCAAGCATGATTCGACAAGACATTTTAAAAAATAGTAAACGTGTGGTGATTAAAATTGGTAGCAGCGTTATCTCTAATAAGGATAAAGGCCGATCATCACTGGAGTGTGGCTTGAGCAAAGACTGGGTAAAGCATTATGCCCGTCAGATAAAGCTGATTCAGGAGAAGGGATACGATGTCGTGCTGGTATCTTCCGGCGCCATTATGGCCGGTCGCGAAAGATTGGGTTTGAGCCGGGCCGATCTTTCTATCCCAGAAAAGCAGGCGTGCGCTGCTATAGGTCAGAGTTTTCTCATGCACACTTACGAAAAGGCTTTTGAAAAAAAGGATATAAAGGTAGCACAGATTTTGTTGAGCCATGATGACCTGGGCAACCGCCGTCGCTACCTGAATGCAAAACATACTATAGAAGCTCTTCTCGAACGCAATGTTATTCCCATTATCAATGAAAACGATTCAGTTACGGTCGAAGAGATCAAGATTGGCGATAACGACACCCTTTCCGCCACGGTTGCCTGTTTGGTGGATGCACAACTTTTGATAATTCTTTCCGATGTCGAAGGACTGTATGACCGGGATCCTTCTATGAAGCATAAGGGGGGAAAGGCCGAGTTGATTTCACATGTTGCGCGAGTGAATGAGGAAATTGAACGCACAGCAGGAAAAAGCAATAACCGATTAACGGTAGGAGGGATGTATACCAAAGTGCTTGCAGCAAAAAAAACCATGAGTTTTGGTATTCCCACACTGGTTGTGAACGGGCTCGATGAAAAAGTCCTGGAAAATATTTTTTCCGGTAAAGACGTGGGCACTTTGTTCTGGTCGGGTAAAGGAAAAATTCGTGACCGTAAACATTGGATAGCGCACACTCTCAAGCCGGCAGGAACTCTTGTCGTTGATGAGGGGGCACGAAAAGCTCTTGTTGAAAGAGGTAAAAGTTTACTTCCAGCCGGACTGATAAAAGTAAAAGGTGAATTCGAATTTGGTAAGGCAGTATTGATTCTCGATGAGGCGGGCAAAGAAATCGGTCGGGGACTCGTCAATTATAACTCCCGAGACCTGCAACAAATTAAGGGAATGAAAACTTCGGCTATTAAAAAATCTATCGGTGAATCATTTTATGAAGAGGTGATTCATCGTGACGATTTGGTAATATTTTAGTTTCTCAATCTCGAGAGGTATTTCTTCCATTAGCATGGGAAAGGACTCAATAACTAGTTGAGCCGAGAAATATTTTGTCCCCAGATAAACAATTGCTAGTTACCAACGGAGGTACTCCGTGAAATGGTGGGAAAAAGAACCGTTACGCTTTGAATGTCAGCCCGATTGCTTTAAATGTTGCACCAAACCGGGCATCGTACATTTCGATCGCGAGGATATTCGAAATGCGGCAGATTATTTAGGAGTCTCACCCACAGAATTTAAGAAAACCTTTCTCATTCGGGATGATGGCGAATGGATTCTGGAAGTTGGAGAAGACGGCGCACCCTGTAGCTTTCTAACGGATAAAGGCTGCGGAATTCATGACGGCAAGCCAAAGCAATGTCAATCCTATCCATTCTGGCGGGAAAATATGGACTCCAAAAATATGTGGAAACTGGTTGGCGGGTTTTGTCCCGGCATCGACATTGGGCCAATGATAAAAATAGACACGATTAAATCCTTCCTCAAAAAATTCCGGCACTAGCCACTAGGCGTGGGGCCGGCAGGTCAAAGCCCAAAAGGCAAAAGAGTACCGAAAAGCCTTTAACTGTTAGTCGATAAACATTTCCTCCCTCGATAGAGGGAAACGCCCGGAGGAAATAGGTCGGAATTTCTTTTGCAAAAATTCCCTCTACAAAATTCTGAAATCAACCATATTTTAATAAATTTAAAACCTATAGATTCAATGGTTTTGCTTGCGGTCGTTGCCTGCCACGGTAGTGGCTTGACAAGGGGAGTAGGGGTGAGCATAATACCGGGCTGGCCTCAAACTTAATGGATAGTTGAAATTTTTTGGAGTAGCACATGCCGGTTGCAGTGGTTGTAGGAATGCAGTGGGGAGATGAAGGCAAAGGCAAGATCATCGATTTGTTCGCTGAAAAGGTAGATGTGGTGGCCCGTTATCAGGGAGGTCACAATGCCGGGCACACGATTTGTTTTGATAAAAAAGAATTTGTTCTTCACCTCATTCCATCAGGAATTTTCCATGATGACAAACTTTGCGTGATCGGTAACGGAGTTGTTGTCGACCCGATGGCATTGGCAGAGGAAATAAGCGAGTTAGAGGCGGTTGGTATCAATTTGGAAGGCAGGCTGGTCATCAGTGATCGAGCAAATATCATCATGCCTTATCACGGTGTAAGCGATCAAGGTCGTGAAAAAGGCAATGGAAAATTTAAAAAAATTGGTACTACGGGTCGTGGCATTGGCCCTTCCTATGCGGATAAAATTGCGCGCACGGGTATTCGAACGTGTGACTTGAGGGATGAAAAGTACCTTCGCGAACGCCTTGAAGCAAACTACGAAGAAAAAAGCCAGGTGCTGAAGAGCCTCTATGGACAAGAGTTGTTGGGATTGGATGCGCTATATAATGATTTGATAGTTTTCCGAGAGGTCATTCTTAAGTACCTTGCTGATACAAATGTTCTTATGAATGATCAGATTTCGCAGAATAAAAAAATTCTCTGTGAAGGCGCGCAAGGGACCATGTTGGATGTAGATCATGGAACTTATCCTTTTGTGACTTCTTCCAATTCATCGGCAGGGGGAGCTTGCACGGGTCTCGGCATTCCACCGACAAAAATAGATCGTGTGCTCGGGGTAGTTAAAGCTTATACCACCCGCGTTGGCGAAGGGCCTTTCCCAACGGAATTGTTTGATGGCGATGGTGAGCAACTTGGGAAAGTGGGGCATGAGTTTGGTGCCACCACAGGAAGACCCAGACGCTGTGGATGGTTTGATGGGGTAGTTGCGCGATATGCTATCAAGACCAATGGAATTGATGCTTTGATCCTGACAAAAATAGATGTGTTGGATGGATTCAAAACTATAAAAGTTTGTACCGGATATAAATTTGAAGGAAAAGTTTATCCGGATATGCCCGCTGACCCTAAAATTCTTGAAAATTGCGAACCCGTCTACACCGAGCATGAAGGCTGGATGGAAAAAACGGTAGGTTTTCGAGATTTTGAAAAGTTGCCGGAAAAAGCCAAAAACTTTGTCAAGTATCTCAGCGATTTACTGGAAACTCCTTTTCTAATAGTTTCTACCGGCCCCGATCGCGAAGAAACCATTCAGCTCGGTCCTTTATTTCCTGACTCCTGATTTTCCTTTCCTTTTAATAAACCGGTTCAAGTGGGTATAATATAGGTTGGTTCGTTGACCCATTTGGAAACTTCATTTTATGTTGACCATCGGAATCCTATTATTCGCCTGTCTGTTTTTCTATTTCATAGGCTACCGTTTTTATGCGGGAAGGTTGGACAGTGAACTGATCCAGCCCGACTCCAACCAGGCCACACCGGCAGTGGCGCAAAATGATGGTGTCGATTATGTGCCCAGTAAACCTCTGGTGCTTTTTGGTCATAACTTCGCCTCGATAGCAGGAGCCGGACCGGTAATCGGACCCATCATTGCCATGCACCATTTTGGTTGGGCAATCACATTGGTTTGGATTATGCTCGGCAATGTTTTCATCGGTGCCGTGCACGACTACCTGACATTGATGGTTTCTGTCCGCAACCGCGGCAGTTCCATTGCAGATATTGCCGAGAGCACAATGGGCTATCGAGCCAAGGCGGTGTTCGCTATCTTTTTGGTGTTGGCAATGCTGTTGGTGATTGCAGTGTTCGGAGTCGTTGCGGCAAAAACTTTAATTGCGCAACCGGAAATGGTGTTCCCCACGTTTGCGATCATCCCAGTTTCAGTGATACTCGGTTGGTGCATCTATAAAAAGAATCTCAATTTACAAACGGTCTCCATAATAGCCGTGCTGACCGTCATTCTGAATATTTATATCGGATTCAAAATCCCCCTCCCTCTCCCTGAAGAGGGCGTGATGGGATTCTCTCCTTTACTCTTCTGGTTTGTGATCCTTATGGTTTATGCGGGAGTCGCATCCATTTTGCCGGTGCAAACTTTGTTGCAGCCACGCGACTATCTTTCTACCTACATTCTTTTTGGTTCCATGGCTCTGGCGATTCTCGGGTTGCTGTGGGTTGGTCCCGAACTCAAAACACCGGCCTGGCGAGGGGCAATGTCAGAAGGGCAGGGCCCGGTCTGGCCGATGCTGTTTGTATTGGTTGCCTGCGGTGCCGTGTCCGGCTTTCATTCGCTGGTGGCGGGCGGTACCACCTCCAAACAACTGGCCAGTGAATCGCAGGGAAAAATCATCAGCTACGGCGGCATGCTCACCGAAGGGGTTGTTGCAGTGGTCACAGTATTGCTCGTGGGTGGAGGACTTTACTGGGTGGCGCCTCAAGGCGGCGGAGTGGACATGGCCCAACTCGGATTCCGCGAAACGTTGCAGTCGGGCGGATGGATTCTTGCTTTCGGTAATGGATTCGGAAACATCGTTCATCAGATGCTACCCATTTTAAGTTTTACGTTCGCATCGATGATCGCGGTTCTGGCTTTGAACACATTTGTATTAACGACACTCGATACCGCAGTACGCATCACCCGTTTTCTGGTTCAGGAATCGTTAGGGGATAAAGTTCCCGCATTCAAAAATAAATATATCGTAACGGTCACGGTGGTGTTCGCAGCCTACCTGATCGGTGCCACCGATGGCTGGCAAAAAATATGGCCCATCTTTGGAGCGACCAATCAGCTCATTGCAGCAGTGGCCTTGTTTGTGGTTGCTACCTGGCTGATGGCGGTTAAAAAACCGACTCAGTATGTACTTTACCCTGCGATTTTCATGGTCGTCACAACCATTGGGGCGCTGGGTTGGCAGGCTTATCGTTTTTTCACGGCACCTCAGCCGAACCTGTTTCTAGGCATCACAGCGGTGGTGCTTATAGGGTTGGCGGTGTTTGTTGCTAATGAAGGCATGCAGGCATTGAGAGGCAGGAGGGAAATATCAATCTCAGGCACAGAAATACCCTCGCGCGCCGAATAATTTTGTTGCGTATGGTTGGAAATCAGAGAGTTATGGTTTAGTATATTTGCTTCATTAAAACACTAAAACATTGAGCGTAGAAAAATTGTGAAGATCAGTGAAGTCCTGGCTATCCAGGCAAAAATAAACGAGAAAACTGCGACAAAGCCCAAGCCAAAAGCCAAGGCAAAGCCCAATCTGAAAAAGGCTTTGAAAGTGGTGCGCACCCGGGAGACTCCGAATCCAAACGCGTTGCAATTTGTGATCAACGCGGTGATTCTTGACCATGGAAATGCTTCCTTCCCCAGCAAGCAGGAAGCTAAAGACGATAAAATGGCAGCGGCGTTATTCGAAAGACCCGGCGTCATCAATGTTTATGTCATGGATAACTTTGTCACCGTGACCAAAGACGATAAGACGAGTTGGGTTCCTCTCAAAGACCGGGTCTGGAAAACCATTGAGGATACGGTATCCGTTTATCAGTCGGAAAAAAAAGTTCAGTTGAGCGGAGTGGATGTGGTGAACTTCTCCAAACTGGATAACGAAAAGAAATTGCAGGGCATTGAAATGGTTCTCGATCGTTCGATTCGAACCAACCTTGCCAAAGATGGCGGCAGGATAGAATTAAAAGGCATCGAGGGCAACGAAGTCAGCATCCATTACCAGGGCGCCTGCAACAGCTGCCCCACCTCCACCAGTGGAACCCTGAAATACATCCAGGGTCAACTGCGCGAACAACTCCATCCCGAACTGACCGTCAAGTCGGTTTGAGCAATTTAGATATCAAAAGTAAAAAGTAACTTTGTAAATTTTGAGTCAGCTGGTGAGGATTTGCACTGCAAAGGGATTGGACTTCGCGTAAGGATATGGGTTCCATTTTCCGCCTATGCACTCCTCATATTCAAATGCTTCCGCCCAGCACCGGCACCCAAAGTCTTCGCCAGGATGTCCCCCCTCAGGAGGCTTGTCCCAATCAAAAACGATTCCTTCTCTATCCCAATGCTTTGGTCGAACCTTGAGGTCTTTTCTGGTTCGCCAGATATATTTCGTTTTCTTGTTAACATCAGGAATGAATATAATTTTCCCGTGATTAGACTTATCCAAATATCCTTCTTTCGCTATGATTGCTTCTACAATAGGCTCAAGCTTCAGGCTTTTCATTGGATCTGATCTTCTATAACCCGTTCTCCCTATCACAAATGCAATATAGGCTTCTGTATCATTTTCCGAGTGAGGTGCATATTTAGCGATTGCTTTTTCCAAAGTGAGATCAGAATAGATAGGAAGTCGTAGTAACTTGAAAATTGCACGTTTGCCTGTAGCAAAATCCGGGAAGATGACAAAGGGGCCATTGTTACCAATAAAGCCAAGAGACCGCGATAAGGTTCCTGTGGTGATATTTCCCGGATTCGTGCTTCGCCAGACTATTTTTCCGCCACATTTGTTAATTCCTGTTCCATTGGAAAATTCATAAATCACAGATTTTCCGTTGCCACCATAGGCCTTGACTGGTTTTCCCATATTTAGTTCCATTAGTTAATAGGTGGTAGTAAAATTCGATATTGACGATGAGAAAAAAAAGAGAACACCGGATTATTCCGTGTTCTCTTGTTAATGTGGGTTTGATTTGGATTTTTTAATACATGTTTTTCTCAAAAAGCAAGATGGAGAGGGCTTTATTTATTTTTGAAAAAATGGCTTTACATCAATGAAGGTTTGAATTGGTTTTATTAATACTCTTTTCCTAGTGGAATGTTCATTTCCCCATCGGGGCTCACCAATGCTTTCCACAGGCTCCTCCCCAATGATTTGTAATATTTACCATCCTCACCTTTCCAACCGGAATCTTCAAGCGTGGGAGTGCTGACTGTTTCTACCCCGCTTCTTTCAATAATTAAATAACCGAGGACATCACCTTTTAAAGCTTTGAAAACCAGGTCATAGCCTTTCTTTTTCGGGTAAATCCGCCAGTCATCTTCCTTTAAATCATTAAGAAGATATTTTTTGATTTTATTTGATAAGGGTTTCCGGACTACCTGGAATGCATATCCATGCATAATATAACGTTCATTTTTCCCATCGCTATCCACTGCGTGGATGGCATCGGAAACAACCCAGGCGGGGGTGGTAAAATAGATGGTTTTACTACTAGGTGAAAATTCTTTGCCGTTGAATTGATAAAGTACCTCTTGCGCTTTCAACTCGGGTGTGTGTTCGCGTGGCTCAAGGAGCAGGTGTTGGGATCGGGTTTCAAGATTGAAGATCCAAAGCTCGTCGCTGGGGCAAGGAAAAGGGTCCTCCCACTTTGAGCATTTTTCAGTTTTCTCCCTTATTTCCCGGTTATATGCAACCCACTTTCCATTAGGCGACAGTATAGGTTCGCTGTCTTTTCCTGTTTGGGTGAGTTGGTGGGTCTTTCTATTTTCCTTCAGGAAAATATTTCCATTTTCCTCATAGACTACGGAGCTTCCACTTTCAGCCTGTGCTATGGGCAAAAAGAGAAAATAAAGCAGGGCACTAAAAATTCCGAACCGATTCCACATATAAAGCTTCCTCAGAAGAGCAATACGAGCCCTCTTATAATATAGAAGAAAAGTAAACCTATCAATTGGGTAAGTTGTTCAACCTTGGCGTTTTGTTTATATTTTTTAGGAAGGTTTTGGGGTCCATCTGTAATTTGGAAACTCCTGAAAGGTTCCCGGAAAAATTTCTAGGACCCTTCGCTTCTAAATGGAGCTTGTGGTACAGGCGTCCGTCTCCTGGTTTTGGATTGTACAGGCCGCACATACTGCTTCACCAGATCGGACTGGAGGATTTTTTCATTGCCGTTAGCGTATTTTTTTGCGTAGTAAAAAAAGTTTGCGGCCTCTTTGGGATAACCCCATTTGTGCAGGCTCAAGGCCCCATTAAAATAGCCTTCTGCGGAGGGGGCGATTTTTAAAACATTCCGGAAATGTTGGTAGGCCTCCTTATAATTTCCCTGATTGAAGTTTTCGATGCCCTTGTTATGGTGCTGACTGGCTTCAGGATTTAACCCTTCTGGCAAAGGCAGGGGCTGCTCTTCGGCGAAGAGGGGAGCTGAAATAAAAAACAAACCCAGCACAAATATGGAAAAAATTATTTTTCGCATCCGACTTTCCCTTTTCTCAGTTCCTGTTTTTCTGCAATTTAGTCGGGTTCACACTAAATTCCTGACAAAACGATGAGCCGTCTAAGGATATATCATTCATTATTATTTTGCATAGGAATAAAAGAGATAGAAATGTCTCTAGCCTGTATATTGCATGAGTATTGATTGGCCTGGAAGAAAAAACTTATAAATCACCCTCACCTCAGTCCTCTCCCATCGAGGGAGAGGAAGCAAAAAGCCCCTTCTCCCCTAGTGGGAGAAGGTTAGGATGAGGGGGCGCAATGAAGTTGAAACCATTCCTTGCTTGTGGATTCATTAATTATCCGGGTTAGGGGCAAGCTCTATCTCGATTTGAAAGTCAAGTCGGTTTGACCTGATCTAAGTTTTGCTTGGAATTATTTGCCTGTCAGATTCCCGGGGATGTTGATGAGCCCCTTTAAAATCTGTCCCGGTTTTTCTGTGAGGGATCTATGAGCCTGTGCCGTGACATTCGGTTCGCTCAGTTTGCCATCGACTTTAAAATAGGTTTCGATCACCCCGCCTTTTTTCCCTCCGGTTAATATTTGCCCAAGAAGGGGAATGGCTTTGATGGTTTTATCCAGCATTTGCAGGGGCATAGCCTTGATCTGCGCGTTGACGGTATCGGTTCCAAGATTGGCCTCGCCAACAACTTGTAGATTGATTTGCGGACTTTTCATTTCAAAATTTTTAGTATTGACCAGACCCTTAACAATTTTAAAATCTCCCCCGACTGATTCGTAATTCAAGCCCGCCTTCTTAGCTTGAAGGGCGGTGGTGGGATTTAAAATTGTGAGTAGGGTTTGTACGGCTTCAAGCTCAGGAAGAGTTCCGTCTGTGAGATTTAGTTTCACTTGCCCGGATAGCTCTTTGGCGATGTCGGGAAACCCTGTAGAGTTCTCAGGCAATTTGCCATTGAGTTTTCCCTGTAGATTTAAAGGGCCCGCCATTTGTTTAACAAAATCTTCTACTTTTAATTTGTCTCCCTGAAACCGCAATCGGTAAGCACCTGATTGAGGTTGGAAGGCGCCCTTAAGTTTTAGTTGTCCACTTTTTGGGAAGACTCGACCCTCGGTCAGGTCGATTTGTTTTGGATTGATTTTAAATTTGGTTTGAACTTTTTTAAATTCCATTCCGGCGGTTTTCAATTTATCCAGTTCTACCAGGGCTAGGATTAAATCTTTCGAGTTATCCTTGAGAGTCAGTTTCGCTGTTTCGATAGCGTTCTTTTTTTCTCCGGTGCCCAATGCCAGTTGGCTTGCTGTTAGTGTTCCCGCGGCCTTGATTTTAATTGGAGAACCTTTTCCTTCAGGCAAGGGTCCTTTCACTTTAAGTTTTCCAGTGAGCTTGCCAGAAGTGGGTATCCAGTCGCCTTTTTTGAGCCGTTGAACCCAGGCCAGATCCAGATGTTCCAATTCGATATTTGTATCAACGGAACGGGGAGCGCCGGTATTTTTAAGGGAGAGGTTGCCTTTGGCTGAAACATTTCCGCCCAAAAGTTTTGCGGCGACATTGTGATTTAAAATTTTGCCGTTGAGGGAGGCATTTCCTTTTATTTTACTGATTTCTGCGTTGACGGTTTTTTCTGCAATTTCCACTGGCAACCTTATATTTTCCAGATCAAAAACGGTATCGACTTTGAGACCACTCGGCAGGTTTCCCCCGCTTTCAGGTAGAGGTCCTTTGAGCTTGATGTCCCCTGAAATGGTTCCCGAAGCGGATTGGATAAACTGGTCGAGCGAAGACAGGTCGATCGTTTTCAGTTTAAGGGTGGTGTCGGCAGATTTTCTATTTCCGATGTTTAGGTTGCCCGTGGCACCGAGGCTTCCTCCCAACATATTTGCAGTGATGTCATGGGTTAATTTATTTTGATTGAGACTAGCTGTGCCTTTTAGATTGGGTATTTCCAAAGGAAACATTTTTTTGCTGTGCTCCATGGGCACAGATAAGTTTGCCACATCAAAAGTTGTTTCGATTTTAAGGTTGTCCATGTTTCCATTTTCAGTGAGAGGGCCTTTTAGTTTTAGGGTGCCAGAGGCTTTTCCCCGTGTAGGAATTCCCACACCGGGTTTTAGGATGTTGAGTTTGCTCAAGTCCAGATTTGAATACTCAAGCTGGCTATCAATATTGGGGCGCTTTAAATCTATTACCTTGCCGTTGGATTTGAAGTTGCCATCAAATATATCGCCAAGGAGTTGGTAGTCGAGTTGGTTGCTTTGATAATTCCCGCTTCCTTCCAGCCTGGCTAGAGAAATTTTTTCTGCCTGGTTGGCCAATACCAAATCTTTAAACTGAAATTTCAGTTTTCCCTTTAATTTTTCAGGCAAAGGTTTTTCCGGTTCAGGGAGAGGTCCGTCTAAATTCAAGGTCCCTGAAACCACACCGGCTATGGGACTCCAGCTCTCACTCGCTGGTATAGGCAGTTGGGTTATGTTTAGCTCTTTCCAATGGATGTCAGTGTTGATATTTTTTGTTGTGAGTTTTCCTTTGAGTCCAAATTTACTTCCCAGTGCGGTGCCTTTTATGTCTGGCTCAAAAACGCCTTCAGACCATTTCCCAGTTCCTTCCAGAGGCTCTATTTGTAGAGGATTTGCGCCCGCTAAAGAAACTTTCTTTATATTGAAGTCGAATTCCCCACTGGATTGCTGTAATAATTTCTTGGGTTGCTCAAGAGCCTCCAAAGACGTATTTGTTCTTAGTGACAAGCTTTTAATTTGAAGTGCGTTGATCTTTTTAAGAGCCTCTTGTTGCGAGAAAAAAGTCAGCACAGGTTTGATATCTTCCAGGCCAAATGAATTGGTCTCCAGATCGATGGACAGGTTTCCATTTTCTGCGGTCAGGTTTTCACCTTTTGCTTTTCCTTCCAGAGAAATTTCTCCGGTGTTGATTTTAAAGGAATCAATAAGGACATCCAATCTGTCCGCAGATACTTCTTCGAGTTGCAAACTAATATCGACATGAGCTAATAAAGATTTTTGTTTTTCGGGATGGATTAATGTTACTTGCCCGTCCGATATTTTAAAATTTCGCACCGAGAGTTGAGATTTTTTTAATGCTTCCTGAGCAGATTGAACAGGAGTTTTTGAACCGGGTTTTGCATCCGTGGGTTCTTTTTTGCCTGGGTCCGATTTTTTTTCTGGTTGATCGGATAAATTGAGCGTGAGCTTTGGGCGATCAAGGGTAGCACTGTCTATTTTGAACTCCCCTGCAAACAGGGGTGCCCATTGTGCAAGAAGGTGTAGTTGATCGACCGCATAGGTTTCCCCCTTGGGAGTGACTACCTTTACACCGTTGCATTTGAGTCCGAGACCGTGGGCAAACCCGAATCCAATGGACTCAATATCAATTTTCATCCCAGTTTCTGTGGATACTTTTTCGATCAGGGTGTTTTTGGCTTCGTCCAAGTCAATGGTCGAAAGAACAATCGCCAGTACTAAAATAACCGCAAAAAAGCCTATGAACCCCCATTTAAGGAAGGTTTTTCCGGTTTTTGATTTTTGCGGTGGACTATTTTCCATTTTGGGCACCTTAAAGCTCAAGTTATCAGTGGTTTTGCCGATTTTTCAATAGAAGGATAACGCCTTTAGTTTAGCATATTTAGCTGACTTTTGAAGGCTGCAATCCGAGTCCATTTTGGAGTGATTATTGACGATTCGCAGGGATAAGTTTGTAGTCTTATCGTTGTGTTAAAATTTAGTTCATACACCTTAACGAAATGAGTTTATTTATGAAGATTTCGGGAACATTCCGGAATCTCTTGTTGTTGGCAATTCTTGCGGCTGGAGTTCACTGGCTTTGGCAGGAAGGAAAGCTCGCCCCGATCGAAAAAACGGTCAAGGCGATGATTTTTGGGAAACCTCCTGAAAAGCCTAAAGCAAAGGATTTCCAATTCAAACCGGTTGCCCGGCAAAACGTTCACCAGAAAGTTTTAGCTACGGGTACGGTGACCCTCAAAACAGGCGCGGAAGTAAAAATTGGTGCGCGAATTTCCGGTCAGGTTAAAAGCCTTTTAGTAAAGATCGGTGATTTCATCCGCGCTGGCGAAATGATCGCTATCATTGAACACGAAGATTTGATTTCGCGAGTTGCCCGATTTCAGGCAGATCTGGATGCCGAAAAGGCGCGGCTCGAAAAAATCCTTGCCGAAGGACCGCTTCAAATTAATAAAGCCAAAGCCGAACTAGAAGAGTTGCAGGTGCAACTCAAACTGGCAGGAAAAACCCTGGAAAGAAACCTTGAGCTGAATAAAAAAGGGTTCATAGCAGATACGGCTGTGGATCAGGCGGAGGAACGACTGGAAGTTTTAAAAGCACAAATCAACCTTGCAAAAGAAGAAATAAAACTTAAAGAAAGCCAGCTGGAAAATGACAGCCGGCTTGCGCAGGCTATGGTGGATCGGGCCCGTGCCAACCTTGAAGTAGAAGACATCCAACTTTCTTATGCTACCCTCACCGCTCCTATAGATGGCATAGTCGCATTCGTATCGACGCAGGAAGGCGAAACGGTGGTTTCCAGTATGAGTGCGCCTACCTTTATCACTTTGATCGATCTCAGGAAACTCGAGATTACTGTATTTGTCGATGAAACGGATATTGGCAGAATAAAGGTCGGGCAAAAGGCTTTGTTCACGGTGGATACTTATTCAGAACAATTCTTCAAAGGAAAGGTTCGTGAAATTCACCCGAAAGCTGTCATCAAAGACAATGTGGTGAATTATGAAGTCATCCTCGATATTGAAAAAAAGAATATTTCCAAGCTGCGCCCGGAAATGACCGCTAATGTTGTTGTAACTACGGGCACTCGAAAAAAGGTTTTAACCATTCCCAAAGCTGCAGTCAAAAGAGACGGTAAGAAAACTTTTACCGTGATGCAGGTTGACGGTAAACTGGTAGACAGGCCCATTGAATTGGGATGGCGAGATGGAAAGGTCATCGAAGTGATTTCCGGTCTTAAAGAGGGGGAGCAGGTCGGGATTCCAAACAAACCAATATCCAAAAAGAAAAAGAGGAGACGGCGCCGGTGAGTCTCATTGAAATGAATTCCATTTGCAAGAGCTACCGAAATATTGGTTTTGAGACGCAGGTTTTAAAAGACATCACCCTTCATATCAACGAAGGCGATTATGTAAGTATCATCGGGCCCTCTGGTGCTGGAAAAAGTACACTCATGGCCATTGCAGGTTGCCTATCGCAACCGAGCAGCGGCGAATATATTCTCGACGGGGAAGAAGTTGGGAAGCTGAGTGACCGAAAACTTTCACGCGTCCGTAACGAGAAAATCGGATTTGTGTTCCAGGCTTTCCACTTGCTGCCGGGTGTGACGGCCTTGGACAATGTGACCCTCCCTCTTGTTTATTCGCGAAAAACGCCATCAGATATAAAAGATCGCGCGCGTGAAGTTCTTGCCAAGGTCGGATTAGAGCATCGACTGCATCATACCCCTGGGCAACTCTCAGGTGGCGAACAGCAACGGGTAACCATTGCTCGATCTCTCATCAATAATCCGGCTATTATTCTTGCAGATGAGCCTACCGGTAATCTTGACTCAAAGAACGGAATCGAAACAATGAAAACTTTTGACAAACTGGTGAAAGAAGGAAAAACCATTGTTCTTATCACTCATGATTCAGAAGTAGCCGAACATGCAGACCGTATAATTTCTATTCGGGATGGAGAGATAGCTTCCGATACTAAACGGCAACCTTCTGAAAGCCATGCGAGCTGATCAGGAAAACCATAATGAGAATTTTTAAAAACCTGAGGCAGGCACTGAGAGGCTTAAAACTAAATCGCGGCAACACTTTGCTTATGACGATAGGAGTTATGATAGGCATCGCTTCTCTTACGGTCATTGTTGCGATAGGGTTTGGAATCAAAGTTAAAGTTTTGGATCGGATAGCAAATCTGGGGTTTGGGCCGGAGTCGTTCTCGGTCATTGCAGGAGGCGGAAAAATGTTTTTCAGTCGATCTAAAAACACGACCAGCATGTCGTTGGAGGACGCGGAAGATCTGCTTGCATTGCCAACGGTGAGGCTCGTGGTTCCACGTCAAAGAAAACGGATGCAGATCATCAATAAAAAAGAATTTACCAGTACGCGTGTTTATGGAGTAACCCCTGATTGGCAACGCGCTCGTGGTTGGCACGTCGTAGACGGAGTATTTTTATCCGATTCGGATCTCGATAGAAAAAAGAAGGTGGTGGTACTAGGCGCAACACCTGTACGGAAAATATTTAAAGTTGCAGACCCTATCGGTAAAATGGTTCGGTTGCAGAATAATTACTATGAGGTCATTGGGCTCTTGGAGGAAAAGGGTTTAACGGAGAGTGGCTATGACCCTGATGACCGGGCTTTAATCCCTCTCACTACCTCCATATCTCGATTGACCCATGAGACTCATCTGCACAGCATCAAAGTTGTTACGTTGGATGCGTCGCAGGTTCCTGAAACAATGGAAGCGGTGAAACAGGTTTTACGGCGCAATCATAATCTCTCCATTTTGTCTGAAGATGATTTTCGCTTTATAACTCCAGAGGGAATAATGGAATGGGTGACCGAATCGGCGCAAGCCATGAACCGCATGCTGATACTAATTTCTACTGTATCGCTTCTGGTGGGTGGGGTTGTGATCATGAATATTCTATTGGTTTCAATTCGTGAACGAGTTCGGGAAATTGGAATTCGCCGCTGTTTTGGAGCCAGGAAATCCGACATTACCCTACAGTTTTTATTTGAATCGGTTCTGGTTTCATTGCTTGGAGGAGTCCTTGGAATAGGGTTGGGACTGAGTATATCCTTTGGGTTAAAACGGTTTGACATTATTCCTACTCAGGTTACCTGGGAACCCTTTGTGCTTTCGTTTGTGTTTTGCACCTTGATCGGTTTGATTTTTGGAATTCATCCTGCGCGCAAAGCCGCTTTAATGAGTCCAGAAGAATCCATTCGCTCCTGAATTTATTATGAATCTTTTTTCATCATTTTCAATTGCAGTAACCGCACTCCTCGCGCATAAGACCCGCACGTTGCTTGCCTCGTTGGGAATATTAATTGGAATAGCTTCGGTCATTGTTATGGTGGCCATCGGAAAAGGTTCGCAGCAAGAGGTGATGGATGTTATCGCTGGTATGGGTGAAAACATGGTCACCATCAATGCAGGAGAAATGAAGCGGCGCGGTGGCAGGTTGCGATTATCAGGAAACGTAATTACCCTTTCACCACGTGATGCCGAACGCATCGCGGATGAAATTGATGAGGTGGAATTGGTTGCGCCGTTTGAAGAAAAACGCATGAACGCCAAATTTGATAACAATGCTGCTGAAACAAGTATTACTGGCTCTACTCTTGACTTTCCATTGATCCGAGGATACCAAATAGAAAAAGGAGAAATGTTTTCAGAGCAGGATATTAAAACGGCCGGCCGGGTAGCGGTTATAGGAAAAACCGCTGTAAAAAACCTCTTCGGTGAAGAAGATCCTGTTGGGCAAGTGGTCAAGGTTCATTTTATACCCTTTAAAATTATTGGTGTTTTTGAAGCAAAAGGTGTGGATACCAATGGATTGGATCAGGATGATTTGATCCTCATTCCCTTACCGACTTTGATGAGGCGCATTGTCAATCAGACCCATGTCAGTCGTATCTTTGTGAAGATTTCCAGTCGCGAAAATATTGAAAAAGCATCTGAAAAAATCCGCGAACTTCTTCGTGAAAACCATAAGTTGAATGACGAGCGGGAGGATGATTTCACCATGGTCAGCCAGTTGGATCTGGAAGAAATGAAACGCGAAACATCAGAACTGTTTACGAAACTGATTGTGGGTGTTGCGGCTATTTCTCTTCTCGTCGGGGGTATCGGAATCCTCGCTGTTATGTTGATTTCTGTTAAAGAAAGAACGAAGGAGATTGGGATAAGGAGAGCGGTGGGTGCCACCAGACAGGACATCATCCGTCAGTTTTTGTATGAGTCATTAATAATAGGATTTTTGGGAGGTGCTATCGGAATTGCCCTCGGTGTTGGGCTGACGTTGGGCCTGACTCATTGGGGGGATTGGACATTGCTGCTCGATCAAGATTCGATATGGACCGCCAGCTGGGTGTGCGCATTGATCGGTGTTGTCTTCGGCGTTTTCCCAGCTATCAAAGCCTCCAAACTCGACCCCATGGAAGCCTTAACCATAGAATAGCGGCGTACCGCCGCAGGTAATAGGTCGATTCCGGTAAAGCTGAGAAATTTCGTTTCAACCCTTTTTACATGTCTTTAAAAACAATTTGTTTGATTTCAACTTTATCCTTTAAGGTTCCACCGATGACAGATGGTAGTAGTTTGTCGTAAACCTGCTCGGGAATAAACGGATTGTCTTCAAATTTATAAAACATATGGCCGTTGGTTTCGGAACCGGGTTCAATTGTTTGTTCAATTGTTCCAGAGAAAGGGGTTCCGAGTATTGAATCTCCAAATGCATTTTTGAAATCTACTAAAAATTTAATTCCAATAATTGTTTTTTGAGTGCCATTTTTAAAAAGTGGAATATACCTTATTGAATTTTGCTTATATTCGGTTGTGTGAGTTTCCAAAACCCGACCAACCACCGTCACCCAAGAATCCAACTCATTTATTTGTGAATTTAATATCCTATAGGTTCCATCTGTTTTTAAATCTACTTTTCTACCATCTTTTAATTCAACAATATCCGCATAGGATAGAGATTGTAATAAACATAAGATAGTGATGAATAAAATGATTTGCTTCAATTTACCCTCTCTTTAGATTGGTAACATCAATGCTCTAAAAGTTTTCTTTTTTGTTCTTCGAATTCATCTTCAGTCAATATCCCCTGTTCCATTAAATTTGAAAGCTTATGAAGTTCGTCTGCAACGCTAGTAACTGTTTTGTTTTTGCCCAAGGCGGGAGGGTGATTTGGAGAAAAACGTTGTTCGTATTCCTTGGCTGATTGCTGTACATGATTTTTAAGAAAAAGAGGGTCGTCTATGTTGTGGAAGGTATTTTTGCCTCCTCCAGTACCTGAGATTATGATTGTTCCATAACCTAAGATACGACCTAAAATGGATTGGTTAACTTGAAAACTTTCAACTTTATTCAAAAGCAATTCAAATGTGTCTCTACGGATTAAACCAACTTTGATTAATACCCTTTGATTTGTAACTCCAAACTCTGAGGTGAAGTATGCAACTATGGCAGAAAGACCCGAGATTAGTGAACCGAATAGTAAGATTAAGTTTAAAATAGCAAAAGTACTTTTTGTATCTTGGTCTTGTGCATTATCACTTATTCCATTAAATACGGCGGCAATTGCCAAAATAAAAAGAGGGCCGACAAAAATTATCCAGTGTAAGTTTGTACTATATTCAACCTCTTCATCCGGTAATAAATTTCTTTTTATATAGCCCATATCTCTTCTCGTTTAATTCGGAGTGCTTAGCCTAATTCAGCAATCCGAAAATGTCAAATGAGAGGTGTTTTGAAGATGTTAAAATGAAAGTAGAAATCTGACCTAATGTTAGTTAAGTATTCCCCCCTGATAAGGGGGGCGAGGGGGGTTCCTCATAAATTGGTTTATATTCCTTATAAAAAGTCACTAGCAAAAAGAGCTCGGGAAAACCGCAAAACACCTACGCCTGCAGAACAAAAAATGTGGGAGGAGGTATTGCAGGGAAAGAAACTTATGGGATTGAAGTTTTCCCGCCAGAAACCTTTAGGCGAATTTATTGTCGATTTTTATTGCAGTGAGTTGTTGCTGGCTATAGAGATTGACGGAGATAGCCACGGGAAACAAATAGAATATGACACGAAACGTACTGAAAAACTCAACGCTTTAGGTATTACAGTGATTCGTTACACTAACGAAGAGGTGATGAAAAATATTGATGGCGTTTACGAAGATCTTAAGAGGCAAGTTGAGAAGCTTAAGCAACCCCCTCAATCCCCCTTATCAGGGGGAGGCTAAAAGAAAAGGGGCTCGTCCCCCTTGACCCTGGGACAAACCCCAAAACTATTTACAGAAGCGCAACGGCAATTGTTCGCTTAAAACATACCGATCTACTACCAGCGGAGGTACTCCGCTAGAACATGATGCCGCCGTGGTTGGCTGCGATCATTCCGATCAGCATGGGAATGGAGAGCCAAGCGTTGGTGCGGCTTGCGAGAAACGCCATTCTTTTTGCTTTATTCAGTGCGTCGCCTTCGAGCTCACCGGCAATGATTTTTTTCTGGTTCGGCCAGATGATGAACCAGACGTTACCCGCCATGATGATACCGAGCAACATGCCGATCATGATTTCTCCGCTGGGAATTCCCTGTACCACTCCACGACCAGCCATGTAATAGGCGATTCCTGTGATAACTGTCCACAATGCAGCGTGGCGGAAAAGGAATAAGGCTTTTGGCAGAATGATCTGCGTATAGGGTTTTGCCGCGCCTGCTTCAACCATTTTAGGCATGGACTGTACTTGAACCAGATTGAAGAAATATAACAAGCCTATCCACAAAATTCCGATGATCACATGAAAAAATTCATATACCCACATTTGGTTTTCCTCTCAATACATTGGTTGATATTTTTCGGGTAACAGCTATCGGGTTCCCCGTTCGGGAGCGTTTTTATTGGATGGAAAAATAGAGAAAAAAGATTCAACTATTTCTTCACTTATGCGGAATTTTAGCAGAAAAACCCAAAAAATTCTATCTGTAGGATTATCTCGGAAAGGAAAGTCGCGAGGCAGGGCTAGTTTCTTTGGAGAAAGTACATAGCCAAAAATATGGAAAGGGCTATGAGGAAAGGAAGTATTTCCCTCTTTTTTTGCCCATGGGGTTCGGAGGGTATGGGCGAAGAGGTTTTATTGTTCAAAGCATTGACTCTTTCATGGAGTTGTCTGTTTTTTTCTATCAGGTCTTCTTTTTGTGCTTTGAGCTGTTCGATTTCATCTCTAAGTCGCAAACGGTCCACCTTGAGCGATTTAGATTTTTCTATTTCGCGTTGCAAGGTTTCTTCAGGACCCAAGGTCAGGCCGTTTTCTTCAAGTGGCTCTTCCCATCTTTCGTCATCGCTCATTATTCAATAATAATGGTTGTGGGAGAATAGGGAAAGGAGGAAATGGCTAATTCCGTACTTTAACAGCAGGAAAAGCGTTGCTGGCTTCGGTCAAGCGTGAGAGGTGATCCTGACTCAACTCCAGATCACCTGCCGGGGCAAACTCGGCTACTTGTTCGGGTTTGCGGGAACCAATGATGGCGGTAAAAATATTTTCCTGTTGAAGAACCCAGGCAACTGCAACCTCAATCGGGTTGCAATCCAATTCGTTGGCGATGATGCGAACGGTTTCCCAAACTTTTTTTGCTTCAGGATAGATGGAAGGTTGGAAGAGATGGTGCGTTTTTCGAGTAGGCAATTTCAAGTCATCAGCTTTCATAGCTCGAGCCAGAAGGCCCTGCGCTGTAGGTGAAAAAGCCATGTACTGCATGTCATTTCGTTTGCACAGGTCTCGGGTTTTTCCTTCGTAGCCCCGGTCCAGCAAGCTGTATGGAACTTCGTTGAGGGAGAATTCTTTAATGCTGTTTCCAAGTAGCTCCAGATCATCCACTTTGAAATTTGAAAGACCTATGGTTGTTGTTTTACCGCTTTGCTTTAGAGCCAGCATATATTCTATGAGACGGGCACTTTTTTCGTGGCTGTTAAAATAATTTCCTGGCCAATGCATCAGGTAAAGGTCAACGTATTCTCTGTCCAAAGCTTTGAGGGAATTGTCCAGGGCTGTTTGGTAGTCTTTGAGTGTTTGATCCGGTTCGGGCCAGATTTTAGAAATGATGATGGTGGAATCTTTTTGCGTTCCCAATGCTTTGCCGAGACGGCGTTCGGACTCACCGTCACCATAACCTTCTGCCGTATCGAATGCAGTGATTTCCTGATCGAGCGCTGTGCGTACTATCTTTTCTGCTTCTTTGGGTGAACAAATATCCCCCCAACCATCGCTGGGCGCAATTTGCCAACAGCCCAGCGTTATTCGGCTCCAGTCTTTTTCAATGCCAGCAATACGACTAAATTTCATTCATCACCATCTGATATAAGTGAAATGGCTACGACCCGTCCCAGGTGACTGATTGTGAAAAGGCTCTACCCGGTCCAGCTTGGTTATTTCGTTTCGAAATTGCCAAAGTTTCCAGCCGATTGCAAGTGTAGATAAACCGGCAAATAAAATTATTGCAGCGATGAAGTAAGCGATCAATGCAGGATAAGCAAAAATCAAAAGGGCTAGAAAAAATAATACGATACCCAAAAGAACCGTTCCCCAGGTAAGAGTACGATGTCCTTTGGTGAAAATAGAATTTGGAAAATTATTGTTGTAATACATGGTTTACCTCCTGTTCCTTATAAACATATAAAATCTCTTTTTCTCATTGTCAAGGTGATGGCGTGGCAGACAAAAGGTCATAACGAAGGGAAAAAACCATTGTTTAATTATTGCTTAAGTTTATCTACTTCCAGAAGCTTATTTGGATTGTTTCGCTTTTAAGGATTTGACCTATTTCCCCCCTCGGTAGAGGGAATTTTTTTGAAGTCCTTTTTTTGTTGCGCCAGAGGGCGCATCCAATTGGTGACGCGTGGACTTGGATGGTATAGAGGGAATAAGATGAAGTCGGGAGTGGAGAGGCGTTTAGCTACCTTTTCCTTGAGTTGATATCGTGTCCCTAATAGGAGGTTGAGTGCCTGCAGGCCAACAGAACCTAATGTAACAACAACCTGAGGACAAATGAGATCGAGAGTTTCTTTTAAAAATGGCGAGCAATTTTTGATTTCGCTTGTTTTTGGTCGCCGGTTATTTCCGTTTTCCAACGGATTGCACAAAGCGGCGTTGGTGATAAAAACATCAGCACGGGTCAAACCAATATGTTTTAGTAGGGTTTCGAAGTTGTCTCCTGATTTGTCGCCATGAAAAGGAATTCCTGTGCGACCGGCACCATAGCGGCCTGGGGCTTCGGCCACAAAAACGATTGCTGCGTTCAGGTTGCCGTTGGCTGAACTCAATATTGCAGGTTGGTCTGCCAGGGCCGGACAAAGCCGACAACTTCCAGCTTGTTTTTCCAACTGTTTAAAAGCGGCGGTTGGTTCAGGGGTTTTCGGTGCCATCGTCCGATTCCTCTTCATCTTCCTCTTCATCCACGACACGACAGACGACAAGAAATCCGATGATTAAAACGACGCTAGCAACGAGTGTGAAAAGAATGTCCATTTAAAAAGGTTTGATGGTGGCGAGATAAATCATGCAGGCCCCTACGATGAAGATGGCGATATGAACCATCATCGCGTATTTTTTGGGGAGTACAGTTTCTTTAATCTGTTTTCCGTTTTGAACGCCCAGTGCTATCAAGATCATAAGGAGAGCTAATTTTACGTGAATCCATTTGCCTTCTGAAAATGCCCCCGTTTTAACGGCGAGGACAATTCCGGATATCAGGGTAACCCCGAGTATAGGATAGTAGATAAACTTGTGAATACGGGACTGGGTTTTCTCGAGCCCCATCGCTTCTTCTGTGGATTTAAGACGTAATCTAAATACTACAGTGAGGGATTGAAGAAACAGGGTGCCAATGACCAGGCACATTGAAATCATATGTAGAGTAAGAAAGAAATTTTTCATATTTGAATTTGTTGTTTAAGGATTTTCGGGCTCCTGGATTTCGGATTCTGTAAACCAGTAAACTCGGCTGGAAACAATTAATGCCATGCCAATTCCACAATAAATGGCAGCAACAACTATGTAGCCCCCAAGGTATTCATTGTAAGATCGAAGCACCACCCCCAGGCCCATCATCATGGGGATAAAAAAATAAAAGGGTTTGGAAAATATATCCTGCAGACCTACCGGGTCATCTAGATTATAAATGCGGTTTTTGTTTCGATGAGCTGTTTTGCTCAATACAAATTTTCCTTTAACAAGACCGATCAAACCTGCAATGATTCCGGAAATGGTGATCGCTATTTCTGTTGCGTGTTGCTCGATTTCCGCGAGTTGATATAAACTCAATCCACGGATAACGAGAACAAAGCCAATGATGCACCACAGTCCTCCTGCAATTGTAGTTAGACGTTTTTTATTCAAGCTTAACTCCCGAAAATTACGGTTTAGATGGTGTGTAGGGTTAAAAGTTTCTTTTGTTTTGAGCAAACCGATTTATTTCAGCATTTCCCCTCGAACCAGGCGAACGGTCATTCGACCGCTTTTACTTTTATACAGAGGTCTGAATTCACCATTTTTAAAATCAAACAGGGTCCCTTCGTGTCCGGATTCACTTTTCGTCCAAACAGTAGCCAGTCCGCCCGATGGAAAAGCCGGCCATAAATGCATTTCTTTGCCATATTTATCTTGATTGGATGCTTCTTCGTGGTAAAGGGATTGAATTTCATCCTCGGTGGGAAGTCGCCAGTCCTGAAAACCACCCAATTTAATATCATTATAATAATGAGACATGTCTATGGCCTCATCCCAGGAGAACCATTTTGCTTCTTTTTGCCAGGCATCTTCCCGCATCCACAAAAGTTCGGTTGCAGAATCGGTCATTGTACCGTCTTGATTATCAATAAATCTTTCTTTTTCAGACATAGTTAGTTGTTTTGAATGTTAGAGGAAATGTTTTCCATTGAAATTTCATCCAATCTTTGATGCAGACTTTTAAGATCAAATTCCGGATAACTTCCAAATTCTTTTTTTCCAAGGGTGCTGTTGAACGAAAGTTTAAGTAAGGAATTGGACCACGCAATTAACGGAGTTCCAAACAAAATTCTTTTGACCTGACTTCGTGAAATTTTAACAGGGGCACTAGAACTTAACAACGCTGGATTGTTATGTAGGGCGGCTACCGTTTTCATAGCCATCCACAGGGGCCAAACACAAAAGAGGCGCAAAGATATTTCAGTTCTTGGGATTGCGAGAGTGAATTTTAAAGCATCGTGTAAATGTCCATTAGTTTTGCAAAGCAGGTTTTCGAGTATTTGCAGGTTTTTTTCCACCGACTGGCCTGAATGAAACTCATCCACTGTAAGACCATTTGCGGTAATCAGGCTTTTTGGAATATAGGACCAACCTCGATCTCGGTCTGCCATTACATCCTTTGAAATGTTGGTCATTTGTAGTCCAAGCCCAAATGAAACGGCATTCTCTTTCATAATGGCTTTAGCCGATTCGGGAATGGAGGTAAGCTTTTGCAAAAAAAGATTGCACAACATTTCTCCCACAACCCCGGCTACAAAATAACAATATTCTTCCAGATCTTTTTCGTTTTCAAGGGGTGTGATTTCCCCAAACTGAAAGCGACTTTGAAAATGTGCCATTCCTTTTGCCATTTTTGAGACAGAGGGGATGATCTGTTTCTGGTGATTCTCTTTAAGCGAATCAAAAACATTGAAAACGCGTTTGGTATTTGTTAGTAGATCCATATCGTTTGTGCTTCCGTCAACAACTGCGCAATCGTTTATCCAGGATTCGAGGTGGTTCTGGCGATATTTGGGGTCTTCTATCAAACGTGAAAATTCCAATAGCAGCCTGATTTTAATTTTCGGATCCAGTTTTGCTGCGTCTTCAACCGTGTCGACGGTTCGACAAAACAGGTAGGCAATTAATATGCTGCGATGAAGCTACCCTTGTAATACTTTGATATTCAGGGCAAAGGTTCTACTTACTTTGGGAAGTGTTTGGTGGCAGTAAGCCCAATCGTCCATTTTATGAAAACCTTTTAACGTTTCTGTATTTATAGTAGTTCAGTTGTTAAAGGGAAATAGATTGTTGGAGCAGGCTGCAAAAGGCGAGAGCCTTTTATGATTTGATATGGAAAATTTTTCAAGAGGTGAGCGAAGCCTGGCCTTCTACTTCTTTGGCAATTTCCAGGATTTTGGTATGGACCTCATTGATGACATTTTCGGGAGTGCTTGTGCCAGCAGTTATGCCAACATGATGCTTGCTAATGAACCAGTCTTTATTCAACTGGTCAAAAGACTCGATGTGATGGGCTTCTATCCCTTTTTCAGTGCAGACATGAACCAGTTTTTTGGTGTTGGATGAATTGTAACCACCAATAACAACCATAAGATCTACTTGATCTGCTAATTCGTGAACGGCCACTTGTCGGTCGTGTGTGGGTTGGCAGATAGTGTTTACAAATGCAACATCATCTACATAGTCCAAGGTGCGAATTTTTTCAACCAGAGCCTCTACTTTATCTCTTTGCTGAGTGGTTTGGGTAACAATTCCGAGCCTGCGGTTCCCGGATGCTTCAATTTTGGTGAAATCCTCTTCATTGTTGATGACCAAATAGTCATCCAAATCACCCACGATGCCTTTGACTTCTACATGGTCTTTTTGTCCGATCACAACAGGAAAGTAACCTTTAGTCACCAGTGATTTTATCGTCTGGTGAACACGCATCACCAAGGGGCAACTGGCATCATAGACAGTGAATCCTGCATCATGGAGTCGTTTTTTTGTTTTCTCAGCCGCGCCATGGGCGGTGATCATTACTTTTTTTGTTTGGATTTTATCAATTTCTTCGATTCCTGGTACCAGTGAAACGCCATTTTGCTTTAAGGAATCGCTGACTTGCGGATTGTGAACCAGTTGACCCACAATGGTTAATTCGTTGTTGAATTCGGGAGACATAGCAAGATTGATAGCATCTTGAACCCCAAAACAGGTACCCATTGCGCTGGCAAGTGAGACTTTCATTTATATGTTTCCTTTAAAGGTAGTGCAGGGAATAAAAGTATATCAAATATGGATAATAACAAACTGTTTCTGGGTTTTAAATAAAAAACACCTATTTTATAAGGAGGTTTTTAATCATTTGCCAGCTGGTTTGGCGGCCAATATCGGCAATGGATTCCGTCAGGGGGATATTTTTAGGGCAGACCTCAACACAAACCTGTGCATTTCCACAATCGGTGATTCCCCCTTCCCCCATCACAGCATCGAGTCGCTCTTCTTGGTTCATGCTACCCGCGGGATGCAGGTTGAAAAGTCGGACTTGATTGAAAGTAGCTGCTCCCATGAATGAATTGTTAAGGGTGAATTGTGGGCAGGCTTCCAAACAACAACCGCAAGTCATACATTCAGACATGACATAGCGTTTTGAACGATCGGAATCCGGCATTATTGCACCTTCGCCGATATCGTGCGAACCATCGATATCAATCCATGCTTTAACCTTTTTGAGGTTTTCAAACATACGGCTCCGGTTCACTTGCAAGTCGCGTACAATCGGGAACTTCGACATAGGTTCCAGAGAAATGGGCTGTTCCAGATTGTCTACAAGTGCGGTGCAAGCCTGTCGAACTTTTCCATTGATGACCATGGTGCAGGAGCCGCAAACCTCCTCCAGGCAATTACTATCCCAGGTAACTGGAGCAACCGTTTTTCCTGCCTGGGTGGTCGGGTTTTTCTGGATTTCCATAAGGCAGGAAATGATATTAGCGAAGGGCTTGTATGGAACTTGAAAGTTTTGCCAGTAAGAAGGCGAACCCGGCTTGTCCTGACGCTTGATTTTGAATGATATTTTTTTATCTGTCATAGTTTTATGAACGACCCCGCTGAAACCAGCAAGGCTGCCCCTTAGAGAAAAGTGTGAGGGCTTGAAATAAAAGCCCAGTGATCATCTTCTGCTTTTCTTTTGCTACCTCAGTCATATTTTCTCGGTCTTGGTGTTATCAAAGAGGTGTCCACCTCTTCATAAGTAATGTCGGGTTTATTGTCTTTAAATTGGGCCACTGTGGTTTTTAACCATTTTATGTTGTTCTCTTCAAAACGTTTCATATAGTCAAGATGCCCCGGAGGAAATTTGTCTTCAGGAATTTCTCCGTATTGTTTTTGTTCGAGGTAATCGATGTATTCATGCGGATCAAAATCCTTGGGCTGATTTAAATCGAAGTCTGGCTTGTAATGGCTGCCGCGGAATTCGTCACGCATCAAAGCCCCTTTTGCAATGATTTTAGAGAGATGGATCATACAGAACAACTGGTTGATGAAACTCGGAGAAGGATTAGCCCAATCACTTGTGTCCACACATTTCACATCTTTGAATCGATTTTCAATATCGTTGATTTCATGGGTCGCTTTTTCGAGAGACTTGTTATCGCGCACGATGAGTACGTTTGCCAACATGGTTTCCCCTAATTCCTGGTGCAACTTATAGGGATTTTCATGACCGTTCATTTTTTTGATTTCTTTGAACCGGGTTTTCCAATGGTTTCGCGCGTCATCAAACACGGTGGAGGGAATGTTATCGACAGATTTCTCCAACGAGTCGGTATAGTTCATTATTCCTCGCGCCATCATCAGTCCAGTGTATATACAACTCAGGAGAGAATTGGCACCCAGTCTGTTAGCACCGTGATACTGGTAATCGGCTTCCCCTGCCGCAAAAAGTCCTTGGATGGAAGTCATTTGATTACGAGGTGAACCGTGATCAATCAAACCATGTTGGTCCGGCCCATAATCGGTCCAAATTCCACCCATGGAGTAATGTACCGCAGGGAAAATTTTCATAGGATGTTCACGCGGATCGACACCGGTGAACTTGGTATAGATGTCCATGATTCCGCCGAGACGGTTGTCCAGAAACTCTCTCGATTTATGGGTCAGATCGAGGTACACCATGGGATCCCCGCTTACTCCCATGTTTTGGTTGTATACAATGTCGTAAATTTCACGACTTGCTACATCCCGAGGAACGAGATTTTTAAACAGGGGATATTTTTCTTCGAGGAAATAAAACCTTTCACCTTCGGGAATTTTTTTTGGGTCGCGTTTGTCATTTGCTTTCCGCGGGACCCAAACCCGGCCTCCTTCGCCACGAGCCGATTCGCTCATCAGCCTTAGTTTGTCTTGTCCGGGAATGGCAGTGGGATGAATTTGAATGAATTCTCCGTTGGCATACTTGGCTCCTTGAAGATATGCAGTGGTTGCCGCTGCTCCCGTGTTGACCACGGAATTGGTGGAGCGACCATAAACCTGACCTGGACCTCCTGTCGCCAGAACCACCGCATCCGCAGGCAGGGTATAGATTTCATCCGTCTTCAAGTCATGGATCACTGCGCCTCGGCAAATGCCATCCGAATCAAGCACCGCTCCCAGATATTCGTGCCACTCCAATGTTGTCGCGTTACCGTCATGAACGTTGCGTCGAACCTGTTCATCCAGAGCATAAACCAATTGTTGTCCGGTAGTAGCTCCCGCAAAAGCGGTACGGTTATAGAGAGTTCCGCCAAATCGACGAAAATCGAGATGTCCTTCCCCCGTCCGATTGAAGGCCACTCCCATGCGATCCATTAGGTGGATGATGGCAGGAGCTTGGTGGCACATATCGCGCACCAAGGGTTGATGTGCTAAAAAGTCTCCCCCTTTAATGGTGTCGTAGAAATGTTTTTCTGGGGTGTCCCCTTCATTTTTGGCATCGATGGCGGCATTGATACCCCCCTGCGCACAAACCGAGTGCGAACGTTTTAAGGATTGGTATGACACAACCGTGACTTCGCCATTTCGTTCACAAAACTTCATGGCCAAGGCCAGTCCCGCGAGCCCGCCTCCAATGATTACGATTTTTTTCTTGCGATTCATCATAGTATTACCCCGCTACCGTGGCTTCTACGGGAATTGGATTCATATTGAATTCGAGGATCGTTGCCAGGCCTAGAAAAGTCAATCCGAGTCCCATTGCTGCGAATATGATGGCTCCATTTCTCTGGGCATTATTGCCAATCAAGATTCCCCATGAGACACAAAATCCCCAAAGTCCATTGCTGAAATGAAAAGTCGCTGAAACAATGCCTATGGTATAAACCACGATTCCCTGCCAGGTTTGAAATTCTCCGTTGAGAATGTCCATTAAAAAAGGCGCGGCTTCAAAATAGTGTTTTCCCTCCCACAATTTGGCTCCAACTGTGGTTCCCATATGGTAAATCAGAAATAAAAACGTTATGGCTCCCGTTAATCGCTGCATGGTGTAAAGCCAATTGCGCTGGTATCGGTAACGGAAAGTATTTGTTTGGCCGATGTGCATAACATAAAAGCCCATCAGCGAATGGAATAATAAGGGAATGTAAATAAAGCCTATTTCAATTAAAAGTAGAAAAGGAAGATTGTTGAGCACGTCAATGCTCAATTGGTAAGGCAAAACTCCAACCGTTCTCAGAGAATTAATAGATAAATGAATTACGAGAAAGGCTCCTATGGGAACAATTCCCGTGAGGGAGTGAAGCTTTAGGAGAAGATAATGGATTTCATCTTTTGAAGGTCTGGTCATAGAGTAGATGATGTTAGAAAAAGCCAGCTAATATAATTCCACAAGAAAAGTAAATCCAGACTTGGGTTACATTCTTACGCAAAATTGGGCATCACACAAGGGTAATCCCTGAAAAAAACAAAATGGGGCCAATTGAGTAATTGCAGAGGCGAAGGGACTATTAAAAATCTGCCTCAAGGAGGGGGCGTTGCTTAAAATCGGGGTTGATGGGTTTATCTTCTGTGCAAATTTTTAGATGTACGGGGTCTTTAACGTAAAGATCTACATAGCCACATCTGCCGCAGACGCTCGGCTGCAAAGGCACATTTTTTTCTATGCCGTGATCCTGCCGGACAACGACCACCAGATCCATAGTTTTACTGTTTCTGAGGCCGATGTCACCTTTAAGAATACTTTTTTCCCCGCATTTACTGCAGGTATCCCGGTTGTCTGGCATTCCGGGGCTCCTTATGCTTTATTGAACAGTTATTTAATAGCTAATGCTGATTGTAACACAACAAAGCGAAATATAATAAAAGCTATTGACCCACAGTTGCTTCAAATATATTTTCTGGAACCTGAAGTCGACCGATCAAAGCTTCCGCTTCGTGCATCAATTCCATTTCCTCATTGACTCGTTCACGCAACTCTTTGCCAGCATGAAAACTTGGTTTTCGGCGAACCGGTAATTGAATCACTTCTCCCGTTAGCGGTTTTTTTGCTATTCGGGCTTTGTATTCATTAACTTTAAATGATCCAAATCCCTGTACCACCACGCGCCCGTCTTTTGCCAGAGCATCCACTATAGAATCCAGGAAAGCACTTAGATAAGTTTCTGCATCTTTTTTGGTGATTTTCATCCTGTACGCCAGCTTGTCTACCAGTTGTACTCGTGTCATGATCCCTCCCACTAAAGTAAGCAGTTAAAGAATGTTACAATTGGGTTAAAGCAAAAACCGGACCAAAACATTTTATTTTTATTAAGGTCAATATTTTCAAATATTTAATGAAAAACGTTGAAATGTTCGGGTTTGGGGATCAGTATGATAAATCGTAAAAGTGTTAACTTATGTGCACAGTTTAAGAGTCGTTTATCCAAGGGATTTCAGTCTGTTATATGGAAGAATTGTTTGATCAAAAAATGAGGCTAAATTGTGACATATAAAAATATTCTGGTTTATTTAACGCATCCGCATGTGGATGCCTGGAACTTTAAATCCGAGCACAGTGTGCTTTTAGAATCTCGTCTACCAGAAGCTAAAGTGCAGGTGTGCGCAAACTCCAAGGAGTTCAGGGACAAGCTGCCAGATGCCGATGCAGCGATCGTCTGGTTTTTCAAAGAAGAGTGGCTGGTGAACGCTCCAAAGCTAAGACTCATTGCTACCCCTGCTGCCGGCAACGATTGGATTCCCTGGCAGCCTCCTGAGAATTTAAAACTTTCGTTTGGCGGGTTTCATGGGCCGATGGTTGCAGAAAGCGTCATCGGTGCCATATTGTATTTCTTGAAAGCGTTTCCTCTATCAATGACGATGCAGGAGAAGAAGAAATGGGCGCGTGTAAAAATTTCCCAGCAATTGCAATCGCTTTATAAATCCCGCATTACTGTTTTGGGGTTTGGAAGAATAGGTAATTACTTGGGGAGGTTTTTAAAACCCTTTGGTTGTAATATTACAGGAATCAAACGTAGCGAAATAACCGCGCCGGATTATTTTGATGCTATAGATAAAATTCTTACAACCGACAGCATGGAATCTGTTTTGCCCGACACGGATCATCTTATCTGCGCCTTACCCGGAGGAATGGAAACCGATGAAATTTTAAAGCCCTCTCATTTCCAAAGTTTACCGAAAACTTCATTTCTTTATAATGTGGGTCGCGGGAATATCTATAAGGAATCTGATCTTGTGAACGCATTGAGAACGGGAGAAATTTCAGGAGCGTATCTCGATGTGTTTGCAGAAGAACCACTATCCGAATCTTCTGCTCTATGGGGATTGGACAACGTCCTCATTCAACCGCATCTCTCCGCTGCCTCGCCGCAGTATCTGGAGTTGTTTGTGGAAGAGTTGGCGGGAAGAATTAACGTAGGTGATCTAGATTGATTTCTAATAACCTTTTTGGTGATTAAATAAATACTGAAAAAATGATTTTAGTTTTTATCCTCCCCCTGATAAGGGGGACCGAGGGGGTTGTTTTAGGTTTACAATTTTTATCTTCAAATCTTCATAAACTCCACTTATGTTGTTCATCACCTCTTCGTTGGTATAGCGAATGACGGTTACACCCAAAGCTTTGAGCCGCTCTGTTCTTTTTTGGTCATAATGCTTTTGTTCTGCATGACTGTCTCCATCAATTTCGATAGCCAGTAAAACTTTGCTGCAATAAAAATCTACGATGTATTCATCTAATGGCTTCTGACGGGAAAATTTTAATTCGTTGAGCTTTTTGCCTTGGAGGATATCCGTCCAAATTTTTTTCTCAGCCGGGGTAGGGGATTTGCGGTTCTCGCGGGCTTTCTGAGTGAGTGTCTTGTTGTAAGGGATAAAAACCAATTTATTAGGAACCCCCCTAAATACCCCTTCGGGGCACGAAGTCTAAGGAACAATATGACGTCCCCTTGTCAGGGGGAAGTTTTAATCGTCATCTTCATTGTTTTCTTTAAGGAAGGGATTTGGGGAACCACTTTCAAGTTCTTCTGCTCGAGCTTGTGCATTCCAAATGGGCTCCATTATATCTTTGATTCTGTCGGTGATTGGTTTTGCGTCTTCTCCTAATTTTTTCATCACTACACCAGCATCCCCTACAAAACCCCAGAAACGATCCAGGTTGGACATTTTTTTATGCAATTCACTTTGTAAGCGTTCAAGCCGTTTGAGTAAACGTTGTTTATGATTATCCTCAATGATTTTAGAATCATCGATTAAATCTCTTAGTTCATTTAAATAAGTTTGAATTTTCTTTAGATCGCCTTCTGAAAATTCATAGGCGAATGAAGCTCCAAGTTTTGCAGAAAATTTGGCTTTGGCATCATCATAAGTACTTAAATTTGACTCAACTTCAAATTCTTTAAAAATTGTTCCACCTAAATCATTAAAAGCATTCCGAATAATGGTGATTTGTTCTTCGTTATTATCATTTAAGGTAATAGTAGGAAGATTTCCTTTAAAGTTTATCTTTTTAAGAAATACAACTAGAAATGCCTAGGCTTCAAGATATTGCTCAAATGTGTTAAAACCTCCCAAAATATTCATTCTGACAAGGGGACGTCATATTGTTCCTTAGACTTCGTGCCCCGAAGGGGTATTGAGGGGGTTGTTTTTTCTGGAAACTTTATCTAAAACTCCCCTAGTCCCCCTTATTAGGGGGGGAATAAGATTAGGGTTTGCTCGAGTTTATTTTTGAGGGCAAAAAAAAACGGGAGAGGCTGGTTAGCCTCTCCCGTTTAGTAATCCTTTTTTCTATCAGGTAGCTGCAGGAGCTGCTGCTTCTACCCCATCTTTCAGGGCTTCTTTTCTGCTTAGCTTCACTTTTCCCTGTTGGTCTACATCAATGACTTTGACCTTGATCTCATCACCTTCCTGAATTTCATCGCTCACATTTTTAATACGACGATCACAGATTTGAGAGATGTGGACGAGTCCATCCGTGCCAGGGAAGATTTCTACAAAGGCACCAAAGTCGACGATCTTTTTAACTTTTCCCAGATAAATTTTCCCCACTTCAACTTCCTGGGTGAGGTTTTCGACAAACTCCACAGCTTTCGCTGCTGCTTCGGCATCTGCTGAAGCGATGGAAACCAGTCCATCGTCGTTGATGTCGATGGAGACTCCGGTTTTGTCGATGATCTCACGAATGACTTTACCGCCTGGTCCTATGACATCGCGAATCTTGTCTTTTGGTACGGTGAGAGTAACAATCCTTGGGGCGTGTTGGTTTATTTCAGCGCGATGAGTGGAAAGTGCTTTGTCCATTTCACCAAGAATATGCAAACGTCCTTCTTTAGCTTGTTGAAGAGCTGTTTTCATCAGGTCACGGTCAAGTCCCGTGATTTTGATGTCCATTTGCAATGCGGTGATACCATTGGCTGTTCCGGCTACTTTAAAATCCATGTCTCCCAAATGATCTTCGGAGCCCAGGATGTCTGAAAGGATGGCAACACGATCGCCGTCCTTGATGAGTCCCATCGCGATTCCAGCAACCGGTGCTTTAATGGGAATCCCTGCATCCATCATGGATAGGGATCCGCCACATACTGAAGCCATTGATGAAGATCCGTTTGATTCCAGAATCTCGGAAACAATTCGAATGGTGTATGGGAAGTCGTCTTTGCTGGGGAGAATGGGGATCAAGGAGCGCTCTGCGAGCATGCCGTGTCCAATTTCTCTTCGTCCGGGTCCAGCTATGAATTTTACTTCTCCGGTACAGAATGCGGGAAAGTTGTAATGCAGTAAAAAGGATTTGGTGCCTTTGAATTCCAGGCTATCCATTCTTTGTTCATCGGAAGAGGTCCCCAGAGTTGCGGTAACCAGTGCTTGGGTCTCGCCGCGTGTGAAAACGGCAGAACCATGAACACGAGGTAAATAGCCTGTCATAATGCTAATAGGACGAACGTTTGCTAGTCCTCGACCATCGACACGATACTGTTTGTCGAGAACGAGATCCCGCACCGTGGTTTTTTCCAAGTCATGGAATAGATCTTTTATTTCCCCCTTGATGTTGTCATCTTCATCCGGGTTCAGTTCTGCGCAAAGATCGTTCTGAATTTGCTTTACAGCATCGCCGCGCTCATGCTTGCCGGCAATTTGGCATGCTGCATTTAGTTTCTCTGCGGCTTTGCTATTGATAGAGGCTTTAAGTTCTTCATTAACCGGCGCAGGCTCAACCGCCAGTTTTTCTTTTCCGAGAAGCTCACGCAGTTTGATCTGGATGCCAATGACCTTTTTAATTCGCTCGTGACCAAAATCCAAGGCTTCCATCATGTCGTCTTCACTTACTTCGTTGGCTCCCGATTCAACCATTACGATTCCATCTGCGGTCCCTGCCATGATGAGATTAAGATCGCTAGCTGCGGTTTCTTCGTAATTGGGATTGAAAATCAATTTTCCATCGACTCTTGAAATTCGTGCTCCTGCTACCGGATTTTCAAAAGGGATGTCTGAGATCATCAAAGCTGCAGAAGCGCCGGTGATTGCATTGACGTCCGGTGGATTCTCACCATCATGAGAAACGACCATGCAAACCACTTGCGTCTCATTTTTAAACTCTTTTGGGAATAAAGGTCGGATCGGTCGATCAATCAATCGACAGATCAATGTTTCCAACTCACCGGGTCGGGCTTCTCGTTTGAAAAAGCTACCAGGAATTTTACCTGCGGCATAAGTTTTTTCTCTATAGTCTACGGTCAACGGGAAGAAATCTATTCCCTCACGGGGCGAACCCGCCATGGTTGCTGCTACCAGAACCATTGTGTCGCCCTGACGGACGATAACAGAGCCACCTGCTTGTCGAGCCAGGTCGCCTGCTTCCAACGAGATGGTTTTTCCATCAATATCTATTTCTACTTTTTCCATTAATATATCTCCAATATCTTTCCCTAATATTCAATTAGGCGTGTGTGTTGTTGCGCGGTTATCTGCGGATGCCAAGTTTCGTAATGATTTTTTGGTATCGACTGAGGTCTTCTATCTTCAAATGGTCAAGAAGTTTTCTTCTTTTGCTGACCAGTTTGAGCAGTCCGCGTCTGGAATGGTGGTCTTTTGAATGTGTTTTGAAATGTTCTGTTAAATAGGTCACCCGTTTTGAAATAAGTGCGATCTGCACTTCGGAAGACCCTGTGTCTTTTTCATGAAGCTTGTTATCTGTGATAATGGTTGATTTTTGCTCAGCATTGAGTGCCATGATTAATTCTCCAACTCGTTAAATTTAGAAAAACGATTGGAAAATGTTTTCGTAGAAAGGCCCCGATATTTGCGACATCCCTGCGAAAACATTCCAATCTTTTTCCGTTTCTATAAATATTAGTTAACTAAAACACGTTTTAATTTGAACGCGATTTCACTTGAATCCATTTGGTCGAATTGTTCCTGATTTACCAGGGGTTCGACGATAGCGAGTATCGTATCACTGCCGTTTGAAACTCTCAGGCTCATTCCCGGCTCGAATTTCGCAGGCAAAGCTTTAAATGAAGATTTGGGTAAAGCCCTGCCGTTGGCAATGGGTTTGACATATTCATCTTTGATGCGAAGTTCCGGCAGGAAGGAAAGTACCTTTTCCACGGAGAAAAGCACATCAAGCTTATTTTCAATTGCTTTTTGTAAACCATCGATAGTGATCGATGATTCCAAATCAAATAATCCGACTCCACTTCTAACAAGATGAGACATATGCGCTCCACACCCCAACTCTTGCCCAATATCATGGCAAAGGGTGCGTATATAGGTCCCCGCTGAACAGTGGACTACAAATTTTACCCGATTTTCCTCCCTATTGACAAACTCAATGGAGAAAAAATGTACGGAAACGGGTTTTCTTTCGATAGTAATACCATTTCTGGCTAATTTGTAAAGGGGAATTCCGTTGTTTTTCTTGGCCGAATACATCGGAGGTACCTGTTTTTGCTCTCCTGAAAAACGCTGAAATATTTCCTCAATCTGGTCATTTGTTATCCCAGATGTATCTCCTGTGGACAACACTTTTCCGGTAGCGTCCTGAGTGTCTGTAGACGATCCTAATTCCATAATGCATTGATAATGCTTGGATAAGGGGGACAGAAACTGAATGATCCGGGTAGATTGACCGAGGCAGATGGGAAGAATCCCTTCAGCCATCGGATCCAGGGTGCCAATATGACCGGCTTTTTTTACTCCCAACATCTTTTTTACCTGGTTCACCATGGAAAAGGAGGTGGGACCTTGAGGTTTATAAAGGTTCAGTATCCGATTCTGGGTGTAAGTCATTGAGAATTCTTGTGATTTTTTCAACGTGTTCGGCATTTTCGTCTTTTTTAAATTCCAGTTCAGGCAAATATCTTAAATATAAGTTTTTGCCCAAAGAATTTCTTATAAATCCTTTTGCGCTTTTCAACGCTACCAAAGTATCGGTTTTTTCCTGTTCAGAGCCCATTACACTGACAAAAACTTTTGCGTGTTTGAGGTTATCCGAAACTTCGACCCGGGTGAGGGTCGTAAATCCGATTCTTGGATCTTTTAATCCGCCCTGAAGCAGTTTTGAAATTTCTTCAAGAAGCAGCTCCTGGATTCTTTGAGAACGTTTGAATCTCATGGCCA